>Ga0222712_10005299_pt1 | contig 13129 bp, 5 predicted proteins | sample C33_657DmetaG_FD_165043 | JGI IMG/M metagenome (GOLD analysis project Ga0222712, IMG submission 165043) | Estuarine water microbial communities from San Francisco Bay, California, United States - C33_657D | ecosystem: Environmental > Aquatic > Marine > Unclassified | place: USA: California...
AAACCAGGCTACAAATATACTAAGAGAGACATGAAGACTGGCAAAACATCAGTAACTATTCACACCGCTCAAGGCGTTGTGCATAGACAATAAATAAAGTAAAAGGGGACAATTATGTCACAATGGGGCAATTTAGATAGAAAAGTACTTTCAGGTACTGCTAACGCTAACGTTGGTAACGTATACGTTATTGGCACAGGCACATCATTTGATACCAATGCACAAGTTGGTTATTCAATATTACTTCAAAACGTTGCTTATAGAATTGAAACTATTGTATCAAACGTAGTTTTAAAATTGGACACACCATACGTTTTTCCTGGCTCAGGTGCAAATACAGGTTTAACTGTAGCTGTACAACAATCACCTAAAGATTTGTTAACTGCAGGCCACGTTGGTTCAAACACAACAAATAAACAAAATGTATTTGGTGTAGATCGTTTGGAAGCAGCAAATACTTTAGTTAAAGCTAAAGGTATTAATCATACAGGTTGGGTAAAATATACAACATATACTGGCGCACAAGGCACTCGTAGAAAAGCAGAAGTATTAGTTGCGATGTCAAAGAACTTTAACTCTAACGCATCAGTTAATCCTAATGCTACAGTTAATCTTCAAGTTGATGCTAACGACGATACTACAATACCAGAATAAAATAGAAAATAAAAAATGGCAGATCTGAAGATAACGGACCTTCCTTCCGCTAATATTGTACTAGATAATGACGTATTTTATCTAGTACAAAATGGAATAAGTAAACAGCTTACAGCTAAGAATTTATTTACCAATATAAACGATCCTACGTTTAATGGTAATATATTTCTTACTGGGCAAAAGCAGGTCCTTACTCAGTCTAACATATACATCTATCCGATATCTACTTCTAAATTACGAACAGAATTTAGAATTACGAATCAAATTCTGTATCCTACTCTTCCACCTGGTACTAAAGAAGGTCAATTAAAAATACTTTCTTTAATTGATACATCTGGTGGTCAGGTTGTTATCAATAAAGCAAATTCCAGTATCTACGGAGACAACGAATTATATTTCACCAGAGATGGTGATACTGCTTTATTGTTATATACTCAAAACACTTGGGCAGTATTAGGAACATCTCCAGGATTCAAATCAAATATTTCGGGTTACACTGATGATATTATAGAAGCACCTGGAACTGAAAATAGATATTTTAATAACACAAGAGCCCGTGCGGCTATCAGTGCTGGTGACTTAACAATCATATATGATCAGGCAACAGGTACAATTAGAGCCAATGTTGCATATCTGGCAAATATTGATTTAAGAACATTTACTACAGATGACTTGCCTGAAGGTAATAGTAATCTATACTATAATTCAGAAAGAGCTATTACAGACAATGAACCCGCAAGAGCAAATTTATTAGCTAAAGCTTTACATCCTGTAGCAAACGTAATTTATGTCAAAACAAACGGTGATGATACTCTTGATGGTTTAACACTTGCAAATGCTGTTGCAAATGTCCACGTTGCTCTACAAAGAGCGAATGCATGGACAACAGTTCAGGTTGCTAGTGGAGAATATACCCTTTGGGGAAATCCTAGAACAATCAAAGCTCGTGTTGGTTTGGTTGGTGACAATTTAAGAACAACTACTATTCGTGGTGAATTCTTAGATCAAGATTATTTCTATGTAGAAAACGCTTCTTATGCAACTGGATTTACATTTAGAGACCATGTGGCACCTGCGGCAGTTTTCTCTTTTAATCCAGATGGTTCTGCTGGTATAATTACAACCAGCCCATATATTCAAAACTCTTCATCCATTACTACTACAGGTACTGGTATGAGAGTAGATGGTTCATTCGTTGGTGGATTGAAATCTATGGTTTGTGACTCCTATACTCAAACCAATGCTGGTGGTATAGGTATCCATATGCTTAATAGAGGATATACTCAATTAGTATCCGTATTTACTATTTGCTGCCAAATAGCTATTCTTTGCGAAACAGGCGGATTCTGTTCTATCACTAACTCAAATAGTTCTTTTGGTACTTTTGGTTTATATTGCGATGGAGTAAGTTTCCCATTATATTATGGCAAAGTTCTTGCACAAATCAATTCAAGAACTTTGAGAATGGGTAACCTTTCAGCAAGACCTAGTGTAGGCGATGCCGTATTAATTGCAAATTACAATCAAGAAAAATGTTCTAGAGATACTGGATTGATAGTGGATGCTATTGCATTCGACTATGCTTATGGAAGCAACTCACAATCTACATTTGCCGGATTACAATATTATAAACAGGCAGAATCTTCAATCCCAGGACAAGCCACGGAAACTATTACAGCATTGGAATATGCCAAGTTAGTGGCAACTAATGTTGTATTGAATAATACAATTGGCGCACCATATCAAAATACTGTTACTCAAGTTTCAAGCACTGCAGGCGATGCACAAACAGCAAACGTTGTTGAAACAGAATTTAATTTAATTACTAGTATTATAGCAAATGGTACACTTGGAATAACTGACGCAATTGTTCCTAATCAATATCCAGCAAATACTGCATTGCCTATAAGAAATGCATCAAATGCGCTCATAAGTAATAAAGCATTTATTGCTGCAGAAACAGTCGCATACGTAAATAACACATATCCAACATTCTCATATGATTCGAATACATGTGCAAGAGATGTTGGTTATATAATAGATTCTATTGTATTTGATTTAAGACATGGTGGTAATAAACAAGCAGTTCAAAGTGGTGTTTACTATTATAACTACAATGAAACTTCTTCTCAAATTGTAAACCAACAAGTTCAAACAACTGCTGCTTACGACTTTATCAAATCTTTAACTACTGATATTGTAACAAATACAGCAATTGTTAACCCATTACAAACTGCAGTTTCACAAAATACTACAGCTGCAACAGCTGCAACTACAACTGAAGCACAATTAATTAACGATAAAATTAATATCATTACAACAATACTTGAAGCAGGACCTGACGCTGCAGAAGCAAAGAGTCCAATTGGTTTAACTGCCAACTCTGCCACAAATGCAGTTAATGCTACAAAAATATTGTTATCAAATAGAGATTTTATCAAAGCAGAAGTTCTTGCTTATACAAATTTAAATTGGTCAAATATAAGTAATGGTACAGTGCAATTCTATACTGTTGCCAGCGCAACTCCATTATCAAATGTTGTTGGCGGATACAATGAAGAAAAATGTGCAAGAGATACTGGATATATTGTTGATGGAGTAATGTCAGATATAGTCACAGGATCCAATTATAGATCAACAATGTCAGGTTTGGCATACTTAAGATCATACAGTTCAAATGTATTAACATCGCAGAAAGCAGCTACCGTTTCTGCAATACAAAAGGCAAGAGATCTTGCTTTAACATATACAAATAACGCATTAATAGAAGCAAAGATTACTGAAAGATTTGCAAATGTTACCAGCATTATAAACACAGGTCTTGCAGCAGTAGGTGCTGCTGTTTTCCCAAATCCTACAAATATTGCCAGCGGTGTTGCAAATGCAAAAATTATATTACAAACAAATAAAGCATTTATTCAAGATGAAGTAACTGCTTGGATTGACGCAAATGAACCAACCATTTCAGCAATATATGATAAAGATTTATGTAGAAGAGATGTTGGGTATGTAGTCGATGCTTTAACATATGATTTAGTTTATGGAGGCACATCACAAACAACTGATGCAGCTAACGCATATTACATTGGTGCAGTTTCTACTCTGCCATTCTCACAAAGAGCTCCAACAGGTAATGCCTATACTAGAATGAGAAATGTTATAGGATCTGTTGTAAGAAACACTGCTATTGTAAGATCTGCAGGTGCAAATGTTTCTTTAACACAGAATACTACTTCAAGTATTGGTTCTGTAGCTGCTGCAAATACATTAACAAATCTTGCAAATATAATTATAGATTTTGTTCCAGATGGTGTATACAATAATACATATACTCTATCAGGAGTGCAATTAACTAGACCTCCATATGATGCCAACGCTGTTGGTTCATATAATGAGGTAATAAATAATATTCAAACAATTAAAGATACTGTTATTGGATATATTAATTTGACTTTCCCAAATCTGGGAGGTATAGGTGAAAGTACAGTTGTTCTAGAAGAAAAAATTCTAACACAAGATTCACCTAGAATAAATAGTACAGTATCATTCCACCAAAGAAGTTATATTTCAGCTTCTGGTCATACTTTTGAATATGTAGGTTCTGGTAATGAATTAGCTACTGCACTGCCTTATGCTGGAGGTATTCCGGTAACAGAAAATGAAGTTGTTGAATTACGAGGCGGAGCTGTTTATTATACCAGTACAGACCACAAAGGTGACTTTAGAATTGGTAACGAATTATTAATTAACAGAGCAACAGGTACAATCAATGGTAGAACATTTAATAAGAGTTTGTTCGCTGTAATGACACCATATATATTAGCAATACAATAAAGGATAACAGATGGCAACCTTAGTTCCATTAAATACGTTTAAGTCGGTAGCGTCAAACTTAACAACTATAAATACGTTATTATATACAGCGCCGACAGAGATTACAACCATCGTTTTGATGGCTCAAATCGCCAATGTAGGAAACGCTACAGCAAACGCAACTTTTTATTATAAAACAAATACAGGACCAATGGTTGAATTGGTTAAGGATTTTGAAATACCAAAAAGTGACGCAGCTTCTGTTTTGACAGGAAAACTTGTTCTTGAGCAAGCAGACAAAGTATATGCAGTAGCCAGTGCAAATAATAGATTGAAAATTGTATTGAGTTTATTAGAAACATCTAACCAATAAAAGATAAAAATGGGACTTCAAAGACTTACTGGCGCAGTTCAAACTCCTAGAGGTGATTTTTTAACTCTAGAAGAAGCTCAACCTTATTTAGGTACCTCACCTGGCAATAACCACATCTTAGTAGGTAATGCAGATGGCACTACAAGATATACACAGGTTGGTAATGTTCTTATAGAAGGTACCGGTATTAATATTGAAGCCAATGGTTTAATTTCCATTGACCCCGATACACTTAATTTAGCCAACGCTTTATTGGCAAGACAAAGTATAGTTAGATTTGATTATGTAACACCTACGGCTTCTAATGTAATTTCTGGCGCAGATGTTGACGGTAAGATACTTGATTTAGGTAGCAACGATTTTGTAATGGTTTATGTGGATGGATTTTTAATTCAGCCAAATGAAGACTATACATACAATACTGGCAATGTTGCATATCTATCAGGCAATTCAAATATTATTTTAGGTTTACCTACCTATGCAAATAGTATTGTTTCTGTTATAAGAGTATCACCAACACTATTCTCTACAACCAGCAATACTGGAGGTGGCGGCGGTGGTTTAGTATATGCATCAAATGTTATAGAAGATGGTAATACTACTTCTGGTAATGTATTCTTTACCAATAACAGAGCAAGAGCCGCATTTACAGCTGGTCAAAATATAACATTGCATGCCAATGGTTTACTTGTTTCAACAGGAACAACATTCTCTGGAACAACAGATAACATTCTTGAAGGTTCAGCTAATTTATATTTTACAAATGCAAGAGCAAGAGCAGCAATTTTAGGTGATGCCAATACTGGTATTTCATACAATATTGCAAATGGTATAATATCATTAAACGCTAATACAACACTTATACCAGAAGGTGCAAATCTTTATTTTACTAATAATAGAGCACTTCTTGCTATTAGAAATAACATAAGTACAACATATGTTATTGAGGGCGCCAATCTATACTTTAACAATACAAGAGCTATTCGTGCATTTACTGCAGGCGATAATATTACAATTGAATCAAATGGTTTAGTTATAGCAGCAGTTCAAGCATTTACAGGTAATACAACAATAGTACCAGAAGGTGCTAATCTATATTTTAGTAATACCAGAGCAGTAGAAGCAGTAAAAAATAATATTAGTACTACTTTTATAACTGAAGGTTCTAATCTTTACTTTACAAATGCAAGAGTATTGTCTGCAATAGGAAATGGTTTAAGTACTTCAAATATTTCTGAAGGTTCCAATCTTTATTTTACAAATGCAAGAGTCGTATCTATTGTATCATCTAACATTTCAACAAGTAATGTTAGAGAAGGTTCTAATCTTTATTTTACAAATACCAGAGCAGTTGGCGCATTAACAGCTGGTCAAAATATTACAATTGCATCAAATGGTTTAATAACTAGCTCAGCAACATTAGGCGGGGCTCTTCCAACTTTCTATACATCTAATATTGTAGAAAATGGTGATGTAGCAACAGGTAATGTTTATTTTACAACAACAAGAGCAAGAGCTTCTATTCAGGGCGGGTTGGGTATAGACTATGATGCTGTTTCTGGAACAGTAAGTATTGGTTCAGTTCCAGCAAATCTATTAACAGGTTTGTTCACATCAAATGTTGCAGAGAATGGTAATACTACATCAGGCAACGTATATTTTACTAATACAAGAGCTATTAGAGCTTTGACCGCCGGTCAAAATATTACAATTGAATCAAATGGTTTAATTATTAGCTCTGCTACAATTTCTGGAATACCTACAATATATACACCGAATGTTGTTGAAGTAGGTAACACAACTTCAGGTAATGTTTACTTTACAAATGCAAGAGCAAGAGGAGCATTTACCGCAGGTCCAGGTTTAACACTAAATACTGGTACAGGAACAATATCTGCAAATGTACATTCTGTAAATGGTTTGACTGGTCAAGTATCCTTGACAACTAGCAATATTACAGAAACAGGTGCTAATCTATATTTTAATAATACCAGAGCAAGAGCAGCAATTTCTGCAGGCACAGGGATTAGTTATGATCAGGGTAATGGTGTTGTATCATTATCGGGTACCACATATACTGATGCAAATGCAGTAACAGCTATAGCAGCTGCCAATACTTTAGTAGTTGGTAATTTAATTCCTTCAGTTCCTGGTTTAAGGGATCTTGGTAATGCAACACACCCATGGCGTGATATTTGGGTATCAGCCGCAACTATTAGATTAGGTAATTTAGCTCTTAAAGATGAAGGTGGTTACTTATCAATTGGTTCGGTATCTAATGTCCTTAATGCCAATGCAACAGTAATGCCATCTGGGTTTAAGATTGGTAATTTAACATTAACCGATTCTAATAACTCATTAGTTGTAACAACAACAGATGCTAATGGTAATACCATATCTGCAGCAACATCAAATACAGGTTATGTTCCAGAAGGTCTTAATCCAAATGGTTTAGCTAATCTGTATTTTACAAATACGAGAGCTATTGCAGCATTTAATGCTAACGGAAGAGGTATAGCAATATCATCTAATGGTGATGTAAATGTTAATTTGTCATTTAATGTTACTACTGCAACAGTATCTCCTTTTGTAAATGCGTTTGCTGAAAATACTGGAGCAAGTTTTGCCTTATATGCAAACACAGGTGCCACTTCTACAAGAACTATAATTGGTGGTCTTGGATTTGAGGCTGGTGACTTTATTAAGATTACTAACAATACTAGCGCTAATGTTAATACAATTAAAATCTCATTTGCATCTAATGTTCAAAATGATGTAAGTAATGCTATTGCAACATTGTCATACCGCACAGATCAAATTCAAGAATTTGGTAATACAACAGTAGGTAATGTATATTTTACAAATACAAGAGCCAGAAGAGCATTTACAGCAGGCCCAGGTATCAATGCTGCAAATCTTGCAAACGGTATTATATCTTTAGCTAATGGATTTGTTGGTGTAGCAAATACTGCAGGTTATGGTAAAATAGATTTTAATAATACTACAGGTATTGTAACATACACTGCAGTAACTAATGCAAATATAGTTTCCGCATTGACAGGCGGAACTGGTATTAATATCGCATCAAACGGTTTAATTACTTCTACTGCATCAGGAGGCGGTGGCGGCGTAGGTGCTGGTCTTTCCGTAGCAAATACTACAGGATATGGTAAGATAGATTGGAATAATTCAACAAATGTATTAACATATACTGCGGTAACAAATGCAAATATAATTTCAGCATTTAGTGCAGGCTATGGTATTAATTCAGCAAATCTTGCTAACGGCGTTGTAAGTTTAGCCAAAACAAATGTTACTGCTCAAGTTTACGGAAATGCTACAATTATACCAGTATTTGATTTACTACCAGATGGTAGAATTAATACAATTTCAAACGTAACATTAACTACACCATTAAATTCTATCAATGGTGTAGATGCAGCAAATGGAAGTATTAATTTATTCACATCCAATATAATAGAGAGTGGTAATACTACATCAGGTAATGTATACTTTACAAATACCAGAGCTATTGCAGCAGTAAGAAATAATATTAGTACTACTTTTGTAACTGAAGGTGCAAATCTATACTTTACCAATACGAGAGCAGTTGGCGCATTAACAGGTGGTACAGGTATAACGATTGCATCGAATGGTTTAATTGTTAACACTGGTGTTACAACAATTGCTGATAATACTATTAGATCAGTTCTATCAGCAAACAATGGTGTAGCATATAATAATACAACAGGTACATTTTATCATAGTTTACAGGGTGGTACAGGTATTGTAGTTGCAGCTAATGGTTTGATCACAAACTCTGCGCCAGATTCAGGTTCTCCTCCAACTACATCCGCAATTAGATCAGCAATTAGTGTAAGCAATGTAAGTGGATATGGTAATGTGCAATATGATACAAGTAATGGTATCATCAAATATTATGGACCATCTAATACAGATGTAGTATCGGCATTGTCTGCTGGTACAGGTATTATTATTGCAGCTAACGGAAGAATTACATCTACTGCAACAGGTGCCGGTTCAGGTTCATATAGTGATGCAAATGCTTATGCAAATACAATATTATTATTACCAAATTATACAGGCAACCTTAGAGCAAATAATTTAACCACAGGCGTAGGTACTGGTGGTCAAATTACAGGTGCCAATTTAATTGTAACCAATATCCTTAGAGCAAATATAATTGAAGGATTGACTATACCGTTCTCAACGACAGGTGGATATGTAAATGCATCTAATGTTATTGAAACAGGTAATGCAATAACAGGCAACATATTCTTTACTAATCAAAGAGCTAGAAATGCAGTTAGCGCAGCTAATGGTATAAGTTATAACTCGACTACAGGTGTATTTGAACATGCTTTAAGTGCAGGCACAGGTATCATAATTGCTGCAAATGGAAGAATTACTAACTCAGGTATTACTTCTATTCCTGATAATACTATTAGAGCAGCGTTGTCAGCAAACAATGGTGTTGAATACAATGTAACAACTGGTACGTTCTATCATAAGATGGTAGGCGGTACAGGTATTGTAATTGCTGCAAACGGTTTAGTTACTTCTACTGGATCAGTATCGACAACAGATATTAGAGCTGCGGTCGGCGCAAATAATGGTGTACAATATAATCAAACAACCGGTATATTCTCCCATAACTTAAGTGCAGGCACAGGTATTGCAATTGCAGCTAATGGTTTAGTTACTGCCACAGGAGCAGTATCCACAGGAGATATTAGAGCAGCATTATCTGCAAATAATGGTATTGAGTATAACTCGACAACTGGTACATTCTATCATAAATTGGTGGGTGGTACAGGTATTATTATTGCAGCCAATGGACTGGTTACATCTACATCTGGATTCAGTGGAAATACAACAAGTGTACCTGAAGGTGCAAATCTATACTTTACAAATGCAAGAGCAGTAGCAGCATTAACAGGTGGTTTTGGAATTTCTATTGCAGCTAATGGATTGATTACTAATAGTGTAAATAGAGACACTGTTAATACGTGGTCAAGAACTGCAGTATCAGGAACAAATGGTGTTCAAGTTAATCAATCAACTGGTGTCATTTCTCATAATATGGTTGGTGGTACAGGTATTGTAGTTGCTGCTAACGGTATGATTATTAATAGTTCACCGGATACAGCTTTAACTAGAGACACTGTTAATACATGGTCAAGAACTGCAATATCAGGAACAAATGGTGTACAATTTAATCAAACAACTGGGGTAATTGCTCACAATTTAACTGCTGGTACAGGTATCTCTATAGCAGCAAACGGTTTAGTTGTTAATACTGTTACTGCTCCAGCACCGACTGCTGGTACAGGTATTACAGTAACAGGCACAACAATTAATTTTAATGGTGCCACATCAACTATTAATACTAATGTCAGAGCAATGTCAGTTGGTTCTGCTGTGGGACAGACAACAACAGATGGTGAAATAAGAGCAGGTAATGATATTACAGCTTTCTATTCTTCAGATAAAAGATTAAAAACAAATATCCGTGTTATTGAAAATGCTTTAGATAAGTTGGAATTAATCAATGGTGTTACATTCGATTGGACTGACGATTATATCAATTCAAGAGGCGGCGAAGATCCTTATTTCGTTAGAAGACATGATGTAGGTGTCCTTGCAGATGAACTTGAAATAATATTACCTCAATTGGTTGGTATCAGAGCTGACGGATATAAAGCAGTTAAATATGATAGAATTGCTGCATTGTTAATTCAAGCAATAAAAGAATTAAGAATTGAAGTTAACGATCTAAAGAAACAAATAAACAAAGGTTGAAATAAATGGTATCAAGAGCTAGATTAGGTTCTTTAGGACTAACAGAGTCAGGTAACTTATACGCCAATACTGTTGTAACTGGTGATATACAGGACGGTGCCATAACTGGTAGTAAAATTGCTGCCAATACAATCACAGCAAATAATATTCAAGCTGGTGCCATAACTCTTAGTTTATTAGGAAATATCTATACATCCAATATTATTGAGGATGGTAATACTACAATAGGTAATGTATATTTTAGTAATGCAAGAACAGTAGCTGCTCTTATTGCAGGTGATGGTGTTGTAATTGAAGGCAATGGTAGAATTTCTGCAAATCTTGCAGCTGCAAATATTGTTGTTACTACAAGTAATGTATACAGTACAGGTATACAAATTGGTGTTGAAGCAAACGTAACAGGAAATGTTAAAGTTTCGGGTACTGTATTTGCCAATACAGTGCAAGCAAATAATTGGAATAATTTATTTGCGTCAAATGTAATTGAATCAGGCAACACAACTACAGGCAATGTATTCTTTACTAATGCTAGAGCAATAGGTTCTCTAACAGGTGGTACTGGTATTATTATTGCAGCCAATGGTTTGGTTACAGGAACTAGCTCATTCTCAGGCAATACTAATCTAGTCCCAGAAGGATCGGCTAATTTATATTTTACTAATACTAGAGCGGTCGCAGCTTTAACAGCAGGTAAAAATATATCGTTAGCTTCAAACGGTTTAATTAGTGTAGTATCTATTACAAGTAATGTGTTTGTAAGTGACGGCGCAAATGTTAATTTTAATATGGTAAGGACAATTGGAAGTCCAGCAGATTTATTAGTTTTTATTAATGGTCTTTGCCAAATACCAACTACCGATTATACAGTATCATCAAATGTTTTAACTTTGACAAGTCCAGCTCCAGCAAATGCTAATATAGAAATTAGATTCTTATCAAATAGTTAAAAATGATAGACGAAATAAACGAACCAAAGCTACATTATGTAACTGTTCACTCGATGGATTCTATTGATGATTTTTATACAGATATGGAATCGTCGGGTGGTAATCTTTATATCCCTAACAGACGTGTTGACTGCGCAGTAAGAATGCCTAATGCCAGGGCTACTGGATACATGCTAACTAAATTGGAAGCACAGGCATTAAAAAAAGATCCAAGAGTTTTAGATGTAGAATTAAATAACGAAGAACGAGGCATTGTACCAATGCCAATGGGTTGGTCTCAACCTGCATCTGCTAGTTTAACATATAGAAGATCGACCGGTTCAGGCGTCTATAATGATGTGAATTGGGGAATCTATAGAATATTGAAAGGCAATTTAACAGGATGGGGATCTGATATTCCTGGTGCAGGTATGTCCACAACAACTGCAACTCAAACAGGTATACCAAATGTAACAGTTGATATACAATATGGCGGTGAAGGTGTAGATGTAGTTATTATTGATGGTGGTGTAGTACCAGTTAATCATCCAGAATATGCAGTCAATGCAGATGGTACAGGTGGTTCAAGATGTGTTCAATACAATTGGTGCCAGCATGATCAATCAATTTGGGGAAGTGGCGGAACTATCCCATTTAAGTATGATGGGACTGCTACACCTTTTGATAATCATGCAATACACGTAACTGGAACTGCTGCTGGTAATAGAAATGGCTTAGCTAGAAATGCTGCAATTTATAATTTACCCTATACTGGTTACGCTGGCGGCAACGGAGGAATATACGGTGCCGCCATGGAATATGTTAGAGCATTTCATAGAGCAAAACCTGTAGGTCCATCTGGATATAAAAGACCAACTGTTGTAAATAATAGTTGGGCATATACTACTTCTGGTTATTTCAATGTTAGTGATATTAGTTCAGTAGTATACAGAGGTGTTACATATAGCGGTGCCGATATAACTGCGCAAAATTGTTATAATTGGAATATTTTTGCTGGTCCATATTATCCAAGTATATACTTAAATGGATGGGCAGTTTTGTCTACTAGGGTAACTTGGGAAGATGCGAGTTTTGTTGATGCTATGAATGAAGGTATATTAACATTTCAAGCAGCAGGAAATTTTAATAATTATATAGCTGAAGATAATGATATAGATTGGGATAACAGAATATACTGGTCTTCAATAAATAAAGGTAACGCTTCTGCACCAACAAATCCTCATTATTATATGAGAGGACATACACCAGGTCAAGCTGGCGGAAATAGAAAAATGAGTATCGGCGCAATTGATTCTGTTGCCAAAATAAGTTCTACTGTATCAAAAGAAAGAAAAGCTGATTTTAGTATGTGGGGACCTGGGGTTACTATGTGGGCTCCTGGAGTTGATATTATAAGTGCTCATTTACAGGATACTGTACCCGCACATTCTGCATATCCAACTATAGCTGATGGAAGAAATGCATCATACTTTTTAGGAAAATTACAAGGTACAAGTATGGCATGTCCTCACATAACAGG
>Ga0222712_10005300_pt1 | contig 13128 bp, 9 predicted proteins | sample C33_657DmetaG_FD_165043 | JGI IMG/M metagenome (GOLD analysis project Ga0222712, IMG submission 165043) | Estuarine water microbial communities from San Francisco Bay, California, United States - C33_657D | ecosystem: Environmental > Aquatic > Marine > Unclassified | place: USA: California...
ATAGAACCGACCGACCGACGTCTCGTCGCGCGACCGGGCGACGGAGGACGTCGACGACGTCCGTCGTCGCGTGAATGACTCGACGTGCGAGCGCGAGGAGGCGACCCCGCGAAGTCGATCGCGAATGGATGAGTCAATGTAGGGACCATCGAACGACGACCGCGGTCGTTTCTTGGTGTAAAGCGCGTGCGTGTACTGGTAATCACCGAACGCGTCCAACGCCCGCGCGTTCACCCGAAGAGTCGCTCGTCGAGATCGTGAAGACCGATCGATCGATCGATCGGTCGGTCGGTCGATCGGTCGGTCGGTCCTCGTCCGTCGTTCGGAGTGGTTTGAGAATCACACTCCTCATGAGTCACTGACTCGTCATACACCGTACACATCGAACGGCCCATCGCGGTCGTCCTCCGCCGTCCTCCTCCGTCGTCCGTTCGACGTCGTTCGGAGTGGTTTGAGAATCACACTCCTCATGAGTCATTGACTCGTCATAGAACGTGCACATCGAACGGCCCATCGCGGTCGTCCTCGTCGCCCTCCTCCGTCGTCGTCCGATGCTCGGCGTCACGCGCGCGAAACGGGAAATGACGTCGCCGAGCGCGCGCGCGAACGCGTGCGCGACGTCGGCGCTCGTCGCGTTATGGCGCACGCGAGCGGAGGCGCTGACGCGCGACCTGGACGTCGCGAAAGAGTTGTTCATGGAGATGAAACGCGAGCTCGCGGAGGCGCGCGCGCGCGGCGAGGACGCGAAAACGAATGCGCTCGCGCACGAGCGACAATTCGCGGACATAAACGCCAAGTTGAAGGCGACCGAGGGCGAGGTTGAAGAGGCGAAAGCGTTGGCGAGGGAGATGGGAGAACGCGCGAGAGAGGAAGGCGAGGCGCGCGAGCGCGCGGAGGCGAAGTGGCGAGAGAGCGAGGACGAGAGACGCGCGTTGGAGGATGCGCATGCGAGCGAGCGCGCGCGAGAGAGAGAGGATGTGGAGGTGATGCGGGCGCGAGCGGAACACGGGGAGAAACGCGCGGGGAAGGCGGAAAAGGCGGCGCGAGCGGCGCAGGAGGAAGGCGAACGGGTGAAACGCGAGCTCGCCGGGGAACTCGAACGCGAACGCGCGGCAAAGGCGCGGTTGGAAGAGGAACGGGTGGATTTAGAAGTTGATCGAAGGCGTTTTCGCGATTTTGATGCTTTGATCGCGCAAGAGAGGATTAAAGTTGTGGAAGCGCACTCGAGCGCAAAGATCGCGACGGATGCGTCGCGCGAGCAGGCACGGAAAGCGGAGGATGAAGCCGCGCAGTTGCGCCGAACGCTGGAATCGCGATCGGCGGAGATGGCTAACGCCGTTCGGACGCTGAATGAAGAGCTCGCGGTGCAGCACGATGTGGTTGAGCGCGGTATGAGCGCGCGCGTGGACGCGTTGCGCGACGCATTTGAGGAGGAATTGCAGCGCGCGCGCGAAAAATCGCAGGCGGCGATTGACGAGGGAAAGATGCTCGCCAGGGCGCAAGAAGAGCGCATAGAAAAATTAGAAGCAAATTTGAGCCGCGCGGAAAACGTATCACGCGAAGCTTTAGCGCGATTGAAGAGTGTCATCAAAGAGAGCTCGTCGCTCACCGCTGACCGAGACGCGTTGCTGAACAAGCTCCACGCGCTCGGGGAGCTGAATTCCAAGCTCACCCGGCGGATTATAGACGGTGGGCCGTTCGTACACGACGATGAGCTCACCGAAAACGGCAAAGTTCGCGAGGAGTTTGGAGAAATGAACGTGACCACGCCGTCGCCTGCTCGAAAGCGATCGGTGAAATCCCGACGCGTCGGAACGCCGGTGGCGCGCGATTTGCGAGACGTGCAGCGTATTCAAGAGGAATTAGAACGCGAACTCGCTGAGTTACGCCTGAACCACGACGCGATATCGCGAGAGATCAGACAGTCGTCGGCTGACGATGGCCAAATGCTGATTCGAGCGCTCGAGGATGCGTCGACGCGAATGAGCGCAAAGGCTCGTCAGATAAAGATGCTCAACACGACGCTCCGTACGTCGCAAATGTAAGAAACTAGCCTGTAATAGAAACGAGAAATGATGACGATGAAAGACAATACGATCATGTTCACAATGACATTCGTTGGGGCTACTTGTTTTCGTTGGCTAACTAGGGGAGAGACGATCACTCTCTGCTCACGCGGTGTTGTCGTCAAGCAAATAATAATTGTTTGCGAGCTTTTGCTCGCGATCTTTCACTGAATCCATCTTGTTTATACGAGGTCTGTAGTTCGTGGGGTCGCGACGGAAAGTAATCTCGAGCGCCTTCAGGAAGGCGTTCATACCCGTGAGCAACGATTGCGGCGCGTGCGCCGTCGCTTTAATCGCCGGCGTGCCAGAGTACACGACAACCTTGTCCGCGAGGTAGGTCGCCATGATGAAATCGTGTTCAACAATGAAAGCAACTTTTCTTGAATGCATAATGAAGCGCTTAATGACCTTGGACGCCACGATACGCTGCTCTGAATCTAAGTACGCCGAAGGCTCATCGATGAGGTAAATGTCCGCCGGCGTACCCATACACATCGCCAAAGCCACGCGCTGCAACTCACCACCAGAGAGGTTTTGTACGGCTTGGTCCATCAAAGGATCGATGTTCATCGGCTTCATCACATCGGAGATGAACTGCGGATGCAAGTACGCATCGCGAATCTTCGAGTGCAACAGTTCTCGAACGGTACCGGGGAACTTGGGCGATATTTTTTGTGGCTTGTACGATACGTTGAACTCCGGGAGTTGAAGCTCTTCGTCATCCGGTTTAATCAAACCGGCGATGAGCCGAATGAATGTCGTTTTACCTGTGCCGTTCTCTCCGAGCAAGACTACGATTTCGCTATCGGTGAACACACCCGCTTCAACCGTGAGCTCGAAATCGCCTTGCGTCTTGACCAAGGCGGGGTATTCGTATCGGGAAAAATGCGCTTCGAGGTCTTCGATACCGGTGTCTGAAACCTTGAACGACAGCGCTTCTTCGCGGAAACGCAAGTTCTCCGTCGGAACGAAGCCAGCAAGGAAAATGTTGATACCTTCTCGAACAGAGAAGGGCATCGTGACGACCCCGTACGCGCCAGGCTTACCATACAAACAGCAGATGAAGTCCGACAAGTAATCGAGCACGGACAAGTCGTGTTCGACGACAATAACGTACGCACTGGCATTGACCAACAGCGAACGAATCACACGCGACGCCTTCAAGCGCTGCTTGACGTCCAAATACGATGAGGGTTCATCGAACATATAAATGTCAGCCTTTTGGCAAGCAATAATCGCTGTGGCAAAACGCTGAAGCTCACCGCCCGAAAGGTTTGCCACGTCTCGGTCGAGCACGTTCTCAAGGTCGAGCTCCTTGATCAGGAAGTCCAAGTTATTCAACTCGTTTCTTTCATCCAAGCACTTCATGACCTCACCCTTGACGGCCTTGGGAATGTTGTCCACGTACTGCGGTTTAATCAGCGCCTTCAAGTCATCCTCAAGAATGCGAGTCAAATAATTTTGCAACTCTGACCCGCGGAAGTATGCCAAAATCTCTTGCCAATCCGGCGGATTGAGAAACTTCCCGAGATTTGGCTTCATCTTGCCTGCCAAAATCTTCAACGCCGTCGACTTGCCGATCCCATTCGTCCCGACCAAACCCAACACTTGCCCAGCTCGCGGCGTCGGCAGCCTGTGTAGCTTAAACGTATTCGCCCCGTATCGATGCGTCGTTTCCTTTTCCAAATTCTTTGGCAGATTGATGATCGTCAGCGCTTCAAATGGGCACTTTTTCACGCAAATCCCGCAACCTATGCACAGCTCCTCGCTCAGAAACGCAATCTTATCCTTTGGGCTAACTTCGATGCACAGCTTTCCTATCTTCACCACCGGGCACGATCTTTTACACTCTTGTTTGCACTTCTTCGGTCGGCATCGCTCTTCGTTTACGATCGCGATGCGGTCGAGCTTTTCGTTTTCCTCCTCCTTCTTCTTTGGTCCCATGATCTGTTGTGTCGCACCGGTCGACGATGAAGCGCGCGAGCGCGATGTGAGGACGAAAACGCGCGCAAATCGCGATGTGACGTCGATCGATCGCGCGTTCAGGCGCTCGCGGATGCGCTTCGACCGCGCGCCGAAGACTGCGGTGGACGCGCTAGGGGTTTGCCCTAAGAGCCGCGGTGAACCCTAGTGACGCCTCGGCTGCGAGCGACGCCGCTGAATGGGATGATTTTTACACAAACGCGCGATCGCGCTAGAAATAAATTATGTACAAGTGAGCATGATGAGGAGATCGTCATCGCGGATACCGCCGCGAGCGATTGCGACGTCGAGCGGAGTGGCGCCTTTGAAATTTTTTTTAGTTGCGTCGGCGCCTCGATGTAGCAGCGTCTTGGCGCTTGCGTCGTGGCCTTTGGCTACCGCGTAGTGAAGCGCGGTATCTTTTGAGCGATCGTCCACGGCGTTGACATTGACGTTATGCTGCAGTAAGGCTTCGATGATCGCCAGGCTGGCGTCGCCGCACTCGCAAGCGGCAACCAACGCTGCGTATTCCATCTTGACGTGACATCCGGCTAATAACACATCCATCACCGCCGTGAGCGAGTTGGCTTGAATCGCGGCGAGCAGCGCGCTTTCGCTCGGCGCTGATCTTCGTCGACAGTACCTGCGCGCGACATACTTTTCCAATATATACGCCTTCTTCACGTCGACGGTCGCTGAAGCAGCAGGCTTCGCCTCGGATGCGCCCTCTTCGGCTTCCCATCGTTTGTTTGACTCTTCGTTGCCCCATCGCTTGAAAAACTCAATGACTCCTGGTTCCCACGCGCGCACGTCTAAAGTCGCGCTTCGGACCTTGCTCACTTGCACTCCAAGCTGACGGTGAACGCCAGAGCACTGAATGCAAAGCATGATACCTAAATTTAGCGACGCCCAATCGGGCTCGGGCATGCCGCAATCAGCGCACTCGCCGTTTCCTCGAATCAAACTCAATACACTCAACGGCGAAGGACCCTCCAGCGCGGTGGGTGATGAACGAACGGAATATGAATTTCGGTTGTTCCGCCGAACCTTGTCGTCGTGTTCGCTCATGATTTGATGATTGACGCTCGAACTGAGCAAATTTGCAATCACGGTGGTGATGGCTTCTATCCACATTTGTCGCTCGCCTTGATTTTCGGCGCGAAGAAAATACGTGCGCTCCGGCGAGACGACCCTGAACGCGAATCGCACTTCGGTGTCGTCCAAATCGGGCTTTATCGTTGCCGTGAGCAGCGACACCGTTTGACTCACATCGCCCTCGCTCTTCTTTCCAAATCCAAAGAGCATCGTAGGCACGAGGAGCGATTTCGACGACTGCGACTTAACGTACGTCAAGTTCCCTTTGACATCGAGCACGAAAAATCGACGCTTCCAATCCCCGAGCGCGCTGCTCGAGCGCTTGTACAACCATCCTTGCATGAGCGCGTCTAGTGCGCCGCCGCTCCCCGGCGCCGCTGCTGACGACGCCATTTGCGCCGAAAGCTCACGCGAGCGATCGGAAACCATGCTCAATGCATCAATCGTCGACTGCGTCGACGCGCTTGACGCTATCAACTTCGACATCGCCTCCGCGAGTGAAACTTCAATATGCACGTTTTCCTTCTCCACGTCCGCTACGAATGCATCCACCCTCCCAAACGACGCGCGCAGCGGTGTCAGCAGCTCCACCGCCCGTCGATGATAATCGAGCTGTGCCTCCATAAACTCCTTCGCACTCTTCCTCCCGTTCGCTCGCTTCCCCACCTCCGCGCGCTGAAGCGCCAACATCGCCTCCAATCGCGCTCGCTCGAACGCCTCTCGCGTCGCGTGCACGTCCTCATCCGCTCTATCCCTCTCACTCGACGTCTTCGCCGATAACTGTTTCGCTCGTGACCCTTCGTACTCGCGTCGACGAACTTCCATCTTCCTCCGTCCCTCGCGCACGCGCTCGCCATTTCGTTCGCTTCGTTCTCGTACGTCTTGCGCCAACGTCCCCAGCGCCCACGCCGCGAGCCTCTCGCGTTCGCTCGCCAATCGTTCCATCGCCTGCGCGAACGCGCGCTCCTCCGCGCTCGCCCCGGTCAAACACTCTCGCGTATACGTTCGTTCGCCGTGCGCCATGGCGCGGCACTCCTTGGCGTACTCCTCCGCCGCTCGCGCTCGAGCGCGTTCGCGTTCGCGTTCGCGCTCGCCCTCGCGCTCGGCTTTCGCCATCACCTCTCGCGCGTGCGGCGAGTCCGCGATGGCGTTGGCGTCGAACCGCCACGCGTCATTCATCGCGACCTCGAACGCGAGCGAATCGCTCGCGCGGGAAAACGAGTGAAGCGCGGTCGCGCGCGCGCGCGCGGCTCGAGCGCGACCGCGCGGCTCGAGCCTTCATTTCCGAGCTCGACTTTTTTTTCGTTTTCCGAACGCACGCGAGCGCGTTCGATCGAGTGAGGAGATTAAAGACGCGAGAACCGATCGACGCGAGCGGGCGAGAGAGGGGTTGGGATGGAGGGCGAGGACGTGGCGCGCGCGCGGGCGGCGGTCCTGGACGCGTTGTCGCGGGATGACGCAACGCGAGCGCGAGGCGAACGGGCGTTGAAGCGCGCGAGGAATGATAAGGGGAGTTTTATAGCGTTAATGCGCGTGGCGACGACGGACGTGAATGAGGGCGTTCAAGCGCTGGCGTACGCGGTGATGAAGCGACGGGCGGCGGCGTTTTACGCGCGAGCGACGACGGAGGAGAAACTTCGAGCGCAAGGGGAAGTGCTGGAGGAACTGGCGAAGAAGACAAAAGGAATGGTGAGGAATGCGTTAGTGGCAGTCGCGGCGAAGATGGCGAAAATGGCGGTTCCTCGAGGGGAATGGAGGGAGATTTTGGAGTTTACGGCGCAACGCGCGGCGTCGCCGCTGGACGTCCACCGGGAGTTGGCGTTTGAGATGTTCGCCGCGCTCGCGGAGGCCATCGAGAGTGGGTTAGGGGAAGGGTATTTCAGCGCCCTGAGCGAGGCGTTCGCGCGCGGACTCGCAGATTCCAACGCGAGCGTTCGCGCGAGCGCGTTGCGGGCGTGCGGAGCGTTGGCGGCGAACGCTTCGGGCGAGCCGGAGCGGACGGCGGCGCTCAAGTCGTTAGTCCCGAGCGTTATCGACGCGGCAAAGATTGCGTTGCGAGCAGGGGATGAAGATAGCGCGGGAGTCGCGTTTGAGGTTTTGGATGAACTCACGGAGAGTCAAACGAGCGCTTTGAGCGGACACGTTTCGGCGGTGGTGAGCTTTTGCATCGAAGTCGCGACGGCGGAATCGTTGAGCATGCTGACGCGGCGGCGCGCGCTCGATGTCGTGGGGTTCATGGCGAGGCATAAACCCAAGGCACTGACGAAATCTAAGCTCGTCGAGCCGCTGATCGCGGCGCTGTGTCCGTTGTGCGGCGAACCAAAGGAGGCGGAACTCGCGGGCGAGGACGACGTCGACGAAGAGGAGGAGGAGGAGCTTCACGTGCAGACGGTGGCGAGTCAGCTCATCGACGTGCTGGCGCTTAAAGTTCCAGCAAAGTACATCCTGCCGACCGTGATTTCGTTCGCGTCGACGAACGTGAACTCGCCGAACGAACGATTACGACACGCCGCGGTGGCGGTGCTCGGCGTCATCACCGAAGGATGCTGCGAGGGCATTCGCGCGCACGCGTCTGAAATCATTCCGAGCGTCGTACCGCGATTATCGGATACGAATTCAGCCGTACGCGGCGCCGCGGCGTTCACGCTCGGACAGTTCGCTGAGCATTTGAATTTAAGCGTGGACGCAGCGAGCCGAAATTTGCACAAGCAAGTATTGCCTAGCCTTTTTTTCGCCTTGCCAAGCGAGCAGGTGAAGAGCGTGCAAGAACGGATGATGTACGCCATGGATTCTTGGCTCGAGGATTTAGACGGCGAGGTCGAGGAATACGTCAAGCCGCTGCTAGACATTGTGTTCATGGCCATCGACGGCGGCGCGAAACCGCACGTTCGAGAGATGCTGCTCTCTGCGCTCGCGTCGGCGACGGCGTCGAGCGGGCTCGCAGTGCACGCGCACTTCCAAGAGCTCCTCCCACGGCTTTCACAATGTTTCGAATTGAAAAGCGATGCAGAGCTTAGCGTTCGTGCGCGCGCGCTCGAGGTGCTCGGGATGCTGATTTCTTCCGATGACGAGCACCATTATTTGGGCCCGCAGACGAACGAGTTCGCTATTCGAGTAGCTCTATCTGGTTTCGAGCTCGACTTTGCCGAACTCCGCGAATACGCGCATGGCCTGTTCGGTGAAGTAGCCGCCGCCATGGGCGAAGGATTTGAGACGTACTTGGACGTGTGCGTGGGTAAGGCGTTTGAGTCTATACAACTTGACGACGGCATTATGTTTGACAGCGAAGACGAGGCGGACCGCGACGAACTGGGCTCAGACGACGACGATTATGATGGAGACGAAGGGCGAAGAACGGGCGGCGGTTATTCCATTCGTTCGGGCGTCATGGATGAGAAAGCATCGGCGTGCAAGGCGTTGAACTGCTACGCGTCGCACTGCCCAAGAGCGTTCGCAAAGTATATTTCAAAAGCGGCGGAGTTGTTGGGCTCGATGTGTGATTACATGCATGAGATGGTTCGCGTACAGGCGCATTATGCGCTCGCTCAAACGACGATCGCTGCATTGATGATTGACCCCGAGAGCTCGAGAGCTCTCGTGAACGAATCGCTCTCGGCGACGATTCGATGCGTCCTAGAAGACGACGACAGAGACGCCGTGTCTGCTTCTGTCGAAGCCGCCGCCATGGTTCTCAAAATGTTGAAGGAGCATTCCGCGATCGACGTGAGTCAGCACGTCGTTGATCTCACCGCGGCGAGTCTTGAGATTTTAGAAGGCAGGACAATCTGTCAACTAGAGGACGACTACGACAGCGAGGCTGGGGATGACGAAGACGAAGGCGACGACGAAGATCCCGAGGCTGGATTGTCGGTCATAGAAGCCATCGCTGATTTATTACCCGCACTGGCGTGTTACATGGGCGCATCGTTCGTCGACCACTTTACTCCGCACTTCAACGCTTTGATGAAGCGCACGATGGAGCACCGTTCAGAGACGGAACGATTACTGTGTTATGCCACACTCGTCGAAGTCGTTCGCGCCGTCGGTCCGCCGGCGGCGATGTGCGCCCCGGTGGCGCTCCCGGGATGCATACGCGATCTCGCGAGTAGGGACGTAGGATTACGGCGCAACTGCGCGTATTGTACGGGCGTGTTAATCAGCATAGGGGGAGAGCACGCCACGCAATTTCACGCGGCGGCGACGATGGCGCTCTTACCGCTGCTGCGCGCCGAGAACGAACCTGATGAAGGCGTGCGCGACAATGCAGCTGGAGCGCTCGTGCGACTGTTGGAGATTGTCGGAATCAACGGCGAAGGCGCGACTGTGCTCGATTTCGTCTTGGCTTCGCTTCCCTTGCGGAGCGACTTGGACGAAGGACCAGACGTCTATCACTTTCTCGCATCCACGATTGGGGAAACCCCGTCATCCCTCGGCGACGCGCACGTGCGAAGAGTGATTTCCATCTTCACCCAAGTCTTCAACGAGAGACTCGCGCCCGACGACACGCTTCGCATCATCGAATTGAGCTTGGAAAAGGGCTGCAAAATCGATGCCCGCGTCGCCGCCGCCGTGAAAGCGAGCGAAGGTGGAACGCGATGAGCGACCTTCGTGTTGAAATACCACTCCTGCAACCTAGAACGTCATCCTTTTCGGCGCGCTAATTACGATTTTCGTTTTGACTTTTTCCCCGCTTTCACCGCTTTTCCTTTCTTCTTCTTGGTTTTTTTCCCCCCGGACACCGTCGCCTTTCGTTGCGGCGCCCCGCGAAGCATCGCCTTCGTGTCAACCTTCGCATCGCGCATCGAATGGAAAATCTCTTGCCTCGTCACCTTCACCACGCCGTTCTTAAATTGCGACGACCCCCAGGCGAGACCGCGATCGCGTTCGCCTTCGCTCGTCGCCTTCTTCGCTTTTTTCTCTAATCTATACCCCGCCGCGTGCGCCTCCACGCGCTTCGATTCCTCCCTCTCCTCATCCTTCCTCTTCATCCCGATCGCTATATTCCTCGGCGTTTTCACCTGTTTCTTCACTCGCGCCCCGAGCGCGCGCAATCGCTTCTCCTCCAGCGCCTTTCGATCCCACTTCGACAGGCCTCGCACGCCAAACGCTTCGACTTCGCTCCGTAACTCTCGCGCTTCGCGCTTTTCTATCACTCGTTTTATTCTCTCATCTCCATCAGCGCTCGGTTTCGTCCTCGCTCGAGCGAGCGAAGCGACGACGACGTTCGTGCGCGCGCTCATGAACGCGCGTCGCTCGTCGCGCGCATTCGTCTGCGCTCGCGCATCGAGCGCGTCGCGCGGCGCCCCGAGCGCGCGCACGCGTCGTCCATCGAACACCATCACTTGTACATCAGTAGTCGCACGCGAATTCCGAAGCGCGCGCTCGCGACCGGAGTTGAGCGGCAACGCATTCGTTTCATTCGTCATCGTTGCGCGTCGCGCGATGACGAATGAAGCGCGCGATGCGACGCTTTGCGAGATCACGCGAGCGCGCGCTAAGGTCGATGCTTCGCGCGTTGAATGAAAAAAAAACGATGCGTTGAATGAACTCGAATCGCGCGTTGAACGAAACCGAATCGCGTCGAGAATGAGAAAACTGCACGTCGTTGAACAATCAACGCGTCATTCATCATCCGACGGGCATCCATCCATTCGAATGGAGGCGAACGCGTACGAGCTCGCGCGCGCGGCGCGAATCGAAGAAAACAAAGCTCGCATGAAATCCGTGATCTCCTCCGCGCGCGCGCTGGAGTTCGCGGCGACGAAAAGCGACAAATCGATGGGAGCGAAGCGGAATCGCGCGCGCATCGTCGTCCACGATGGCGCATCGAACGCGATGCCGAGGCGGGTGTCGAGACGCGCGCGCGGTGAGGCGCCTTTAGGCGTCGGCGATGCAGGCGTCGACGGCGCCGACGCGCACGCGTTCGAGGTGACGCACGCGCCGGAGACGTACGACGACGCGCACGTCGCCGCGTTGGGGTCGTGCGAAGAACCGTGGACGTTGTTCGTGGACGGGTGCGACGAGCGCGGACGACGGGTGTACGACGTGGCGAACGCGAAGTGTTGTCATCAGTGTCGACAAAAGACGAAAGGAATGCGAACGTCGTGCGCGCGGTGCGGGATGATGCGCGGGGTGTATTGCGGCGATTGTTTGATGATGCGACACGGGGAGAATATTTTAGAGGCGAACGCGAAAGGGGCGGAGTGGAAGTGTCCGTGCTGTCGGGACATTTGTAACTGCAGTTTTTGTCGAACTCGGAAAGGCTGGGCCCCGACGGGGTCGATGTATCGCGAGGCTTTAGCCGCGGGGTTTGATTCCGTGGCGCATTACTTGGTGCTGTCGAACCAGACGAACGCGGAGAAACGAGAGGCGGCGATGCGAGAGGCGGCGGAGAAAGCCAAGGCGTACGCGGCGAAGCGAGCGGAGGAGGAGAGCTCTGGGCGAGGCGGTCAGGGAAAGAAACGTCCGCACTGGCTCGAGGAAAAGGTGTACGCGGAGTGATGGACGAGGGAAAATGACGAATGAGAACGACGAATTGGACGACGACGAACGATGAAAGCGACGACCGTCGCCGTCGCGTCGCAGAGCGACATGTAAAAAAGAAACGAAAAGGATTATTATAACCTCGGAAAACACAAAATAAAGAGCGCACGGACACCTCATCGACCGATGACCGCGTTGGGTTGGATTACCACACCCAATGCACGCGACACCCGAACACGGTGTCGCGACGGCCTCGTTCGTCCACCGAGAGCACCACGCCCGGGACGACTGTCGTCCCCGGCTCCTCGCCGTCGCCGCCGACGCGAAGAAACGCCTCAGCCTGCACCCCGTCCCGATTCGCCGGCTTGCCGAGCACGACGCCGAAGCCGCAGTTTTTTACCGCGCCCGCGCCCGACGTGGGCGGTAACGTCGCCGCGAGTCCCCATTCGGTGAAATCTTCTCTTGATTTCCCCCCTCGCGTCGCCGCCATCGACCCCCACGCGTTCGCCATGAACGCTCGCGTCGACTTTGGCAGCGTCTTCGCCACCGTCACCGCCCCACCCACGAGGGTCTCGCCGTCTTGCGACCGCGACGCGTGCAACGCCGCGCTCGCGTGCGTCGTCGCCGTCGCCTTCTTCGCGCCGATTCGCGCCAAAACCTTCCCTTTCCCATCCTCAGCCTGGCGATTCCCCGCGAACACCCCGACATTCATCGCGAAGTTATCATTAAACTCCACCCCGATCGCGCCCATGGAATCCGTGTGACACCGCGCGATCAAATCCCCACCGCCCGCGCCGAACCCCGTGAGCTGATGTCCTCGTCGATTCGTCCCTTCGTTCGGCACCGCATCGACGCCTTCCGCCCCAAACGGCACGCACACCGCATTTACTCTCACCCCTCGACCCTTCCTACCGAATCGTTTCATCCACTTCACTTTATCCAACGTCACCGTTCTCGATTCGTACGCATCCGCGTTATCGATGTAATCCGCTCGCGTCGACGCGCACCGCGCGCTCAACGCGCTTTCATCCTCAAACGTCACCCTCAACTCGTGCGTCGCTCGTATCCCTCGTTTCACCTCGCTTTTCATCTCTTTCCCTTTCACAACCCCGCGATCGCTGTCGAAATCATTCACGAACGCGCACTCTACGACGGACTCGCGCGTGACGCGCGTCCCGCGTCGCGCGCGCGCGCGCTCCGCGTCCGCCCGTTCCAGCGCGTCTATTCTTTTCGTCAACGCGTGTGCGCGCTCGTTCGCATCGCGCGTCAATCGTCGTAATCGTTGAATGTCGTCGTCGTGCGACGTCATCGACGGTTTGGCGTCTATCGAGGCGCTCATGTGATGATGGGATTCGCGCGCCGATTGTGACGATCGCGACCGTCGCGTGTGCAAGATTTGTGTTACGGGTTTTTTTTTTGTACTCATCAATTAGTACACGCGTCGAGCACCGACGGGCGATTTCGATCAATCGAACGCATCGATCGCGTTCGTCGACGTCGACGTCGACGGTGTTTATCGAAT
>Ga0222712_10005301_pt1 | contig 13128 bp, 5 predicted proteins | sample C33_657DmetaG_FD_165043 | JGI IMG/M metagenome (GOLD analysis project Ga0222712, IMG submission 165043) | Estuarine water microbial communities from San Francisco Bay, California, United States - C33_657D | ecosystem: Environmental > Aquatic > Marine > Unclassified | place: USA: California...
AACTTCCATTAGGCGAAGTAAGTATGATGCCTTTATTGGGATTAGAAATATAGGTATCTCCATTTTTAATTTCAAGTGTAGCCATGCTAGCAGGGTCACCATTTAAAATTAATTTTCTTGACGAGAGATCACCGACCATTAATGGATCTGGGCGGTTTGAATTATCAATGACTAACTTATTACTAACTGAGCTAAAATTAAAATTATTCCCCGCTTCATATCCTATGAATATATTTTTATTGCCATTGGTTGATTTTGCTCCTGCATTATAACCAACAGCTGTGTTTTGATTACCTGTTGTATTAGCACCCAATACATTATAACCTATACCCGTATTGCTACTACCTGTAGTGTTGTTAGTAATGGAAGTTGCTCCGATTGCTGTATTAAATTCTCCCACTGTGTTGTATACCAGACTGGTCCTACCCATTGCGGTATTATTACTACCTGTTTTATTAGCATATAAGGCAGCCTGGCCAATGGCGGTATTGAATGTACCCGTATGATTATCATTCATTGCCCGTCTACCTATCGCTGTATTTTCACCTCCGGTTGTGTTACTACCTAAGGTACCCGTACCAACGGCAACATTAAAACTACCAGTAGTGTTATTACGAAATGCCTCTCCACCAAAAGCAATATTTTCATTACCGGTGGTATTTTTTTCCATACTGTAACTGCCATAAGCACTATTGAATTCTCCAGTGGTATTAGAGGATAGAGATAAATAACCAGTGGCTGTATTATATGATCCTGTAGTATTTTTTAGCATAGTGCTATCTCCTAAAGCAGTATTTCTTGAACCAGTGGTGCTGGCATACAATGATTTTGTCCCTACTGCGGTATTGGAAAAACCGATGGTGCTACTAAACATTGATTGATAGCCAGAGGAAGTATTTGCACTTCCAGAGGTATTAGAATAAAGGGATGAATTACCTATGGCTGTATTTGCATCACTAGAACTTAAATATTTTGATTTCATAGATTTTGAACCTATTGCAGTATTTCCTATTCCATAATTATATTTAAGTGCACTATCTCCTATTGCGACTGTTCCAGAGGTAGTACTATTTTTATTATTATCAAGCGCGCTAGACCCTGCTTTGGTATTTCCATAAGCATCAGAAAGAATTCCGTCTGCTCCACTTATTTTTCCAGTCACCGTTAAGTCACCATTAATGGTTAATTTTTTATTATCAAACTCCCCATAAATTAAAGGAGAAGTTGTATTTGAATTTGCAATATATAGTTTATTTGAAATCGAATCTTTTGACTGATCAGCAACATTATATCCAATCAAGACATTTGCATCTCCATTTAATTTACTAATTGCATTTGAGCCAATTATAATGTTTTTATTTCCAGATGAAACTGAATCTAAAGTACTTGATCCAATTAATACATTATTATCTCCTTTCAAAAAACTATATCCTAAGTTATTACCAAGTGCGACATTTGAATTTACATTAGTAGAAGAGTTAAATGTATTATCGCCTAATACTACATTTGCATTAGCTTTTTTTGCATATTGTAATGCTCTGCCTCCAATTGCCACGTTACCCTCTAATTTCCCACCCCAATCTGAAGCACTTGAGAATCTGGCAGTTTCCCACCCAATAAATGTATTGCTCAAAGACTTTGCACCCATTTGTTCACCTACATAATTTCCCACAAGAACATTTAACGTTGCAGCCATTCCTCCATTTGCATTTTCATCAGCCCTTAAATAACCTCCCGCATGGTTTCCAATTATGACATTGTTATCATTATTATAACCAGAAATTGCTGTGTTTGGCTTCGACATTAATGAATAACCTGCACCAATTCCAATTACTAAATTTGAAGGGTTATTATTATTAGCCAATTTAAAATCAGCATCTTGGCCAATAAATATTCCAGCATTATATCTTCCAGAATCAGTTTTTATATATTTTGCAATATTACCAGATCCAGAGCTCTCATTCAACTTTCCAGTAACCGTTAAATCTCCATTAATAGTAACTTTCTTATTATCAAACTCACCATAGATTAAAGGAGTAAGTGAGCTGTCATTTTGAATCACTAGCTTATTACTTGTTGTGACAAAATTATTATTGCTACCTGCTTCATTACCGATGAAAATATTTTTAGCACCGGTAGTTAATTTTGCTCCTGAATTATAACCAATTGCTGTGTTGTTATTTCCAGTTGTATTTAGATATAAAGACCTATTCCCAAGTGCTGTATTTTGATAACCAATTGAATTTACATACATTGAATTATACCCAATAGCGGTATTTTGTGTACCAGTTGTATTACCATACAATGCACTATTTCCATAGGCGCTATTGAAAGAACCTGTTGTATTAAAATACAGGGCATTTACTCCTACAGCATTATTAGAACCCCCAGTGGAATTTTTATTCAAAGCTCCTACTCCCACCACTGAATTATTGGAACCAGTAGAGTTATTATACATTGAATAATTACCGACAGATGAATTCAATCGACCTGAAGTATTATTGGTTAAAGACGCATAACCTACGGAAGTATTATCGATTGCAGTAGTGTTTTTCATTAAAACACTATCACTAATACCTGTATTTCGACCAGCAATATCAACTTTCAAATATTTATTTTCGGCATAATTAGCGTACATAGCATACGGTACCGACAATAGCTGTGACAATCCAGTCACCACATACTTCCCTGTATTGGCAATGTCAATTTCGGTTTTCATATACAAATTGCCCAATGACCAGACGATCGAACCAAATTTTCCAATTATAGGAACTCCGTTTCCAATTACTGCAATAAACTGTCCATACTTATCCGTTTGAACACTGGCTGTTTCACTATATCTTACTGTATTGCCAACACTATCCGTGCAGATAGAAAAACGAAGGCTTACCAATTTCGAAGCCACTACAAAGCCATTATTATCTAATGCAATTCCTTGAAAATTAAACCCTTGAGGAGCTTGGGCTTGTACTGAACAATTAGCTGCCAGTAACACTAGGAGAAAAACGATTAACTTTTTCATATCGGGATTATTTAAAAACTAAATGAATGCTGAATTTAAATTCAAGCTCATTCATCTTTTATATTATTTCAAAATAGAATTTCAAATTTAAGAGAATCATTTTAAACGAAATATTCCCTAAAGGGTGTATTTTATAATTTCAAAAAAGCTAGTTTTTAATACTCATCCAAGGTTAATAAATATCAAAAGGATATTTATACTGTATTATACAAACCTCAATTTCAACAAATTAGCAATTGTAAACAATTCTATTTACTGAAATTTTCCCACCATTCTTCCAATGATCCACTGTTTCTATAAAAGCCATAGAGTGTAAGTTTATTAACAGTCAAAGTTTTGATTTCAAATGTGTCCGACTTTGAATAACCTGCATTTGGGTAGCTAACAATTAAAATTGTTCCTTTAACCACAAAATTTGATGTGTCATAGCTGTAAACGGAATTATGCCAATTGCGTGAATAAACTTTACCCTCTGTTCTAAAATCAGCATATTCTCCTGTATGAGCAAGAGAGGTGTCCTTTTTTATAGGAGAGCCAGTTATTGTAAGCCAATTGACTGAATTATCATAGGTCCACTTTCCTATAATGGTGGGTGTATTTACACTACTGTTAGTGGCTTCGTCTTTTTTACAAGAAATTACCAAAACAATTATTGTCAAAAAAACGACACTAAACCATATTTTCTCTTTCATATTATAATAATTATTCTGGTTAGCTCCGCTTTCAAGGATTAATTTTTTAACCTGTACTATTCGAATTTATCAATTTACTATTCAGCTTTTCTCTATTCAAAAACTAAATATTGCTTAACTTCATAAATCATCAAAAACAAAAAGTCCGTTCAAGATTATTAAAAATAACTGAACGGACTTTTTGTTTTTGATAATTATTTTAAAAATTAAAACTCTAGTTTAAATAGGCAATTAAAATAATTGAATTTACTTTAAAATCATTTACCTCCAAAAAGGTAGCCCAATTTAAAATTAAGTCCATTAGTCTTTAAAAAACCATCAGCAGCATTAGTTCCTGGAACTAGATCAGTGAATCCAATGGCATATCCAAGAGAAAGAGTAACCCCGCCATTCATTTTAATTCCAGCAAGCAAATTGCCACCAAAATCAGTACCCTTTAAATGGGTGTAGTTATCAGTACTTGAAGTAGCACCATCAAATTTGATTTTATTAGACCATGTACCATATTTAGTATTACCTGAAACACCAAAACCTATAGAAGGACCACCACCTAAAAATATGGTTGAGCTACCACCTGTAGGTATGTCAAAAACCAAATTTAATGGAATCTCAAAAAAGTTTAAAGTAGACTCTATCGTTTCACCTTCGATATCACCAGAATATCCTTTTTGAATAAAATTTAATTCTGGTTTAAAAAAAACTTTCTTTGCTAAAGGTATTTGAGCTACTACACCTAATACAACTCCAAATTTTGACTTGGTAACAATCGGATCGTTATCCAATTCACCAACTACATTGGCAATATTTCCACCTATTTGTGCACCAAATTTAACTTGTGCAGTAACAGCTAGAGAAATAAACGAAATAAAAGCGATTAAAATGACTTTTTTCATAAATAAAATTTAACGGTTAATGTTTTTAAAATAAAATATATACAAAATTAATTTTTTTTTAATTCACTTTAAAAAAAATTAACATTAAATACACATAATCGATCTAATTCTATTTTAAGTCCATAATAATTTATTTATCAACAAAGTATATATATAATATATATATACTTTGTTGTATAAAAATACACATTGCACGATTTAGAACTTACTTCTTTTGATGAATTTGTTTAAATAGTCGCTTAAGTAATTATTTTTCCTACTTTAATAATGAAACAATAGGCTTTATTTTTACCTAATCTCCAACTTCTAAAAAAGCAAGAAAAAGAACATTTAATGGACTCTACTTAAAATCTTTTCCAGGACTAATAAAATGAGGTTGTATGAAGAAAAATTTTAAAAACTATTTGAATACTAACCGTTTCGCCGCAGCCACCCCATTTCTAATTTCTTCACTTGCTCGAGTGAGAATGGTATCTCCTGATTGAATGGCACCAAATATTTCTGTTTTGCCATCAAAGGTTCTGCCAGTTTTGATAGGTACCCAAAGATTTAAATTGTTATGAACTGAAATAACATACACCCCAATCGATGCATTTAAAATAGCAGAACTGGGTACACTATACGCATTGGCATTCACTGATAGTGGAATCGACACCTCGGCTACCATGCCAGGTATCAATTGGTGTTTAGTATTCATTACATCCATTTCAATATGCTGAGAACGAAGTTTAGCATCCAAAGAACCGGCGAGTCTAGCAATTTTTGCATGAAACTTTTCTCCAGCTATCGAGTTTAAATAAAATTCTACCTCACTTTTTGTATTCACATAGGCAGTGTAGGCCTCAGGAATACTTACCACTAATCGTAATTTACTATGATCTTTCAAAGTGAATAAAGGTAAATCAGATCCTTTGCCAGAAGGACCTACATAGGCACCAGTACTTACATTTCTGTTGGTAATGACTCCGCTGAATGGAGCTTTTATTTTTAAATATTCTTTCGTGCTTACGATCTCTTGATAAAAAGATTTAGCCGCTTGTAATTGCGCTAAGTCTGATTGCTGTTTGGAATTCGCTTGGTCTAAATCATTTTTAGAAATAGTACCCGGGGTTTTATTTGTTTCAAATAAACGATCATAGGTTGCCTTGCTAGCATAATAGATTGCTTCCTGAGATTTTAATTTTGATTCAGCAGCAGCTAATTGAGAATTTATTTCTGGCGCCTCTAACTCCGCAAGAAGCTGACCAGCCTTTACTTCAGAGCCAACATCCACTAATAATCTTTTAATATAACTACTCACTTTAGCATATAAATCTACTTGCTGATTGGCAATCAATTCTCCTGGAATTTTAATCGAAGAAGTTAAATCACTTTTCCTTAAAATAAAAGCTTCTACCTCTGGTGTCTTCGCAACTTCAACTTTCGCTTTTTCATTTTCAGGTGTATCACTCTTTTTACTATTGCAACTAAATAGCAATATCACCATTAACAAAAGCAGTATTCTATTCACAACATTATTTGAAGCAAAAATATATTTCATATATAAAGGTTATTTTAAATTTTGTGTAGGATGAAGTGAAGGAATATAATGGGAACTCTCTTCATCTTCTGGATCTAATGATACGCTTGCTGTAGAAGCCTTTACTTGTCCCCATGCAAAAACTAAAGGAAGAATAAATAAAGCCGCAAAAGTTGACAAAAATAATCCGCCAATCACTGCTCTGCCGAGTGGCGAAGATTGATCTCCCGCTTCACCAATACCTAGCGCCATCGGAACCATACCGGCAATCATTGCTGCTGCAGTCATTACAATCGGACGTAATCTCAACGCTGCAGCCTCTTTTGCTGATAGCATCGCATTGCCATTATACTTTCTTAATTGCTCTGCATTAGTGATCAATAAAACTGCATTAGATATGGAAACCCCTACCGACATAATCATGCCCATGTAAGATTGTAGATTTAAAGTAGATCCACACAATATCAATAATGATAAGGACCCTAATAATACAGCTGGCACAGTAGTTAATACAATTGTAGAAACTTTAAAAGATTGAAAATTAGCGGCCAACATTAAAAATATTACGATGATAGCAACGATCAAACCATTTTGTAAACTATCCAGTGTTTCATTCAACGTATTACTTAAACCAATCAATTCCACATTGACTCCACGCGGTAAAGTGCCTAGATCTTCAATTGCTTTATTGACATCTTTTGCTGCAGTTCCTAAATCTTTTTTAAACATGTTTGCGGTTACTGTTAAAACAGGCAATGCGCCTAAGTTATCAGTTTCTCCATAAGTTGAATCGATTGTAAAAGTGGCTACATCGCCTAACAATGGTCTGGATGAATTTTTTAAAATTGGAATCTCTCCCATCTCTTCTCTACTTGTCATTTTATTCTCTGGTATCTGCACTTGAACAGCATAGGCAACGCCCGCCTTTTCATCAATCCAAGTATTTTTTTCTACATACCTAGACGAAGAGGTGGAAGCAGTTAATGACCTTGAAATATCGGATATATCTACTCCTAATTGCGCGGCTCTTACTCGATCAATATTAATATTAATAGCAGGATAACTAATCGATTGTCCTAACTGTGCATCTCTAAAATAAGGTATCTTATTTAATTTCCCTATTAATTTTTGAGCATATTCTTCATTCACTTTTTTATCTCTTCCAGAAAATCTTATTTCTATTGGCGTAGGTGAACCTTGACTCAATATCTTTTCCGTTAATTCAATTGGCTCAAATGAAAGTTTAATTCGATTATCAATCAGCTTAGATGTATTTCTAATTTTATCTTTCAGCTCATCCAGATCTACTTTTACATTTTCTTTCAACGCTATTTGCAAAACAGCTTCATGCGGTCCAGCCATCCAAAGAAAAATAGGACTCATTGAAAATAATTGAGGATGCATCCCCACATAAGCAGAAGTGATAGAAATATTTTCTTTACCAACAGTTTTGGTAATACTATCCATTAGTTGAAGCGTAGTCAATTCGGTATGCTCCACTCTTGTTCCATCAGGTAAACGCATTCTCACCATAAATTGTCCACCATTCACTTTAGGCAATACATCATGACCAATACTTTTAATTAAATAACCGGCACCTAAACAAACTAAAAGTAGATAAATAATAACAATAGGTTTTCTATAAGGCATCATCCTAGATATAAAATCGAGATACCTTTTTCTTATTCTTTCAAAAGGAGACATTTTCTCCTTGGTAATATTTTTTTCAATTAAACTAGCTTTTTGACTCCAAGTATCTGCTTCACCTGAGGCATCTAATCCAGCTGCAGCAAATTCTTCACCATCAGTCATATCCTTACCATCTGGTCTTTTATGATGTTTTACTTTCATAATCCAATTAGCCATCACTGGTACAAATGTTTGTGCTAAAAAATAAGAAACGACCATACTAAATCCTATTGCCATAGCCAGTGGTAAAAATAAAGACCCAGGAATTCCACTCATTGTAAAAGCAGGTGCAAATACTGCTAGGATACAAAACAAAATCAACAATTTAGGAAAGGCAATTTCTTTACAAGCATCCCATATAGCAAGGGCTTTAGGTTTACCCATATCCAAATGCTGATGAATATTTTCAATCGTAACCGTACTTTCATCTACTAATATTCCGACGGCAAGTGCCAAACCACTTAAGGTCATAATATTAATCGTTTGCCCAAATAGATTTAAAAAAAGTACTGCAGAAATAATAGAAGTAGGAATGGTTAAAATAACAATCAGCGCTCCTCTTAAATCACCCAGAAAAAGTACCACCATTAAAGCGGTAAGAATTGCACCAATAACCCCTTCACTCAAGAGGCTCTTTACCGCATTAATCACATACGTAGACTGATCAAATTCATAGGTTAGTTTTACATCTTCAGGTAATTGAGCCTGCATTTTAGGCATCTCCTTCTTTAAATTCTGAACCACTTCCCAGGTAGATGCATCCGCACCTTTTGCAATACTGATATAAACAGAACGTCTTCCATTAACCAATGCATATCCTGATGTAACATCTGCACCATCCTCAACAGTGGCAACATCTTTTAAATATAAATTCTGAACTCCTCCTTTAAAGAGAGGAATATTTTCAAAATCACTGATGTTTTTAATCACTGTATTAGCTGGAGTGATATAATTTTTATCTCCCATCCGCACATTTCCAGAAGGTGTTGGTTGATTATTAATGCGCATAGCTTCTACCAATTGGTCGGGTGTTAAATTATGCAACCTTAATAATTCTGGATCTGCTTTGATCACTACGGTTCTTACGTTTCCACCAAAGGGAGGCGAACCAATTAAACCTGGCACAGTAGTAAATGTAGAACGAACATAGATATTAGCCATATTCAACAATTCGTTATTGCTTCTTTTAGAACTACTCAAAACTAATTGTCCAACTGGTAATGTGGAGGCATCAAAACGGATAATGAAAGGTGGACTGGAGCCTGGAGGAAAATTGGTTTGCGCTCTATTTCCAAAAGAACTCACTTCAGCAGCAGCCTGCGCCATATTGGTTCCAGGATAAAAATTAATTTTCATTAATGTCAGTCCCTGAATATTTTTTGTCTCTATACTTTTTATACCGTTTACAAAAAGAAAAATATTGATGTATTGTTTCGCAAAAAAAGATTCCATTTGTGAAGGAGTATATCCACCAAATGGATGAGAAATATAAATAACCGGCATATCCAATGTAGGAAATATGTCAATCTTAATTGTTTTCAGCGCTTTGACCCCAAAAAATAAAAGCCCTGCTGCCAATACAAGAATGGTAATAGGCTTTCGTAATGCAAAACGAATTAAATTCATAAAGAAGTATAATTATTTCAATTAAAAACTAATAGCTATTAAAACTGGTTTTCAAATATGCTAAAGTCCCCACTAGAGGCCGCCTTTAGCAAAAGCGCTTGCCAAACATTATTATAGGCAATATCTCTATCTGTTTCTGCCCTCACCAATACATAGAGTGTTTGAGTAAGGTCTACTAAATTTGTTAACCCATTTTTATACAACACTGATTTTTGGATATAAGCATCTGTTGCAGCTTTTATCTGTACAGGTGTTTCGTTATAAATGCGAAGCGCATTTTTTATCTTAACATCCGACAATTGCAATTGCGCATTTATTTGTTGGTTAACAAGATCATATTCATCTTGCAACCCCTTGCTTATTAAGTTTTGAGATTTTAACTGTTGGACAATTCTGTAGGGTTGCGTAATATTCCAGGTTACACCCACCGCCAACAAATAATTCGAACGCGATGGAGAAATCCCTGACCAATAATTTTTGGTAAAATCAAGTTGATTGATCGGATAATCACTTCTAAAACCAGAACCCCTTCCTTGTAGAACTCCTGCGGCGGTGAATACTGGATAGGAACTTGTTTTAATAAACCGAGATAGTGCATCACTAGCATTTATTCTACTTTGATAAAACTGAAGTAAGGGATGCTTTTGAATAGCTACTGAATCTGCTGAAATTTTCGGAATTCGATGGGTAAAAAAACTATCCAAGATATAAACCTGCGGGGCTATTCCTAGTAATTGAAACAATTCGTTTGACAAAGCAGCCTCTTGATCAATAGATTTAGTTAAAACTATTTTTGCTGAAGAATATTCTGCATTTGCTTGAGACGAATCGACACCAGGTATTATTCCACTTAAAACCTTTGCTACAGCAATACGTCGAAAAGTATCTGCTCTATTTAGATTTTTTTCATAAGAACTTTTCAATTGCTTGGCAGCAATAAGATTCAAATAGGCTGCTGCAATTTTAATTTTATGCTGAAATAATTCTTGATCAAGATCTTTACTGTCTTTTTTAGCAATCGCTTCGGCGACTTTTACTCTTTCCTTAGCTTTACCAAATGCAAAAAAATCCCAATTAATATTGGTTACATAAGATGCCCCAAATGCAGCATTATTATTTTGCTGAGCAAAGGGAGGACCTGAAGAGGCAATACCTAAGCCATTGAAACCGAATAAAGGACCAAATTGCCCATTCACTGTACCAAAATCATGCTGTGCACTTAGATTAAAATTGGGTAGATTTTCTTTCTTCGCTTGCTCAACAGAAATTTTAGAAGCCTCAGCGTAGTTGGTCTTTGCTTTGATAATGCCGTAATTTTTTATTCCCTCAGCTAAGGCATCTTTTAATGAAAAAACTTTCTGACCATAGGAATGGCTGAATTTCAGCAACGTTATAAAAACAAAGAAAACTATGGATCTATTTCTGCTAGTAACCATTTTGTATTAAAGATTATTGGAATAGAATATTTAACTGCTCAACAAGGCCTTAAAAATAGCCATTATTTTATTGACTCGAATCGAATTAGAAAAAATTGAAATTTTAGCAAATTGGATAGATATATTTAAATAAAAATAAGCTTCTCCCTTTTGATTTAGGAGAAATTAAAGCAGGCAAAGCAATAGCTTGATCTTTTTTCCGCTGATTAGTCCTCTATTTAAAAAATCACTAGCAATTTAGTTCCCTATTTTTCCCAATGAAAAAGCTACATAAGAATCGCCAGAACTTGCCTTCAATTTTCCACCGCCACAAGCAATCACTACATATTGCTTCCCATTTTTTTCATACACCGCTGGCGTTGCAAAACCAGCCGCGGGTAAATCAAGCTCTATTAATAACTTTCCCGTTCTTTTATTAAAGGCGCGAAATTTAGCGTCTTTTGTAGCTGCAATAAAAATCAATCCGCCCGCAGTAACTACCGGACCTCCATAATTTTCAGTACCCGTATGAATTCCCTTTGCTTTAAATTCTGGAACGTCCCCTAAAGTATCTTTCCAAACTAGTTCGCCTGTATTTAAATTAATCGCATTTAAAGTACCCCAAGGTGGCGCCACAGCAGGATACCCTTCTTTAGTCAAAAATTTATTATAGCCTGTAGCAGCATAAGGAAGTTTATCCCATTCATTTACAGCACGAACTGGTGCAATAAATTTTTCTTTTTGTACAGTCTCGTTTTTTAAAATAAAACTTGCAATAGCTTTTTTCTCATTGAGTGATAATTGTGAAAATGCAGGCATCATTCTTCTTCCACCTGTCAACAATGCAGTGAATTGTTGCTCAGTGTATTTTTTATTGATATCAATCAATGCTGGATAATTTCCTGCTCCCTTTTGATCAGGCCCATGGCAGGGCATACAACTTGATCGGTATAATCTTTCTCCAGCTTGCAAATTCGTCTCCAACTTCATTGGCTTCTCCTTTACATCAACCATCGTTAATACCCATGGCATTTCATTCGCATTCACATAGAGTATTCCCGATGTAGGATCAAATGCGGGTCCACCCCATTCTGCACCTCCATCAAATCCAGGAAAAATAACCGTTCCTGCTTTAGAAGGTGGATGATACATATTTCCCGTTTTATATGTTGCTAACCTGCTTTTAATATCTTGATAAGAAGAATCAGGTATAATATTATTTAAATCTTTTTCTAATAATATTTGGCGAGCAAATGGTTTAAAGAAAGAAGGAAAAGGTTGAGTAAGAGAGGGCTTTTCTCCAACTAATTCACTCACTGCAGGAACAGCCATTTCATTAATTGGATAAATAGGTTTACCAGTTACCCGATCAAAAAGAAAAATAAATCCACTCTTACTAACACTCACCACCGCTTCAATATTTTTTCCATCTTTTGTGATGTTGACCAATACAGGTGAGGTAGGTAAATCTCTATCCCATATGTCATGATGCACTGTTTGAAAATGCCAGATTCGTTTACCGGTTGAAGCGTCTAATGCCAACACTGAGTTTGCATATAAATTATCTCCCAATCTTTTGCCTCCATAAAAATCATAAGCTGCAGAACCAGTTGGAGCAAATACAATTCCCTTTGCTTCATCCAAACTAAATCCTGACCAAGAATTAGCTCCGCCAATATGTAGATAAGCTTCTTTATTTTCCCAACTTTCAAAACCTGGTTCAGCTGGTTTAGGAATCGTATGAAAAATCCAACGCATTTTTCCCGTATGAACATCATAAGCGCGAATATGACCTGGTGCGGCTGGAGAAGATTCTGAAACACTAGACCCGATAATCAGTACATCTTTATAAATGATTCCAGGGGTAGTAGATACGACATATAAATCACTTGCTTCCACTCCTAAATCTTGATGTAAATCTATTCTGCCCTCAGATCCAAATGAATCAATTGCTTGGCCAGTTAATGCATTTACACAATAAAGATATCCGCTAGCAGAATAAAAAATTCGTTGGTCTTCCTTGCCATTTTTATAATAAGCTAAACCACGACATACATTTATAGAAAAAGGTCTTGCTGGTTTTCCCCCAATTGATTTCATGTCATTTGGATTAAATACCCAACGCTCTTTTCCTGTACCAGCGTCTAAAGCAAATAATTTAAGTTTGGGAGAAACGCCAAACAATACGCCGTCAATGATTAAGGGGTTGGTTTGAATTTGAGACTTATCATCTCCATCTCCAGTATGGTATTCCCAAGCCTTTTGTATACTC
>Ga0222712_10005302_pt1 | contig 13124 bp, 16 predicted proteins | sample C33_657DmetaG_FD_165043 | JGI IMG/M metagenome (GOLD analysis project Ga0222712, IMG submission 165043) | Estuarine water microbial communities from San Francisco Bay, California, United States - C33_657D | ecosystem: Environmental > Aquatic > Marine > Unclassified | place: USA: California...
GAACATTCTCTGCTGGTTGTTGAGCGACAGGGGCTGTCCTCCCTCATGGTTGTACAAAATCTTGTTTACGTTGTGCAAAAGGTTATTAGTGTTCCGGGCGTTATAACTCGCGTTCGAACGCGCTATCGGGTTTGGCATTACTATAGAGCGCGAAAAAAATAAAAGTCCTTAGTAAATGAGTTCTCCGCGGTCCTCGCGCGGCATCACGAACCTCAACTTGACCCAGAAGAGAAAACTGCTCAGTCTGGCGAAGCAGGTAAAGGCGGCCTTCAACCGAAAATACATGTATGGCAAACAGGCGAACAATCTTTTGGAGACGTCCGGAATCACTCTTCAGGAATTCGGCATGCCGTCGACGGCCGCGTCGCGGAACATCGTTCGGCGGTACACACAGCTTGAAAGTAGAATTAACTACACGCACAATCATCTTGCCACGGTGGCACGGAAATTGGTGCGTAATTTCCCGACCGTTGCAAACATGCAGCCCGAAAACATCATAAACAACGCGGCCGAGAGCATCCGTCGTCACGAGAAGGCGCTCCGGAACATCCACTCGGGTCGGTATCAAACGCACGGTCCGCGTCGTTAAATTCTTGGTCCATAGTATGGTTTCTCCGGGATCACTCTTTAAAACCCCGCCGGGCGTGCGTATGTCCGTGGGGAAAAAACGCGCCCTCTGGGGGCCCCAGCCAAGTCTCAATGCCCTTCACTCGACTCTGACTCGCCTCTCAGCCACTCTGGCCGAGACCAGAAACTTGCACAACAAGATGACGAAGGCTGATGCACGGAAGCGCGCCATCTACAAACGCCATCATGAACTCAAAAACTGGATTCACAATCTCAGTCATGCGATGAGATCGGAACCACGCGAACACACTCAACGCGGAATTAACCAGACCCAGAAGGAAATAAACGCAATCCTTATAAATCAACGTAACGCCGAAAGAAAAAGTGCCAAGCTTACGAAAGAATGGGAAAGGTCCCTAAAGCGTTACCGTCAACTTGCGCGTCGCGTCGCCCATCTCAATGGAACCCGGACACTGAACAATCGTCCTCTTACAGAGAATGAGAAGCAAACCATTCGACTTACCGCTCAAATGATCAAAAACATGGCTGCTGCGCGTCGCACGACACGTCGGTTCCCGTTTGGGCAAAATGTAGGAGATTTGATCGTCAGATCGACGGCTCGCCGTTAACGACGCTGACTACGCATGAGCGCGTCAGAACTTTAAAGTTTACCGACAATAAATGAGTATGTCGGCTTTGTGCAAATTGTGCTTGTACTACAATCACGGCGACAAGACGTGTGGCCGCTCGTTGGTCGCAGTCAGCAAAAACAAGGTATATCATGATTACGCGAAGCTCGTCCGTTATGACCCGAAGAGGTGCGGACCACACGGAAAGTGGTTTGAGGAGGTCATGGGACCAGACGGCCTCTCAAAAAAATCACCCGTCGAAGAACTCTTCGAATCTTTTGATATCTAGTCTATTTGAAAATACTATTGTGTAGCGCGTCACGGTACGCGATCACCAGCTCGTCGTGCTCTCCGTTCATACCCTTGAACCGAAAGCTCGAGTCTAAATTCTCAAGGATCACGCGGTCCTGCTCGACGATCGCCTTGCCCATGAGGACGAAGAGCGCAGACGGAACGCCAAAGTTTTGACTGAATCCGACAAACATCTTGGTCGTGAATTCATCAATGGGGCACAACGTGACGTACGTCATGAGCACATTGTCCCCGTGGACCTCCACGTCACTCCACGTCGTGTACGGGAGAACAAACGCGTGGAAATTATGCGTCGTGCTCAGACCGAACAGTTTGGTCGACAGGGCGTCGCGGTTCGGTATGTAATCAAACTCGATCGTGTGACCCCGATGAACGACGTTCGTCGGCTTCTCGCCAGCCGTTCCGAAACCAAGTGGATTCGCGTGGACCCATGACGCATGACACGGATCGATTCCATTCTCGATGATCATCTGGGCAGATTGTTTGATGGTTGTCTCGAACCACATTGTGTCAAATTCGGGATCCATGGCATGCGGCACCTCGGGTGGGTCCGGGCCCTCGAGACCTTTTGGACGAACCCACAAGAGACCGTCTTGGTCTTTCTTGTCAAAGTCAATCTGGAGGAGCTCGGCACAGTCTGTACCCCACGGTTTACACAGCTTCTTCTCAGTGTACTTCCATCCGTGGTATGGACACTCGATCGCGCCATCATCAAGCACCCTGCCTCTCGAGAGTGACGCACCCCGGTGCCGACACGCGTCTGACGTGATTTGGACCTCGTTGTTGTGGTTGCGCCATACGACGTAGTTACGGTTCGAGAGAGTCACTTTGCGTGGCTGTGTACCGAGTGTCGCCGTGCGCGTCAGTGCAATCCAGCCCTCCATACTCTACACGCGTAAGATATTTTTAACTCGGGCTAGAGCACCTTGGATCCAGAGAAAAAATGTTATCTTGAATTAATGCCAACCACGTTTAGGGCGGCGCACCAAGCGAACCTACAGGAAATGAAAAGGTTACGTGAACTCCTCATGAACTTGAGAAACCTTCAAAATGTCAACAACAATTGGAAAGCTGAAAATTGGGCCAATAGATTTAACATCGAGAACATCCCACGTTTCCAAGCTCTGTATCAAGCGAAAAAGATGGATCCAGAGGCTTACAAAACATATAAACTGAAAAAAAACCTTGAAAACGTGAAAAGTAGACGAGTCAGCCGACTCGCGATGTATGGTTACATTCCGAAAATGAAGAGCAACTGGGTCTTCAAAGGGATGGTGTTGGTGCCACCGAATCTCCCACAACGGGAAGTTTCGAAATTCAGACGTATCGGGAGAACCGGACCAGGTGCTGGCGTAGATCCTTTGCCGGCTTATTTCAATACGAGTCGGTGGCGTAACACATTCACGGCCGAAGGGACGCTCAAAGCCCCATCTGGTAAAAAGCCCGTCCCTTTCGTACCGAAAAAACCTGTACGTGGTTTCGAACCGACACTTAAAGAACTCGCATGGGCGACAAAGACTTCAAACGAAAACTTCGAAACTGCAAAATCCATGAACAACAAACAGCTCAAACTTTTTTCGAAATACGCACCCGTAAACTGGACAATGCTGAAACCGAAGCGGCGCGCAAACCCCCTTCCGCATAACAATGTCGTGGAGTACCGGCGTGCTGCGGCGGCGCGCGTGATTCAACGCGCCGTCAAGAAACACCAAAAGAAAACGACGAGTCAGCGGGCGAGTCACGGATTCCTCCTCAGAACAAACTCCCAGCGAGAACGCAACATGCAGCGTCTACAGCGTGCGGCTGGTCCCGCAAACAACACGCGCGTCACATGGACGCGTCGGGCGAACGGAATGATTAACCGCCACAAGACGCTCGAGAATCTCAATCTCAACTTGTCAAAGAATCAGAGAAACGCACTGAACAAAATGTCCGAAACAAACGCCATGGCGTACATCAGAAACAAGGCTCGGCAGAAATAATTCATTGGTATCTATAAAGTATGCCTTTAGGATTGACGAATGCCGAAAAGGCGTATTTAAACGCCTATAATTCTGGGTTAGCTAAAAGGGCAAGGGCTTCGAGACCTCTCGCTACAAATTACCCTAATCTCGGTGTGAATCGAATTCAGTCGCTCAAGTTTCGCAACTACATCAGAAAACGTCACAACCTTTCCTCTTTACCTTTGAATTCAAGTGAAAGAGAGTACTTGAATGCATATTTAAAGACCAAAATGCTCGATGATTTTTTCGCGCAAGCCGTGCAGAAAAACGAACGGAATGTAAACAAGTTGTCAAACGCTAGAAATGTCGCCACGAGTAGACTCAAAACAGCAGTGAACAACCTCGAGCGTGTTGGAACCTATGGAACCATCCCTCCCCGGACCAACTATCGGATACTTTCCCACCCAGGAATAAAACAACTCGCTCAGCGAATTGAAAATACAGCAAGAGAACGACGGCGTAATCAGGCTGCTCGAATGATCCAGCGTATCGAGCGTGGCCGTGCGTCCCGAAGGAGAACCGCATTCGCTCACACGGTGTTCGGTCGCGGTGTCCCGAATGATCTCCTCAAAAGAATCCATAGATTTTTGCGCTGAAAATAATTGTGTGCTAATAGTATGTCTACGAACGTACTTAAGAATATCAGAAACATCCAGGAAGGTATTCCTGTGAAACATCACTTTAAAGTGAAGTTTAAAAACGGCAAAACGAACAATGTGTACATGTACCCACGTGCCTATGTAAATCTGGCAACCAAGTACATCAACAGAAATTCGGCACCTTATGTGATATCTCGCAATTCTATAAACTGGAACAAATTAACTGAAAATAGAAGAAACCAAGCAAAAAACCTACTGAACGAGCGCAACTACGTCATTATGCACCAGTCCTGGCCGGGATGGGTCAATAAGAACTTTAAGTATGAGGGACGAACAGTAAAACTCGTCCCTGCAATCAAAGCGTTTATCGAAAAAACAAAGAAAGAACAGCAAACACCACGGGTAACCTATGTCAACGGCAAGTATGTCAAGGTGCCGACAATGAGGAATCGTGCAGCGTATCTCGTCAAGCAAATCCGTGAAAAACAACAGCGTCTTGCCAAGATAAAGGCGGCTGTGAGGCATGCGTTCAATTACGAACGGGCAAAGAAACGTCATGCCGGTGCTCACAAGATGCGATACGAATCACATAATAACTTTGCGTATTAGCCGGAGCACATGAGACATCCTTCCGGATTCGCCAGCGAACACGCCAGTTTCTCCTCGTCGGTCGGGGCCGGGGATGACGACAACTGCTGCGCAGTTGGAGAAATAGTCACCTGCTGCGGCTTCGCCTTGGCCCGCGTACGCAGGTAGTACATCCCGGTCTTGAGACCCTTTTTCCACCCGTAGAAGTGCATCGATGACAGCTTTGCTACGGATGGATTCTCCATGAAAATGTTCAGAGACTGTGACTGGTCGATGTACGCCCCGCGGTCTGCCGCCATGTCCAAGATACTCTTCTGTGGAATCTCCCAGACGGTTCGGTACACGACCTTCAACTCGCCCGGGATGTCCAGTTGTTGGACAGACCCACCGGCTCGGATAATCTCATTCTTGATGGCTGGGTTCCACTTGCCAATCTTCTGCAGGTCGCGAACCAGGTGCTTGTTCACCATGACAAACTCACCCGCTAGAGTCCGCCTCAAATAAATGTTGGTCGTGTACGGCTCGAACGCCTCGTTGTTGCCCATAATCTGGGCGGTTGACGCCGTCGGCATCGGTGCCACGAGTAACGAGTTGCGCATGCCGTGTTTAGCAATCCGCTCTTTGTGAGTATCAAATGCGTGATCCTCCTTGCCCCAGAGATCAAACTGAAGCAAGCCATGAGACGCTGGTGAACCCTGAAACGTCTCGTAAGGCCCCTCTTCCTCGGCGAGTGTGAAAGACTCCCACACCGCCTGCATGTAGATACACCTGAAAATGCTCGTATTGAGTTCACGGGCCTTGGGCCCATCGAACGACATACCCAACATCATGAAGACGTCGGCCAGACCCTGAACTCCTATACCGATGGGACGGTGACGCATGTTCGACTTACGAGCCGCCTCGGTCGGGTAATAGTTCTTGTCGATGACCCTGTTCAGGTTGCGTGTCACGATGCGAGCCACCTTACCCAACATTCCCATGTCGAACTCACCGTTTTTCACAAACGCAGGGAGGCAGATGCTGGCCAGGTTACACACCGCCGTCTCGTCCGGTCCACTGACCTCCATGATTTCCGTGCAGTTTCCAGTGATGACGCCGTTGAAGATGCCCATGTGACGCTTCGGCTCGTTGAAACAGTACGTTGCATCCATGCGTCCATTGTCCTCGATTGAAACGACGCGGACATATTGCCGAACATCTCGAGACACTGGAGTAAAGTCGCTCAGGTCAAGGCGGTGCGTCACAAAACCCGCATTGATCAGGGTCTCTACGCCGAGAGCCGAAACCACGATGCGCCAGCACGCCTGGGTATCGAACATCTTCTTACCACCCTTACCATCCGGAAGTTCAGTCTCACCTGCCTCACGCAAAAGACCGATGGTTGAACTCACACCGAGGGTATGAAGCATTAGTTGAATGTCTCGAAGGAAGTTCAGGTGAATAGACCCGACCGAGATGCTCTTCTGACTAGAATTACCAGGACATCCCTGAGTGTGACCGTCTGCGTCACACAGCCCGGCGAACCAGTCGAGGCGGGTTTTCACCGTGCCCCGTAGCGGAACTTTGAATTTATTAGGAAGATCATAAGGGAGCTGCACATTCAAACGACCGGACGCGTCTTCTTCACCCGACATCGTTCGAACCTCCAAGTGCTCTACGAGCTTCTTCTTTTCACCGTAGAGTGAGACTGTTGGAATCGTTTTGAAACCTGAGTATGTCGAGTGGTAGGTGCCGTCCCCGCAGAAAAACCCGTGAGTATACGGATACTCGAATTCGTCAACATCTTCAAACTCGATTGGCGCTGGCGGGGTCCATTTGATGAGACGGTCACCTGGAACAAGATTCGTGGTTGGCTTGATTTCCGTCTTTGAACCATATCCGATCTGAAGATGAAACTTGTGATATTCGGTGCACTCGAGGAAAGTGCCGTCGCTGAAATTGACACGGACCAAACGACTCTTGTTACTCGTATTCGAGATGGTGACGGCGGACCACTCTTCACCGTTCCATACGTCCACTACTTGCCCGACAAGATCTGATATTTTTTGGTATCCATTTTTGGTTAGAATCATCGTCTCGGGCGCCACACACAGGTTACTCGACTTGACGACACCGAGGTTTGCCTGGTTCGACTTGGCGTTCACCGAATCCTTGTAGCACATGTACGGCGTCCCAGTCTCAATCTGCGACTTGAGCATCGCGTCCCAGATGGTACGTGCTTTGACAACACGTTTGAACCGACCCTCATCAACGTACTTTTGGTACAACTCGTTGAACGCCTCGCCGTAGACGTCCGGCAGACCAGGGCACTCATGGGGGCACATCAGGTGCCAGTCTGCATCCTTCTCCACCTGTTCCATGAAGAGGTCTGGGATCCACATACCCGTGAACAGATCGCGACACCGCATCTCCTCGTCGCCCTGGTTCAGACGAAGCTCGAGAAACTCCATAATGTCCGCGTGCCATGGCTCGAGGTAAATGGCAAAGGACCCCTTGCGTTTACCACCACCTTGGTTGACGTATCGGGCCGTGTTGTTGAACACGCGGAGCATAGGTACGATACCATCGGCGACTCCATTCGTTCCCTTGATACGCGTCCCGTTTGCACGGATGTTCGAACAGTGGATGCCGATACCACCCGACCACTTGGAGATGTGGGCACACTCCTTGAGCGTCTCGTAAATCCCCTCGATGGAATCATCCTTCATCGCCACCAGGAAGCAGCTCGATAATTGTGGGTGGTTTGTACCGGCGTTGAACAGGGTCGGTGTCGCATGCGTAAAGTACTTTTGGCTCAGGAGATGGTACGTCTCCTTGACGCGTGGGATATCATCCCCGTGGATTCCGACTGCGACACGCATGAAGAGATACTGGGGCGTCTCACCCTCGTTCAAGTACCCCTTCTGGAGCGTCTTGACGCCAAAGTATCCAAAGTCGTAATCGCGCTTGTGTACAATCTCGCCGTCCAGTTGAAGTGCCACGCACTTCATAAACTCGTCCGACACGATACCCTTGACGTGCAGGGCAACCATCGCATCCGAGAAACACTTGGGGCAATTCTTCTGGAGGTTTGAAACTGTGACGCGCATAGCGAGCGTCTCGTAATCGGGGTTTTCCGTAATCATTCCGATGGCCACCTCGGCCGTCAGGTTGTCGATATCGGCTGTAGATATTCCGTCGTACATTGACGAAAAAACCTTCTGGGCCACCTTGTCCGGCTGGACACCGACCAGGGGCTCAAACTCGGGTGCCTGATTCAACTTCTGGAGCCGTTTCGTCACCTTGTCGAACAGCATCTCGGTGGAATCACCCGACCGCTTGATGACCCTCATTTTGTTTTACAGAGAGGGAAGTTTTTAAGAGTCCAAGGGACACTGCATGTCCCTTGTCACTTTCCGCCCTTGGCGTAAAGGAATTTTTATCTCGGCGAATCGTAATGGCGAACTATATGCCTCCCAAGACGCCTGTGAGCGAGGCGTTTCTGTCTCGCTTCAACATCGAGTACCTGCACGGTGCCGTCGTCCGAAATGTCAGCTCGAAGACCGGCATGAACATCGACCGTCAGAGCGACGGTGACCTGCAGGCTCTGATGGTTCGTGTCTACAATCACGCCGTAGTGGATCCATACTCCGGTGTGAGTGCACAGGTGGCACGCATGAACGACCTCGTCGTCCAGGAGGCGACAAAGACCATTCAGACGGGCGTTCTTCAGCAGCTTTCGTATGTCGATTACGTGACTCGTAACCCGGTTCCGTTGGCGATGCCAATCAGTACGACGACGCACGGAAATAAAATGCCAGCCAATAATAAGTTTGCCGTCCCATTCCAATGAGCACGCCAACATCAAACACCGTTGTCGTGAGCACCACGTCCTCTTCCGGTATGAGCATCGGCTTGATTGTCGGTGTCATTGCCCTCGCGATGATCATCATCGGCGTCGTCGTCTACGTGATCAAGAAGCGCAGCAGCGCAGGTGCAGCGCCGGCAATGCCAAGCCCCGCTGGCCCAAATGCTGGGATGCCCGGGCCAACTGGTACAAATGTAAACTCGAATAATCTCAGCCGAGGAAACGGCAGCAACGGTAGACCTCAGTGAAATTTATTCATCATATCATCGCCGAGATGAACAAGCATCATAGCCACAATCGCGAGGAAAATACCAAAGTACTGGATCGGGTGACTGAATCGTTCACCGAGTACAAAAATAGCAAACCCTGCTCCCAGCACTGTGATCATACCCTCCCACATTGCTGAGACCCAGAGAAGCGACCCGCCGAGCGCAAAGCTTCGAACCAAAAAATACAAAACCCCGCAGTACCCTGCAATTCCGCAAAACAGATTGTGATGACTATTGCTGGCTGCAAAATTCTTGAGGTGAAAGTTGCCAAATGTTTCAGCAATCGACATTGCGAGTACGTGTGCCAATGACATCCCTGTACTGGACCGGGAAAAAAATCCCTCTTGGCAGTTGCCGTGGCAGTTGAACAACGGGGCGTTGCCCCGTTGGAAAAAAATCAGAGTCCATACCAATGAGCCTGCAGCACATTACGCTCGACGAGGCGCGCAAAATCAGGAGGCTGTGGAATGCGATGCACCGAACACTAGGGGCTACAGAAAGGTATTACAATCGGAATGTAGAATTTAACAACAATAACATGTCGATATCCAAAGTACGAGCGAATGCCCAACAAAGAGCTCTCAGAGTCAATTCCCGTGAAGCACTCAGAGCACAGAGAGCACTAACTAATTACACCGAGAATCTCCAGCGTAAGTATGGAATCGCCAGACGAAACGTACACAACAATTTCGGTAGATACTTGTACAGTATACCAGGGTCGAGAATTTCTCAGGATAATATCCGACGGATTCTCCACCTTCCGTTGACGGCTGGAAACAGAGGACAAATGCGTCAACAGATTAACGAAACTGTCGAGAATTTGATCAACAAAAATATATCTGCGAGAAATGCGATGAGAAACGTGCTCAAGCAAACCACAGCCGCTGGTCTCCGTGGAGTCGTCGCGGTTCGAACCCTACAGCGTGCGTTCCGCGCGAAGCGTGTCGCCAAGAAAAACCCTCTGCACATCGAGATGAATGCGCTGCGCAGAGTGCCCATTTCGGGTATTCGGGTGAACAACGGAAACGTCAGACCCCTGAAGCCGTCTGACATTGTAAAGGCGCGTCGGTATCTCAAGTCACAGGGCGTCAAGATGGTCATTTCAACACCACGTCGTAAACGCGCTATCTAATTGAGTGAATTGATGATGTTGCGCAGGGTCTCATTGACGGCGGCCGCGTTGTTTCTCCGGCGACGAGCCTGCATTGCACGTACAGCCGTCTGTATCCTCGTCGCAGCTCCAGAGCGTGCCCGAAGCTGCCGACGAGCCTGCATTCCTCGGAGGGCCGCCTGTATCTTTCTCGCAGCCTCAGTCTGTGCCCGAAGCTGCCGACGAGCCTGCATTCCCCGAACGGCCGCTTGTATTCTTCTCGTAGCTGCATTTTTCCGACGGCGACGCTCATTTTCTTCAATACTTTCCCGGCGGAGGCGCGCACGGCGTTCATTCTGTTTTTCATAGAGGCCACCGGGTACACGGGACTTTTTGGTGATACTCGATTTCACAAACTTCTCCATATTGGCGATTGCAAGCCTCAGGTTTGATTCAGTACTCCTTATACTATTTTTACTACCTGCTTTACGCAAGAGTTCTAAAAGTTTACGATGCCTTGCTATTTCAGAAACCCGTCTATTGAACTCCTGGACGTTTCTATTAAAAATTAGTGCTCGTTGACGGTTCATCTCTGCCGCAACCCTGGCATTTGCCGCAGCCTTGGCATTTGCCGCAGCTCTAGCTTCGGCGGCAGCTTTGGCGGTCTTCACCGCTTTCTGTCGTGCGTTCTTCTCGGCTTTAGCTGCCGCATTTAGATTTGCTTTGGCTTGTGTTTCAGCCTGTTGGGCCAGTCGTGTTGCTACGAGTTGATTGTTTTTGCTTACAGGCGTGTAGCTCAAAGGTTTGCCTGATCCCGAAAATGGTACAAATTTAGTTCGGCGCTGAAGTGTCTGAAGGGTCTCGAGCGCTTGTTGCGCTTCAACGGCAGCATTTTGCGCTATGGCTGCAGCCTTTTCGGCCCTGGTAACCGCGTTATTCATATGAATTACTCAAATATTTTTTTACCGAGCACGAACCAACTGTAACTGTCTTTGGGGCGTCACACGTGCTTGTCTGGCTGCGCGCGCCGCTTCCACCGCCTCTTGAACAGCCCGTCTTCGATTCGCTTCGGCTGCATTTGCCTTTTCTTTCGCAGCAATTGCATTTTTGTGTGTGTTTGCTATCAAATTGGCAGCCTTTTGGTTTGTATTTTTTTTAAAGAATTGTCTGTACCATTTCTGGAACGCAGCTTCGTAGTTATCTTTGAGCTTCTGATTGATAACTCCGAGGCCTGGAAGAGCGTTTCTCATCCAGCCAGAGGTTTTAAACAATCTATTTCTCGATTGATTCATCGCAACCTCGAATGGTCTTACATGTGCCATGTAATCGTGATAAGCCTCTGGGTTGGACCATTTCAGGTACTGCCACCCATACCTGAGTTTCCCTTCAGCTTCTTTGGCTGCTTCTTTGGCTTTGTTCGCTGCACGCGTAGCCGCATTCGCGTTCGCCTTGGCTTTGGCTTCATTGACTCCCAACCTCTTGATGTTCACGAAACGTTTACGCGCCAGTCCTCCTCTGAACATGGATTGGAGTCTCGTCACAGCTTTGGCAGTCTTGGTCAACGTTTTCCGGGCCTGTACTCCTCTGACAGCCGCTTGGATCTTCGTCGCGGCGTTCGCCCGAGCCTTTTTCATCTGCGCAAGAGCCCGACGGGCCAACACGCCTTTGTAGGCGGTCTGGATCTTCGTCGCCGCCGCCTTTTTGTTGGCATGTTCCTTGTTGAGCTTGGCGAGATAGGCGTTTGCCTCTTGTGCGTGACGTTTACGAGCCTCCTCACGTTCCTTGGCGTTTGTGATTTTCTTCTCGTTCGCTTCCCAGCGTGCGATGAGTGACGGTAAATCACGCATGTAATACTTTGATACATTCCCCGATTTAGACTTTATGACGGCGTGCGACGTGTTGAATTTATCGAGGTGTCGGACGCCGATACGGTACGCGTTGTTGTTGGATGAATTTTTCAACTCTTTCAGGCGCTTGTGTGCCCATTTTGCATTCGAATACACCTTTCTCAGTCGCTCAACCTCTTTTGTGACGGGTTCGAATCTCTTTTTTGTAAAAAACCACGCGTGACGTTTTATGAGCGCATCTGTTTTTCCGTACTGCTCTTCAATCTTAGCCATTTCATTGTTGATGTTCCTCATTTTGGCGTTGAGGTTTGAGATTCTCAAATTACTGAAAATCTTTTTGTTACGGTTTTGGCTCGTGAGATGAGCCTTGCGCATTCTCTCGTTCCATGCCGATTGTTTTCGATTCCTTTCGGCAATTCTAATCTCAGCCGCTTTCTCAGCTGCTTCCCTCCGTTGGGCCTCGAGATTTGCTTCTGCTTTCTCTTTCGCCTCCCTTTTGTTCTTCTCTTCTTTGGTTTCAACGCGCTGGACTGGAGGGTACCATTGGCGACGATTGTTGTTCTTAGGAGGTGGCGGTGGAGCCTGCTGCTGAAACATGGGAGGCGGCGCGGAATTACGCGGCTTGTTGTTTTGTTTACGTTGAGATTTGTAAGTTATTAGGGCATATGGATATCCGGCTGCATCATGGGCGTATTTAGGGTTTCCGAATGTTTTGTCGTATTCAGTTCTTCCTGATATATTTCTGGAATACTTGTTCAGACCACGGGGAACTCCAGGGACGCCACCAAGGGGTTCACCTGCAGGGAACTTTACGAGCTCAATTTCGCCTAAATTCAGCGCTTCTTGAACCGCCTTGGGATTACGGCCGTTGACAGGTAATTTAACGGCTGTACCCAGCATCTAATTTATCCCGAACATTATTTATCTGAGGCGTGAAATCTGTCTCGACAGCTGAATGTGCCATGGGTACAGGACAAACACCTGGAACGTCAGGGCGACGATCGCGAGAGTAACAGCCACGACGGGGAGATTTTTACGCCACTGGGAATCTTCAATGTCCATTTTTATCTGCGTAGAAAATAGATGAAACGGTTCGAGGAACTTCTCGTCGGTGTCCTGCTTTTCTTCATCGTCGACCGTGCATCTCGCCTGGTGAGTTCACTCGTGTCCAGTCAGCGGAACATGTCGGACATGGAGACTGAAAAGTTTCGGTGTGCTGTCGAAACATTCGTGATGGTTACGGTGTTTATCATCCTTTGGTTCGGGTTACATAAGGGTACCGGGCGTTCGTAAGGTATGATGAATAGGTATCGAAACGAAACGTTCGAGCTGTGTCGTTCCAAGGGGTGGGACAAAGCTCCCGTCAGTACGGT
>Ga0222712_10005303_pt1 | contig 13124 bp, 18 predicted proteins | sample C33_657DmetaG_FD_165043 | JGI IMG/M metagenome (GOLD analysis project Ga0222712, IMG submission 165043) | Estuarine water microbial communities from San Francisco Bay, California, United States - C33_657D | ecosystem: Environmental > Aquatic > Marine > Unclassified | place: USA: California...
TCAATAAAATTCAAATTTCTTAATAAACACAATTTATCGTATACACCTTCGTCGTCTGTCAGTACCATACCACCCTCACCAGTCGTTATTATCTTATTTGCATAAAACGAAAATGTACTAATATTTCCAATTGACCCAGCTCTTGTTCCATTAAATTCAGAACCGTGAGCTTCCGATGCATCCTCGATTATTTTAATATGTGGATATTCACGTTTTAACTTATTTACCTCGTTTACATTCAATATCAATCCATACATATCTACTAAAATTATTGCGGATGTCTTGGATGTTATTTTTGTTTTCAATGATTCAAATGATACGTTCCAGGTTATAATATCTGAGTCACAGAATACCGGCGTCAATCCATTTTCAGTGATTGCGGTTAAACATGATACGATAGTTAATGTAGGAAGTATAACTTCCGACCCTATGGGAAGATTCAAAGCCTTTATAGCTAAGTATAGGGCTACAGTGCCGTTACTACATGTGATAGCATATCGACGATTGCAGTAGAATGCCATTTCCTTCTCAAATAAAGCAATGTTTGGTCCATTAGCGATGAATCCCTCGTTTATTGCATTCTTGGCCCAAGACTTATCTTCTTTGTATAAATGTGGTATTGAAATTGGTATCATAAATTAAATACATTTTTTTTATATAAAATAGGCCCAATAGTTCCTTTATTATGAATCATAAACTGACCGATGATTGTTGATTCAACTACTTTACTTCCGACGGGAGATAATTCCCCCAAAGGTTCACATAAGTTATTATAACTTAATTTCATATCTTTTCTAACCACATCAAATGTATGACAATCCGTTTTGTATTTCAACTTTAAAACGTCACCATTCAACCAAAATAGAAAATTTTCTCGAATGAAGTCTATTGTTCCTGGTAATTTTATATTAAATGCAATGAATCCTGTTTCGGTATGAGTGTCTTTATCTGTTGATGGAACGGTATTTATACACACATATTGCCCATCAATATAACCACCATGTCTAATTATTTTAAAATTTTCTCGGCCTAAAAATGCAATATTATACCCAGACAACATATTATTGAAAAAAGAATCGTCAATTTCTCGTGTGAATAAACAATCAGAATCAATTGAACAAAAATTCTCATCAATCAATTCTGAGACGTATTTTATTGAAGCAACTGGCCGAAACCATTTAACGCTTCGAGGACTGGAATATTCATTTGTGAATTTTATTTTATCGGATAATACCGAGTCAACGAATGGTATAATTCTTGTGTTTCGATATTCATACGTCATTAGATTTATAATCACAACTTGTGGATTTGTGGCATACTTACTCAACCAATCTGGATAATGTTCCGTATATAAATCTGCTTGATTTTCGAAAAAAATATAGAGTTTATGCGATTTGTTTTTTTGAGTAGTAATGAATGACTCAATCATTTCCCGACCACAAATTTCATAAATATCTTCTGTAAGTGTTGTTATGAAAATCATATATTCAAAATCCTCTATTATCCAATTCGCTGAATTCTTTGTTGTATCTTATATTTGTGGCTTCTTGTTTCTCAATTGTTTTGGTATGAATTAAAGAAAAATCAGAAGAATCTGGAAAACGAGAAAAAGTCTTTGCGTGTTCTATCTTTTCATGCAATCGTCGTTCCCATTTTATATATTCTTTATTTTGAAAGATTCTGCTTTGATAATCTGGCCAATTTACAATTTTTCTATTATTGTAGTCTGTTAATCGCCAGCCCCATTTATTTGCATGTTCTTGTGACACTCCTACAAAGTCGTTGATTCTAGGAACCCAAAATAGTTCAATATCTTGATTGTTTTCCAATATTTCTTTTAAATTAATCAACAAGTTGTTTGATGGAATTTCATCCGAATCAATTTGAAATATCCACTTTCCCTTGCACAGTGATTTTCCGTAATTCTTGTGTTCGCCGTAATTTTTATTTAAATGGTGTTTGTAAACTTTAAAAAATCCATCAGAATGTTCTTCTGCATTTTTTAACACCGACAATGTATCTATATCATCACTATAATCATCCAAAATAACTGTTTCAGCATTATCTTTATATTTAAATAATTCTTCTAACAATGGTTGCAATGAATACCCATCGTTTTTACAAGTAACTAAATAAGTTATAAATGGTTGAGACATAATTTATTATGCATTCACAGTCGTTGGCGGTGTTATTTTAGTAAGTTTAGGTAACTCTATTTTTTTCAATTTAGGCAAAACAATCTTCTTTTCAATAGCAAATTCAGGAACATATTTATTCAACATATCATGAAGTTTCTTGTCTATGGCATGTTCATTAAATTTTTCAACTAAATCTGTCAGTGAAGCCTGCGACTTATTTACAAGTTTGTCATAGTTATTGACCATACCGACTAATTTCTCCCTCGCCTTATCATAATCTACATAAAACCAACTAGATTCTTTAATGAGCCATTGATTTACTGACTCAGGTGCAATCGGTTTGACATCGCCTCTCAGTAAATAAGAATTATCTTTATTTAAGAAATCCAAATGTCCACTCCAATCAGATGCCATGACTGGTTTACCACTCAAGGCGGCCAACAGTAATGGATGACCATATCCTTCTCCATGAGTAAAACTTACATGACATTTAACTTTTCTATGATTAAACAAAGCATTCATTTCTAAATCAGTCAATTCGCCGTGTAACAAATACACATTAGGCAAATCTCCGTTCACTTCGTTTTTAATCCGATTTATTTTCGAAAGACATTCATATTTATCAATTTTAGAGAAAGTTGCTCCGCTGGTTTTTAATATCAAAGCGGGTTTATTTTTTACGTTTTTGAAAGCTTCCAAAAAAGTCTTGATTAACATTCCTATATCTTTTCTATCTCCATATAAAGATCCATGTGTCCATTGACCAACGAATAAGAAACAAAAATCCTCCTTTATGTTTGATAATTCGTTTTCTATCGACAAAACTGTTTCTTCCGTCTTTCTGTATATATTGGTGTTAGCTCCCCAGTTGACTACTTCCATTGGTCTTCTTAACTTAATTTCCTCCTTTTGCCCATTCTGGTGTTGTTTTGTAAAATTAGCTTTTTCAAACACTTCTTTAACAAATTTAGAAAGAACAAAATTAACGTTCATTCTATTTAGACCTTCAATCCATTCTCCTGAAGGAATGGTTGTTTCTATTCCAGCCGTCATTCCAATGTTAAATTTAGCTGGAGCTTGATATTCATTTGGAATTGTAATTTGTATAAATAACTCTGGTTGTTTATTTAAAGGTTGTCTGATAATTCTGTTAAATAGTTCTTTTTCAACTTCATCGGTAATTTCTTCCTCACTGTTTTTGGATGGACAAGACCCCCATCGGGTAGGAACAATTTTTAAATCAAACTTATCATATCTCAATAACGATTTGGCTACCGACATACTCCATTCGCCGTATCCGCTTCTAGTAAAAAGCGGAGATTGTAAAATACACACTGGTTTATTCATATAATTTAATCTTTGATTTCATTTATTAATTCTGCATATTTCTTCTTTGGAGTTAAAATATTTGACTTTTCATAAAGTCCGACGAGGTGATCAGGAATGTTAATTTTAACTGATTCTTTTTTATTTTCAGTGGTGCTTCCAAATCCTCCCGAACCTCGTTCTGTAGAATCTAATACATCCACCAATTCAAATTTTACATCTTCGACACACGTTACTTTTAACTGACATATAGTGTCTCCCTTGTTGTAAATCTTTTCGAGATTTGGTTTACCTACTATTAATCCACTAATAGATGTCGAGTTACCATCCGGAGTAGGAACGTATAAAAGATCATCTGGTTGCCAAATATATTTAAATCTTAACATTATTTCCCCTCTATAATCCGCATCAATCAAACATATTGAATTGGCTAAAACCAAGTTATATTTGGATACGGATGATCTAGGAAATCCCAAAATATCATGATCAATTTCATCATTTAATTGAACTGATGTAAATAAATTGGTTCTATATTGAATGTAATCTATTGACTTATAATATGTTCCCGACCCATCTTTGTTATATTTTATTCCGACAATTTCAGGCTCAGATGTGGCAATTATGTCTCTACCCGTTGAACGATTGGTTGCTCGTCTCGGTAAAGATTCTATATTTTTATATGTATCATTTTTTAATATCTGGATTCTTGTCATATTTAGTCAAATATAAAACTTCATTTGAAATTTTCAACTTCTTTTATTTCATTCATTATCATATTCAGATCTATCTTTGGCATATCAAACCCTAAACAATTTTTTGGCATTTTGTGACCAACGTGTTCATTTGCAGTATGTAAAGAAAAAGATTTTTCAGGAACAAAATTCTCAATAGTAAAGTCCATTGATTTTATAAATTGAGCAGATAAATTCTTGTGATTTAATCCACCCTCGTTCATTGCCCATCGACGACCTTCCAAACCACAACCTTTTCTATTCTCAACGGGCATCATATACCAATACATCATTGCTTTAGCGATATCTTCCCATTTACATAGATCATCAAAGATATACGGAGTTGGTGGAGAACCTTGAATCACTCTAGTCACTGGCCAAATTGGTTTAGCCCATATACCGTGACGACTATATTTGTGTTCATTATTTGATGCGAAATTAAAATCAAATTCTACTGGTTTTCCCTCATCATCTAACTGACCAATTTGATCTTGAAGTCCGCCGGTGACATTTACGATTACAGGAGTTCCTGACATGATTGATTCCGCCACACTTAAACCAAATCCTTCATTTGAACTAACATTGATAGTTACATCTGCAATATTATAAAGGATATTCATGTCTTCAGGCGAAAATTTGTCTTGAAGAACGAGAAAATTATAATTTGGTAAAAATGCTTCTTGAATGGCTCCAAGATCCGTGCCGGCATCCAATACTTTCTCAGTATGACATACCAAAATACATTTTTCAGCCTTCTCCTTTGGTAGATTTTCACAGAACATCTTAAAGGCCAGTGCTATATTGGATGTTCTCTTTCTTTGAATATTTCTACTATTATAGAAAAATACAAATTCATAATCCTTACCCCCAAAGATATTTTTTTTCATAACCTTTAGTTTTTCATTGGATTTATCTAAAGGCTTGAAAATTTCACTATTGATTCCGTGTGGAACGTAATGTAACAAATGTTTTCCTTTTACTGACATATTTTTCCTTTTAATTTTTAATTAACTTGCCATCGACATCGAATTCTCCATCTATACTTCTGCAATTTTCTGGGCCAAGTACCCACTTATTTATATTCATGGTTTGTTTACTTATCGAAAACAAAGTATCACAACTCTCATAAAAAGGACGATTCCACATAGGATATGGAACATCATCCCAAATATTTAAATATGTAAGAGGAATTTTCTGTCTAATCTTTCTTTCGATTTGATATAACCATCCCCAAAATCTAGGATCAGTGAAATGCAAAATTGCATCCGGCTTTTCCATGTTGATAACTGTCATTAATATATCTTCGTTTCCGTATCCATCCACGGGATACAATTTCAAATATACATCATCAAGCTTTGTATATTCTTTCGCTGCGCCATTCATATCTATTATTTTCCCCGCGTCAGGATGTTTAATTGCACCTGATATCTGAACCCAATCGTAGTGATGAAGTGTATTTAATACAAGTTCACGAGACTGACATGCCACTCCACTGAACATTCTTAGGTCATCACTTAATAATAGTATTTTTTTCTTCTTCATGATGAATTAGGATTTAGGGAGATTTTGTGGCGTTAGAATTAAAATCTTCGATAATAGCTTTTATCTCCGATTCAATATCCTTGATTTTTTCTTTGTATCCCGCATTAACGTCTTTCTGGTCTAATTTGACTTTTATCAACTGTTCCGTTAATTCGTAAACCTTTTGTTCAGATTGTTGTTTTGTCATTTTCATATGATTTTACTCGATAACTTCCAGATATAGCATCTAAAATTGCTTTTTCAGCAAATCGATTCATTTTATAACCATTATCTTCACAAAATTCTTTTAGAAGATCTCTTATCGTGGTTGAAACTTGTATAGAAGTTTTATCACTATTATCTGTCATTTGATAATACATAGTAATAAACTTTAGAAAAGATTAGAAAAAATTAGAAATCGTTTAATATATTTTTCCAATTACGAACTAAAGGTTTGATAAACACAATTTTTTTCTTACTTTCAGTTACTTTATAACCACTTTTATTGTGTTCTCCTAAATAACCGCCGTATTTTTTTAAACATTCCTCTTTGTTTTCTCTAGCCAATCTACCACGTTCGCCTTTTTCTTTTGCCCACAATAACAAAGGAGACTTTTGAATACTTGCTCCAGAGGTCATTCCAACTTCAATCCAATTATCAGCTTTATAACAACTACCATTTCTACTTGTGTTTCCATTATATTCGTTGTCTCTTTCAGGTTGTACAAACGTTTCTAATAAAATTAAATCGTCGCCATATCGTCTCTTCCAATCTGTCTGACCTATAATTCTCAATTGTTTTAATGTTGAACTTGCAACATTTTTTATAGTAGTATTTTTTTGAACTATACAAAATCGGCTATTGTTAGCCAACTTATTTAGATGTTTCATTTTTATGACATTATTCCAACCAATATAATTGTCTCTACAAGCAACCGCAATTGTAGCACTACTTAAACCGACTGCTCCCACAAAATTTCCACTTTTAGATTCATATACTAAATATCTTATATTTCTAGTAGGGGAATCTTTGTATTTAACATAAGAATGATACTGATTTATAGTATCTCGAAACATCTTGTTTTGTTGTGAATTCTCACACACCAATAATACAATATTATCTTTGGGTATTTCTATATCAAAAAAATCGTTATTGTATAAATTATTCATCAATTATTTCAGATAAAGCGTTATCTACCGTCTTAACTAAACTTTCATCTTTTAAAGCTAAACTATACATGTCATGTGTTCGTGCGGAGGCATCTTCCCATTCAATTTGAATGTCACTGTCACGTTTAACGATTGGATCATTTATCATTTCTTGATCATTTGCCGGCTCAACATATATCTTTTTTTGCTGAGATTGTTGAAATCGATTGGTTTTCATTCCAACAAAAGAATACTTAGACAAATGAATGAGTTTGCCTTTTAACTCATTTTTTAACCAATACACTTCATCTTTATCATAAACGGAATATCTAATGTCAGTTATTATATTTACATCTGCGTCTGATTTTTCCAAATCTTTTTGTAACATTTCAATCCAATATCTTCCATGTGTTTGCTTTCTTTTTACTCCACCATACCATACCAATAACGGTCTAAATACATTTTTTTCCTCCGTCACTTCGGACCAGACATCCATGTTCAATTTTTCTTTAATGAAATCCTCACAGTCTTTTTTGAGATAATACGCCAATGCAAAAGATTTGCATGTTTTATTGTATTTTTCTTTAAAGATATTGTTGGCAATATCTGCAAATAAATTTTTTCCAACCCTGGCTACTCCACCAATTCCAATAATCTTTTTATTCTTCATCTTTATTTAAAATTTTCTCTATTTGTTTATCCTCTAATCCATAACCCCTACAGTCTTCATATAATCGATTTAAACCCAACTCGGTTTTAGACATAATCTCACAATAATCGTTAGCATCAGTTTTGCTTATTTGATACTTATCACTGATCAATTCTAAAATTGATTTATTAAATTTTTTATTTTTGCTTTTTATATATGGTGTAAATTTTACAGGCCTAATCACTTCACAACAGACTTTATAAAAGGATTTGCTGTCCATTTTATCAAAGATTTTACTGAGATAACATACTTCCTCAATTACGGTTGGATCCATACTTAAAAATCTACAAATCATATAATGATTAAATGACTTTTTTTCAACATCAGTCAATCCATCAAAATATCCAGGATTCTTTATATTTCGTATTTGATTAATATGATCGAATAACCCTCTTGACTTAACCGTTGTTTCATCGGTCTGTTTTTTTCTTGGCATAAATTATTTTACTAAGTTTACTGATATTAGAATTTAACATGTTTTGATTTTTTTTCAAATCATCTATATCGCTACGAAATGTTGTATTGTTTTCTTCTTGAACCATAAAATTTTCATTTGTCCTTTGTCGATTTGTTAAAATAACATACACCGCTGCTCCTAAAAACAGCGGTGTAATTTTTTCAAACAAAAAACAAATGATGGTTATCCCAATGCTAATTATAATTGGAGTAATCATTCATTTATTTTTTTTAGTTAAGCAGCTAAGCTGGTTGCCTTGGAGAGAACCCTCTTCAAAGTATTGATTTGATGTCCGTTCAAATCAATTCTAGTATCTCCATCCTTGATGGTAAGTCTATTACGACCCTTTGAACCAGTATAGGCTTGACTAATATATGTCGCAACATTGCCGTAATCAGCACGAACGAACACACTCTTTTTTCTATCATTTTTAATAACTTGCATATTTTTTCCTATTTTTTATTTTTAATCTCCACACGATGTAGTGATTAATATTATGTTTTATATATTAACCCAAATCGGATATGAGTCAACGTTAATTTTCATATAAAAATTTATTATATTTTAACATGCAAACGTTTCTTCAAATTTTTTGATTGCCAAATCTTTTGCTTTAAATTCAAACTCCAAATCTACTTGGTCGTCGTTATTATACTCTTTAGGAATTTCAGATACATATTCTGCATGTGCTCTTGGATTTTTGGCATTTTTTTCACAATCACTAAAATGAAACAAAGGAATATGTTTTTTCCAAGTTGATTTAGCTAAGTTATAAGCCTCAATATTTGATAAACCACCTGTGTTGTTTTTGAAATGTAAATTGTCATAAGTAATTGGTATATTCGTTTTAGTGTATATGTAATCATAAAGTTGTTTGACATTCCAACTGTTAGGTTTATCTTCATTTTCTAATACAAGTCGAGATTTTACTCCTTCACTTAAAGAATTATATATTTTTATAAATCTATTAGCGGTGTCTTCCAATGAACTTCCCTTATAACAATTCATGTGAATGTTGATGGGGGATTCATAACTTCTTGGCAAACCAAACAAATCCATCATATCGGCATGATGTTCTAATTCTACTATAGATTTTTTTACAGTATTTGCATTTAGTGAAGCAGGAACGACGAATTGATCAGGATGTGTGCTACATCTTATGTGATTTTTTTTAATTATTTCCGCACATTTTTTAAATTCTTTATATATTTGATTTTTGTCAGGTAATATATCAATACTAAGATCGGCTTCAGGAAGAGTAATCAAAGGTATAATTCCGCTACTTATTCTGTAGTTCCAATGGTTTTTTATACAATGTTCAAGAGTTTTGTAAGTAACTTGTAAATTGTTTAATGTTCTTTCACTAAGAATTTTTAGAGCAGTTTTTCTTTCAAGCATCAAAAAACGTTTTTTTGTCATACATGACGCGCCTACATCGTCAGGTAACATCAAAGATATACAACACAAACTTTTTCTTTTGTTTCTCATTTTTTTATTATAAACTACTATTCAAAAAAGTCAAAACTTTTTTCATTTATGTTATTGGAATTGAGAATAGGGGTTTTGTCTCGAAAAAATAAATCAAAAGGTGAAATATAAAACATTCCAAGTCTATAATCAGCGTAAGCTACAGTTTTTAATTGATAATATATTTTGATATTTGACACGTCATTGCTTCTGAATTCTACGTAATATACCCGTAAATCACTAAGTCGATATAATTGTTGATTTGGTATATAAATGTTTTTTAAATTGATTTGTTTATCATAAAATTCTACATATGATCCTCGTTCTCCATTTACTACTCTACTATAAGAGTCGCACAATTTCAGTCCAGAATTCGTGTATAATTCTACAAAATCACCTTCGTTTTTTATTTTTAATTTCATATTATCTTCCTACCTCGTTAAAATACCTTCTTTTTGCTTCTTCGTAAGTCATACCAATCATTGAATTGTAATAAAGAATATCCGACTTGATTTTGTTTTCTAATGAAAGTTTTTTATATCTTTCTATAGCCTTTGGTTTCCACCAATCCAATACGGCTTTTTTGTCATTTACGTATAAATCTTTCATTTTTAATTGGTCTTCGCCAATCTTATTTTGAAGAAACTCTTTAGTATTTTCATAAAATTCTGAATAATACACCCCTCGTTCATATCCATGTGTATAATCAGACAATTTAATGCCTAATTCATTGAAAATCATAGAAATCGATCTTTGTTTTGCACCTGTAACAGGACCAGATACTCCTTCCTTTTGAGTCATTACTTCTTCATATTTTTCTTTTTTATTTTGTTGAATCCAATGATGCCATACTTCATAAATTTTATCATCAGGCTTTATGGGAATTTTTCCCGCGCTGCTACCACATTTATGCCACCACTTCAAACTATTATACATACTATAACTTCCATATAAACTAGTGGTGGTCATTCCTACCAATACATTGTCATATAACCTTTTCCAAGCATCTCTTACCGCAGAAGTTGTAATTAAACACGCTATAAGTTTTCCCCCTAAGAAATTATAACCAAACGGTTGAGTTGACATAATGCAACTTCCAATTGCACTATTATTTATACGTTTGGATTTTTTTAACTTATCGTCAGGCGTCCATCGTAAATAATTATCTCTATCGCTTATACAAATCACATCACTGGACAATGACACTGCTCCAAGATACTTTTTGTTAGATTCATCGTCATTGTGAATTAAAAATTTCAAAAATCTACCAGGAGTTTGACTGAATTCCATTGTGTGACAAAAAACTCGCAACATTAACCAATCAATTTCTTGAGATTCTCCACTTACAAGTTCAATCGTCGGATTGATTTCTTCTATTTCTTTTATAGTCCTCTCTGAGTCGGTTATATCACTCGGAACCCAAATTTTTGCCTTTACTTGAGACGATGTATTTGCATACTTTATATAATCTTGTAATTCATACCATTTCTTATAAAAAGTCTGTTCTTCCACGCTCATGCGTTTAAGAAAATTTATATTTTCTAAAAATTTTGTTTTATATCCATTATAATCAAACTCGGGAATATCAAAAAAATCATTTGATGAAGTCATATTTATATATTATTATGACATTTAAAAAAGTCAATCTTAAAGAAAAAGTATTTCATTACATAGAAATTGATTCAAACACACATGTATTGTTTGATTCGGAATTTGATGTTCCGATAATAAGAGGTAGTAAAAATTTAGTCGGATTAACAATTACAAGTTTAAAAAAAGATGTAGTTGTCCATTATTATAAATTAAAGCAAGATCAAATCCAACATTATATGAAGTATGGACAAAAAAAATAGTTCTGTAAAAAAACAGAACTATTTTTCTTATTATATACTGTTTTAAGCCGACTGTAGTTCTTTATTGTCTTCAGTCTTAGTTGGTTCTGACTTGCTGGTATTGACATCTACCACCTTGACAGTGGTTGATTCATGAAGAACAACGCCATCTTTCTTAGCCATTTCAATGGCCTTCTCCGACATAGGAGCCATAGAATATACAGCTAGAGGGCGACCCTTACCAAGATTCTTGGTTCCAAGCTCAACGACAGTTCCCTCGTTGATCGCCTTTGTGAGGCGAACTCTGAGGGTAATATCCTTTTCAAATTGACTATTTTGTGTATGCAGTTCCTTGAACGTAAAGATTGAATTCTTGGGCCAATTAACTGACAACTTAGTTTTGTTCTTTCTGTTTGTTTTATTCATATTTTTTATACCTTTCACTTTCTATATTATATCAACATGTTCTTTAGTCAAGCACTTTTTAATATTTTTAATTTTCTTTTTTCAAAAACATCACATTCATAGTTTTAGCAATTTCTAATAAATTTTTTACGTTTATAAATGATGCATTTGCACCATACATCAACTTAAATTGCGACATTATTTCTACTATGTCTGTGTTATCAGACTTTATGAAATATGACAACACTTCATATCCTGACTGTTTTACTTTTTTAATTTGATTGCGAGTATGTTCAGCTGCGGGAGTTCCCTGATATATTCGAGTCATTTCACAGATTTTAGTCTCTAAATATGGTAATCCGTCGGATAGATTTATAAAATAATAATCTTCGTCCAAATTTTTAGCGGAAAGATTTTTTACAATTGGTTCAAAACACAAACCTTCGGGAGTTGAATTCGATGGAAAAATATGACAAAAGTAATTTTTTATTTTATTAAAAGAATCTTTCGATGAATCATATGCAATCACGACATATGGAATATACGAATCACCGTCGACTTTCATAGAAGTTCTGAAACTTACTACTACATTTACATTGTTAATCATCGAACAAGCCTTGCATATAGCAACTACGACCGTAATTGTATTTTTCCATTTTTGTCCACACATCGAACTGCTCGCATCCACGCTAATATGAATATTAGCTTTCTTGTATTTATCAACTTGATTTGTAAAAAATACATTTTGTGAATCAAACGCAAGATCTGATAGTTTGCTTCTGTCAATTTTTCCTGAGGATTTCCGTGTAAATTTGGTTATGTTTATTAAATTTCTAATCTGTAGTTTTTTTCCTAAAATCTTTCCAAGATTAATTCCTTGTAAGATACATTTTTGATTTTCTCTAATCGCCACAACGTCACCGCCATTCAAAGGAAATTTGTCGTCTAATATCAGTTCTTCTGTGAGATTTTTTACAAAAACACAATCAATTTTACTGCCAAAAAAATCATCGCCTACCTTTGTCAGTGTCATTCCACTGTTTTCTATATTAGATATGACAATTTGATCGGATTTGCTCATACTCTTTTTATAGAGTTGATGATTCATAAACTTTTTTTGATTTTTAAAATTAGACTTTAGTTTACTTATCTCCGACTTTTTTAATTTTTGAGTATCAGGTTTTTTTTGCGTATCACTTTCTTTAAAATCGGATGTATCTTTCTTGTCATCAGTTTCTTCAGCTTCCGCTTTATTGTCATCAGTTTCTTCAGCTTCCGTTTTCTTATCAACATTGTCTTGTTCCGATTCCCCATCGCCAACTCCCGTAGACGAATTGGTTTGTGATTTATTTTCTGCAAAATTACCATCTACTATGTTTTTTAGAATTA
>Ga0222712_10005304_pt1 | contig 13121 bp, 9 predicted proteins | sample C33_657DmetaG_FD_165043 | JGI IMG/M metagenome (GOLD analysis project Ga0222712, IMG submission 165043) | Estuarine water microbial communities from San Francisco Bay, California, United States - C33_657D | ecosystem: Environmental > Aquatic > Marine > Unclassified | place: USA: California...
TTGAAATCGACGTTTAATAAATCCAAAATCAAGATTTACATCATCCAACAAGTCGATCGCAAAATTGATTTAGACCTGATTGCTGAGCAAAAAGAGGTCAGCATGGCGGAATTAATCGAGGAAATCGAGACGATTTGCTTCTCGGGCACCAAGTTGAATTTAGATTATTATATCAATCAAGTGATCGAACCTGATAAGCAGGATGAGATTTACGAATATTTCATGTCTGCAGACTCAGATGATATCGCTGAGGCGCTAGAAACCTGTGATATTGAGGACGTGAGCGAAGAAGAACTTCGTTTAATGCGCATTAAATTTTTAAGTGAATTAGCCAATTAATCATCATATGAACGTTTTAATATTAGGTGCTGGAGGCCGTGAACACGCATTTTCTTGGAAGATTAGCCAAAGCCCTATCCTAGGTAATTTATACATTGCACCTGGTAATCCAGGCACCGCACAATGCGGAACGAATTTAGCGATTAGCGTAACGGATTTTGAAGGAATCGCCGCGGCGATTCGCACACATGATATCGGATTAGTGGTCGTAGGACCAGAAGAGCCCTTAGTAAAAGGCGTGCGCGATTTTATCGAATCACAAGCTGACCTACAGCACGTAGGCATCGTAGGTCCAGGCGCAGATGGAGCCCAAATCGAAGGCAGCAAGGACTTCTCTAAGAACTTCATGCACAAATACGGCATTCCAACGGCCGCATCACAAACTTTCACGAAGGATACGATTGCAGAAGGCTTAGCCTATCTACAAACACAATCTTTACCCATCGTATTAAAGGCAGACGGTTTAGCTGCGGGAAAAGGCGTGATTATCGCCTTGACTTTAGAAGAGGCTGAAACGGCTTTGAACGAAATGCTATTAGATGCGAAGTTTGGTGATGCGAGTTCCAAAGTCGTGATCGAACAATTCCTTCGCGGAATTGAACTATCCGTTTTCGTTCTTTCGGACGGAGAAAATTACGTCGTGCTTCCAGAAGCGAAAGATTATAAGCGCATTGGCGAAAATGACGAAGGTTTAAACACCGGCGGTATGGGAGCGGTTTCACCGGTTCCGTTTGCGAATGAGAAGTTCATGGAAGCGGTTCGTGTAAAAGTGATCGAACCGACAGTGAAAGGTTTAAAAGCAGAGAATATTGACTACAAAGGTTTCATTTTCATCGGTTTAATGAACCACGAGGGCGAGCCCTATGTCATCGAATACAATGCAAGAATGGGGGATCCGGAAACGGAGGTGGTTTTACCAAGAATCGAATCAGATTTCCTATCTTTGTTGATTGCAGCCTCGAATGGCACGCTGAGCGAACAAAAAATTTCCATTTTGGACCAATACGCAGTCACTACGATGTTAGTGGCGGGTGGATATCCAGAGGAATACCGCAAAGGCGATGTGTTATCGAGTCTAGACAAAGTGGAAGACGCGATTGTTTTCCACGCAGGAACCACCTCGAAAGACGGTGAAATTTTAACCAGTGGTGGCCGCGTAATGGCGCTAACTGGCACTTCGAATACCTTGGAAAAGGCGATCCAGAAATCTCAAAAGGCCGCCCAAACCATTCAATTCGAAGGCAAAAACTTTAGAAGAGACATCGGATTAGATGTATTAAGATATGGCATGTAAATCGTGTTCCAGTGGGTCATGTGGCTCTACCAGCACTAGCGGAGAGGTAAAAGGCTGTCAAAGCAATGGCGGTTGTGGCTCAGGTGGTTGCAACAAAATGAACGTCTTCGACTGGTTATCCGACCTAGACGTACCCTCTTTTCAACGCTACCACATCGTGGAAGTGAAGTTCAAAGGAGGCAGAAAAGAGTATTTCCGTAATGCCGATCAGTTAGAATTGCACACGGGGGATTCCGTGATGGTCGATTCCAGCAGCGGAACCCAATTAGGAACCGTTTCTCTTCAAGGAGAACTCGTGCGTCTTCAGTTATTGAAAAAGAATATCAAAGACGACGATAAAATCAAAACGATCTTCCGTTTAGCCACAGACAAGGACATCGAGAAGCACGAGCAAGCGATGGCGCGCGACCTGCCTACCATGTACCGTGGACGTCAAATCATCAGTGATTTGAAGCTAAACATGAAATTATCGGATGTGGAATTCCAGTCAGATGGCTCTAAAGCCATTTTCTACTATTCTTCAGAAGATCGTGTCGATTTCCGTGAACTAATCAAATTACTCGCGACTGAATTCAAGATTCGTGTCGAGATGAAACAGATTTCCCTTCGCCAAGAAGCCGGCAGATTAGGCGGAATTGGGGTTTGTGGCCGTGAATTATGCTGCTCTACCTGGTTATCGGATTTCAAAAACGTTACCACTTCAGCGGCTCGGTATCAAAACTTATCTCTTAATCCAGTCAAATTAAGCGGACAATGTGGACGTTTAAAATGCTGCCTGAACTACGAATTAGAGACGTATATGGATGCCCTAAAAAGCATTCCGACGATTGAGGGGCGCCTTAAAACGAAGCGAGGAGAGGCGATCTTACAGAAGACCGATATCTTCAAGCGGATGATGTGGTTTGGGATTGTGGGTGAAGAGGCGATTTGGATCCCGGTGAGCTGTGATCGCGTAGCTGAAATCGTTGAATTAAATAAAAAAGGAATTATCCCTGAGTCGTTTGAGGATCTGAATCCAGATGCTCCAGCGGTGGAAAAACCTACCCTATCCGAATTGAACTCTGATTTAGAGCGGATGGATAAGAAATACGGTGGCTCTGCGAAATCAGGTAATCGCAATAACAGAAATAACCGGGGCAATCGCGACGGCGGACCTCGTTCAGATCGTGGACCACGCCCTCCAAGACCAGAAGGTGAAAACCGAGGTCCTAGACCAGAGCGCGGACCAAGACCAGAAGGACAAGATCGTGGACCACGTCCTCCAAGACCAGAAGGTGAAAACCGAGGTCCTAGACCAGAGCGCGGGCCGAGACCGGAAGGACAAGACAGAGGACCACGTCCTCCAAGACCAGAAGGCGAGAGTCGTGGGCCGAGACCAGAGCGCGGACCAAGACCGGAAGGACAAGACAGAGGACCACGCCCTCCAAGACCAGAAGGCGAGAACCGCGTGCCAAGGCCTGAGCGAGGGCCGAGACCTGAAGGGCAAAACCGTCCAGACGGAGCTGCTCCTTTAGCCGATGGTACAGCTACACCGAAGCCATTTAAGAAGAAAAAGAAGTTCAAACCAAGACCTCCGAGAGATGGTGCAGCGCCTACCCCTGAAGCTTAGCCTTGGATTCATTTTCCTTCTAGAGCTACTTTTCTTTGCTTGCGGAAATACGAATGTGGCCATTGATGAGACCTCTAGTTTTCCTGAATCTGGTTGGATTCAAAAGCAACCCGTTCAATTCGAGGTGACAGTGGAAGATTCGTTAGTGAATTACGCTTTGTATGTAGTGGTGCGTCAAAATAATGCCTATCCCTTCTACAACCTCTATTTCAGCCCGAGTATCATGGATGGACAAGGGAAGATTGTTCAAAGGGGTTTAGCGGAAGCTATTTTGTATGACCCTACGACAGGGAAGCCGAAAGGTGCGGGTTTTGGCGACATCTATGAGAAAAACTTTCTAGTGTATCCGTCGCTAAAATTCCCCAAAAACGGGAAGTATAAAATTCAATTAGATCAATCCATGCGGGTAGATACGCTGGCGGGGATGGTGTCGATCGGGCTTCGTTTAGAGAAAAAATAGCATGGCAAAAATAGACGACATCGATAAAAAGATTCTCGCATTTCTACATGAAGATGCCTTCCTTTCGAATAAAGAAATGGCTCAGCGTTTAGGCATGAGCGCCACGCCAATCCATGAACGCATTAAGCGCATGGAAAAAGAAGGGGTTATTACTGGTTACCGGGCGATGATTAATCCGGCAAAACTGGGCAAGACCTTAACCGTTTTCTGTGATATTTCCCTAAAGGAGCATGCGGCAGAATACCTGAATCAGTTCGAAAAAGATGTGATGAATCTAGCCGAAGTCGCCGAATGTTATTGCGTTTCTGGGCACAGTGATTTCTTATTGAAAATTGTTGTGGCCGATATGGACGAGTACCGCGAATTTATTTTGCACAAACTAGCTAGTATAAAAAATATAGGCAACGCCCAAAGTCATTTCGTCATGAACGAAGTGGAGAATGAGCATTTTATGCCTTGGATTTCGAATTCTTTAACCAATTAAGCCTATAAGTTAGGGTAATCCTTTCCTCGAATTTGATTACTTTAGTGTTAAACCTATTATCATGAATAAAATAACGAAGACGATCCTGTCCCTTTTGGTCATTACCCTCATTCTGGGCTTAGCCTTTTATCCTAAAATCAAGAAGACTTTTTTCTCTGCTGAAACCAAGGAGAAAGGGAAAGAGAAGGGCGGTCCTGGTGGAAAGGGCGGAAAGACGGCTGTGATTGTGACGGTGGTGAAATCGACGCGTTTGGACGATATGATTAGTTCGACGGGTTCAATTTTGCCAAACGAAGAAGTCGAAATTCGTTCAGAAATCGCTGGTCGCATCATTGCTTTAAATATTAAAGAAGGGGATGTCGTAGCGAAAGGCACGGTATTACTTCGTATTAACGATGATGATTTGCAGGCTCGTCTACGCAAATTGGGCTTCAACAAGAAGCTAGCGGAAGATAACGAGGCGCGCCAAAAAGTCTTGTTACAAAAAGAAGCCATCTCGCAACGCGAGTATGACATTGCGGTGAACTCGGTGAACACGATTTCAGCAGACATCGAAGATTTAAAAGCACAAATTCTAAAAACGACCTTGCGCGCTCCATTTGCGGGAAAAATTGGTTTCCGTTATGTGAGTTTAGGTAGTTACATTTCTCCTAGCACGCAAATCGCGACGTTAACAAACACGAATCCCGCGAAAATCGAATTCGCTATTCCAGCAAAATATGCCACTCAAGTTAGAAATGGTGGTACGATTGAATTTACTACGGAGAATGAGGAAAAGAATTACATCGGTCGGGTGTATGCGATCGACCCGAAGATCGACCCTCAAACAAGAACATTGCAGATTAGAGCTCAAGCACCTAATCCGGGTAATGAATTAGTTCCTGGCGCTTTTGCTAAGGTGAATTTGATTTTGAAGACGAAAGGATCTGCGATTATGATTCCAACGGAAGCCGTTATTCCGGAAGCAAAAGGAAACAAGGTGTATGTGGTGAAAAATGGCAAATCAGTATCGACGAAGGTGACTTTGGGAACCCGTGGTGATAAGTCTGTAGAGATTTTAGATGGTCTAGCGATCGGGGATACCCTCATTACGAACGGTATCATTCAAGTGAAGCCAGATGGCGAAGTAGAAATTAAAGAAGTCGTAAAATAAATCCAATATGGCATCTTTCTCAGAGATTAGCATAAAAAGACCGGTACTTTCGATTGTGATGTCCATCACGATCATCGTATTTGGTGTCATCGGATATACCTACTTAGGTGTCCGGGAATACCCCTCCGTGGATCCGCCGGTAGTAAACGTGCAAACTTCCTATACGGGAGCGAACGCAGATATCATCGAATCCCAAATCACAGAACCCTTAGAGGAGTCTATCAATGGTATCGCCGGTATTCGTACCCTTTCCAGTTCAAGCCGCGATGGCCGTTCGAGTATCACCGTAGAATTCGATCTTTCTGTGAATATCGAGGATGCCGCAAACGACGTTCGTGACCGCGTTTCCCGTGCGATGGGCCAATTGCCTAAAGACGTGGATCCACCTATCGTAGCGAAAGCGGATGCGGATGCGAATCCGATCTATAACATCAACGTATTTTCGGCGACGCGTGATTTATTGTCTTTAAATGAATTAGCTACCAGAAATATCAAGGAGAAATTCCAAACAATTCCGGGGGTTAGTTCGGTGCAATTATGGGGTGAGCAGAAGTATGCGATGCGTTTGCACATCGATCCAGAGCGTTTAGCGTCGTTTAGATTAACGGCGCCAGACATCGTTTCGGCTTTAGCTAAGCAAAATATTGAATTGCCTTCAGGAAGTATTGAAGGAGCGACTACGGAATTAACCGTAAGAACGCAAGGTCGTTTAACGACAGAAGAGGATTTCAATAATTTGATCATCAAAGAAGAGGGTGATCGTTCAGTGAAATTTTCGGATGTGGGAAGAGCAGAGCTTTCACCTGAAAACAACAAGACCTTCTTTAAAAGGGATTTAAAACCGATGATTTCCATCGCGGTTATCCCTCAGCCAGGTTCGAATCAGATCCAAATCGTCGATGCCATCCACAAGAAAGTAGAGCAAATTCGATTGACTTTGCCGGCAGATGTGGAGATGAAAGAAGGCTTCGATAACACAAAATATGTGCGTAAATCGATCGAGGAGGTAGAAGAAACCATCTTTACGGCCATTTTATTAGTAACGATTATCATCTTCTTATTCTTACGTGACTGGAGATCGACCATCATTCCATTAACGGCCATTCCGGTCAGCTTAATCGGGGTATTCTTCTTCATGTATTTAGCCGGGTTCTCGATTAACGTATTGACCTTGTTAGGAATCGTACTTTCTATTGGTCTCGTGGTGGATGACGCGATTGTGGTTTTAGAAAATATATATACCAAAATTGAGGAGGGCTTAAGTCCTTGGGAAGCGGCCGTGGAAGGCTCGAAAGAGATCTATTTCGCCGTTATTTCGACTACGGTAACTTTAGCGGCGGTATTCTTGCCGGTGATTTTCTTACAAGGAATCACGGGGCGCTTATTCCGCGAATTCGGAATTGTGGTAGCTGGATCGGTGATTATTTCGGCCTTCGTTTCGTTGACCTTAACGCCTATGTTGAGTTCTCGCTTATTAAAGGGGAGTCATTCAAAACCTTGGTTCTACACGGTAACGGAGCCTTTCTTTGTGGCATTGACAAAAGGTTATGAAGATTCACTAGCTGCCTTTATTAAGATTCGTTGGATGGCTTGGGTGATCATGATTACCTTGTTTGGAATCATTTATGCCCTGTTTAAATTCGAGGCGATCCCATCTGAATTAGCGCCATTAGAGGATAGAGGCGGTCTTCGTGTGAATGCGGTGGCACCGGAAGGAGCTACTTTCGAATACATGTTGAACTATACGGATGAGATGGCCAAATTCTTGACAACTGCCATTCCTGCACATGAGCGTTATGCGGTGTACTCGATCACCTCCCCTCCTTTTGGAAATGGGGGATCAAATACGGGTAGCATGCGTGTCATTTTATCTGATCCGGAAGGGCGTAGAACTCAGCAGCAAATTGCGGAGGAGATTCAGCCGAAGATCAAGAAATTCACGGGAGCACGTGCGACCTTGATTCAAGAACCTACCTTGTCTACTGGACAGCGTGGGGGTGGAGGTCTACCGGTAGCCTTTGTGATTCAAGCTTCGACTTTCGAGAGTTTGAAGAAGAATATTCCGTTGTTCATGGCCAAAGTTCGCGAGAGCTCGAAGTTCGAAACAGCCGACGTGAACTTGAAGTTTACGAAGCCAGAATTGCGTTTGGAAATCAACCGTGATAAAGCCCAAAACCTCGGCATATCGATCCAAGATGTAGCCACTACTTTGCAGTTAGGCCTTTCCGGTAGACGTTTTGGCTATTTCGTGATGGACGGAAAGCAATACCAAATCATCGGTCAAATCGACCGTCCGATGCGAAATGACGTATCTGACTTGAAGTCGCTTTATGTGAAAAACAACCGCGGCGATTTGATTCAATTAGATAACCTCGTGAAGATCACAGAGCAAAGTACTCCTCCACAACTCTTCCGTTATAACCGCTACGTGGCGGCTACAGTAACGGCACAAATGGCGAAAGGAGTTACTTTAGGAGAAGCATTGAATGAGATGGACAAATTAGCGAAAGAGACCTTCGACGTTTCCTTCTCAACTGCTTATGATGGCCAAAGTAAGGAATTCAAAGAGTCCAGCTCTTCCCTACTTTTTGCCTTCGCACTAGCCATTTTATTGATCTACTTGATCCTTTCTGCCCAATTCGAAAGCTTCGTCGATCCATTTATCATCTTATTCACCGTTCCATTAGCCGTAGCAGGTGCTCTTTTAACCTTGTGGGATTTCAGCCAAACCCTGAACATCTTCTCCCAAATCGGTATCATCGTCCTCATCGGTCTCGTAACGAAGAACGGTATCTTGATTGTGGAATTTGCTAACCAGCGGAAGGAATCTGGATCTGAGAAAATCAAAGCGGTTCAAGAAGCAGCAGTCGCTCGTTTCCGTCCGATTGTCATGACTTCGCTTTGTACGATTCTGGGTATTTTACCTATCGCGCTAGCTTTAGGTTCGGGTTCACAAAGTAGAGTTTCGATGGGTATCGCCGTGGTAGGTGGTATGCTATTCTCCACTACCTTGACCTTATATATTATTCCTGCGATTTACAGTTATTTATCGAGTAACCGCAAACCAGTACATGCCGAATAAACAAATTTGGATGCAACGCGCTTTCGACCTAGCCTTATTAGGCTCAGGGCGCGTTGCCCCTAATCCTCTTGTCGGTTGTGTTATCGTAAAAGAAGACCGTCTTATCGGCGAAGGTTACCACCAACAATACGGTGGGCCACATGCCGAAGTTAATGCCATTCGCAATGCCTCTGAATCAGTTACTGGCGCCACAGCCTTTGTGACCTTAGAACCGTGTTCGCATTTTGGCAAAACCCCTCCTTGTGCTAATTTATTGATTGAATCCGGAATCAAAGAAGTCTATGTCGCAAATTTAGACCCGAACCCGCTCGTAGCAGGAAAAGGTATCGCGAAGCTTGAAGCGGCTGGGATTACCTGTCACGTAGGATTACTGGCAGAGAAAGGAGAATGGATCAATCGCCACTTCTTTACCTTTCACCGAAAGAATCGACCCTACATTACTTTCAAATACGCCTGTTCAGCGGATGGATTTATCGCTTTAGCGGGTGGTGAGCCTACCCAAATCTCCTCTGAACTTTCCGCCATTCGAGTCCATCAAATGCGAGCTGAACATCAGGGAATCTTAGTAGGGGTCCAAACCATCATCAACGATAATCCTTCACTCAGCACACGAATAGTGCCAGGCAAAAATCCCCTCCGAATCGTCCTAGATCCGCAGGGAAGAATTCCAGCAGATACGAAAGTGCTAACAGACGGCGGAGAAACGGTGGTTTTAAATTCGGCTTCAGAAATTCTACAGCTAGGGATTCAATCGATCTTAGTCGAGGGCGGTGCTCAAACGATGGAAAGATTGTTTGCGGAGGGTTTGGTGGATGAGATTTGGAAAATAAGATCTCCGAAAACCTTACAGGAGGGTATTTCTGAACCAAAACTGGCGGTAAAATGGCGAGCTATCGACTACCTAGGTGATGACACTTGGTTTAAAGGAATCCTAAAACCTGAGCCAGCAAGTACATATTCAAGCCCAGAATAATCGCAGTTATCACCCAAACAATCCCCTGCAATAGCGGCGAATTCGCGAACTTACCCATCTTCTGTTTATCCCCTGTAAATAGTACAAGCGGAATCACGGCGAAGCTCAATTGCATCGATAAGACTACTTGTGAAAAAACGAGCAACTCCCCTATCTTCGATTCCCCGTAGATCCAAGTAATGAAAAAAGCCGGAATGATGGCAATCAAACGCGTAATCAAACGTCTTAGCCAAGGGGCAATCCGTAGATCAAGGAATCCTTCCATAACGATTTGGCCGGCAAGAGTCCCGGTTAAGGTGGCGTTTTGGCCAGAAGCTAAGAGGGCCACAGCAAATAGGATGCTGGCTAGTTGACTACCTAAAACTGGATCTAATAATTGATAGGCATCTCGAATATCAGCCACGTGGTGTAGATTATTCCCGTGGAAGGCAGCGGCGGCTAGAATCAGAATCCCGGCATTAATAAAAAAGGCCAAGCCTAAGGAAATTGTCGAATCCCAGGTAGCATATTTGATCGCTTTTTCCTTGTCCTCCTCTGTGTCTTTGATGGCACGAGTCTGGACGATACTCGAGTGTAAATACAAATTGTGAGGCATCACCGTGGCTCCTAATATACCAATCGCCACGTAGAGCTGACTTGGATTCATCACTACAGAGGTTTGTGGAACGAGACCTCCTAGGATTCCTGCCATCGATGGTTGCGAAATAATTAACTCATAGGCAAAGCAGCAAACAATGACGATGAGCAGGGATAAAACGATGGATTCGATGACTTTGAAACCCTTGTTTTGGAAGTATAAAATTAAGAAAACATCTAAAATCGTGATAACAATCCCGGCTAGAATCGGAATACCGAAGAGCAGTTGTAACGCTAGCGCGGAACCGATCACCTCGGCTAAATCACAGGCCGCAATTGCTAGTTCGCAGACAATCCAGAGAAAGATGGCTACCGGTTTTGGGAAAGCATCCCCACAGGCTTGGGCTAAATCGCGCCCAGAAGCCACGCCTAATTTCAAGGCTAAGTGCTGTAAAACGATGGCAAAAATGCTGGAAACAAGAATAACCGATAAAAGCGTATAACCGAAAGAGGCTCCTCCAGCAAGGTCCGTTGCCCAGTTACCCGGGTCCATGTAGCCAACGGCCACTAAAAAACCGGGACCCATGAAGGCCCGCAAATTCTTCCAAAAACCGGTGCCCGCAGGCACAGGTATCGTCCCAAACACTTCGGAGAGGGATTTCATTTTAGGACTAGAACGCCAAGGACTCGACATACAACAGAATTTTGTACAATTTAAAAATAATTTTTAGATTAACCTAAAAAATAAATTTACTATCTTTACCTCATGGCGATTTCATTCACAGAAGAAAACTACTTAAAGGTCATTCACCGTCTATCTGAGGCTACTTCAGAGGATATTTCAACGAACGCTGTCGCTGAATTAATGCAGACAAAAGCGGCGTCTGTGACCGACATGTTACGCAAATTAGCGGACAAAGGCTGGGTGAATTACCAAAAATACCAAGGGGTGCGCTTAAGTCCGGCAGGCGAAAAAATTGCGTTGTCGATTGTGCGAAAGCACCGACTTTGGGAAGTATTCTTAGTCGACAAAATGGGTTTCAACTGGGATGAGGTGCACGAAATCGCCGAACAACTTGAGCACATCGAGTCAGACGAATTAGTCCAAAAATTAGACGCCTACCTCGGATTTCCTAAAACTGATCCCCACGGCGACCCGATTCCGAACAAAGAAGGCATCTTACCTGAATTAGCCTACCTACACCTTTCGGATATCAAAGCCGGTAAAAACTGTATATTAATGGGAGTGGCACAAGATTCTGCCGTCTTCTTGCAGTTATTGACAAAACTAAATTTAAGTCTGGGGGCAAAATTAGCGATCATGGAGATCAACGATTTCGATCGCTCCTTTTTCGTCTCAATTAACGATGCAGAGCCCATCTTCATCAGTCATGAAGTGGCAAAAAACATCCTCGTTAAAATTCTAGCTTAATAAATCGAGTACTTCGTCTTCGCTCAAAGCACGTAAGATGCTCTCGTCTGACGTTACCAGCTCTGAAGCTAAATCCTTCTTGCGTTGCTGCAAGGCCAAGATTTTCTCCTCCACCGTTTCTTTCGAGATAAACTTATAGGTGAATACTGTTTTCTTCTGACCGATGCGGTGCGCGCGGTCAATCGCTTGAGCCTCCGCTGCTGGATTCCACCAAGGATCTAACAAGAACACGTAATCCGCCGCGGTTAAGTTCAAACCTACCCCGCCGGCTTTTAAAGAGATTAAGAAAACGGATTGCCCATCGTCTTTTTGGAAGCTTTCCACTTGACCCTTCCGATCCAATGTACTTCCATCTAAGTACGCATAGGCAATGCCACGCTCATCTAGGGCTGTTTTAATTAAGTTCAAGTGCTGAACGAATTGACTAAAAATCAAGACCTTGTGGTGTTGTTCTAATACCGTTTCTAATTTCTCTAGAACGGCCTCCATTTTTCCGGAGTCGCCCGTATAACCTTCCTCGCATAGCGATGGATGGTTTGCGAGCTGACGCAATTTTGTTAAGCCCTGCAAAACAGAGAAACGGGATTTCTGTAAACCCTCGTCCTTGATCTGCTTTAAAAGCACATCACGGTAGAACGATTTCGTCTTATCGTACAAGCGCTCCTGTTCCTCCGTCATCGAGCAATAGGTCACCGATTCCATTTTCTCTGGTAGATCCGCAGCTACTTGGCGTTTTTCACGACGCAATAAGTAGGGCTTAATTAAGAAATAAAGGCGCTTTTTCTTCTCCATATCTGCCTTCTTCTCGATCGGCAATTGGAAATGGTCTTTGAAATAACGCTGCGTTCCGAGGAGTCCGGTGTTGACGAAGTTCATTTGGGACCAAAGATCCATCGTCGAATTCTCCAGCGGAGTTCCCGTCATCACAAGGCGGAATTTCGCATTCAACTTCTGAACGGCTTTGGTAATATTCGCTAAAGGATTCTTAATCGCCTGCGACTCATCCAAAATCACATAGGAGAAAGCCTGCTTTTCGAACCAATCAATATCCGAACGCACCATCCCGAAAGAGCAAAGAATCAAATCTACTTTCCCGATTTGGGCTTGCAACTTCTCTCTCTGAGGCCCGCTATAGACTAATACGCGTAATTGTGGCGTAAATTTCTTCGCCTCCATCTCCCAGTTATAAAGTAGGGAGGTAGGCATCACGAGCAAGGTAGGCAAGGTCTCGCCTTGCTCCTTTAAACTTTGCAATAGACACAGCGTCTGCACCGTTTTACCAAGACCCATGTCATCCGCTAAACAAGCTCCCAGACCCGCGGCCTGACGCGTGCGCATCCAACGATACCCTTCTAATTGATAAGGACGCAAGGTGCCTTTGAAGTTCTTCGGCACGGGATATTCTTTCGCTTCTAGCGCAAGGTCGTTTACAGTCTTGGCACGTAGTGCAGTTTTCACTAAATCTTGGTTCTCCCACTCCTGCACTAATTGGTAATGCTGACGGCGTAGGAAGACACCCTCCTCGCCGGGACGGGTTTCAGAGAAATAGAATAAATCTTGGTAATCGTGGAACCAGTTATCTGGAATCATGGCGATAGACCCATCTGGCAAGTGGAATTCTTTCTTCTTTTGCAGGATGAGCTGGCGGATTTTCAGGAATGGAATTTGGAATTCCCCAAACGAAATCACCGCTTGAATATCAAACCAATCCAGTTTTTC
>Ga0222712_10005305_pt1 | contig 13121 bp, 7 predicted proteins | sample C33_657DmetaG_FD_165043 | JGI IMG/M metagenome (GOLD analysis project Ga0222712, IMG submission 165043) | Estuarine water microbial communities from San Francisco Bay, California, United States - C33_657D | ecosystem: Environmental > Aquatic > Marine > Unclassified | place: USA: California...
TCCCTCTAACTCTACAAGATAGACGTCTTTCCCCATGTTGATTAGCTTTTCTGAGTAGTGTAATGCGTCTTTTACTGCATCATTATCCAGTGCAATGTACACTGTTTTTACTTCTGGTTGTACTAATTGTAGCATTAGACCTTCTGTGATACTCTTTCCAAATAAAGGAACTGCGTTACGCTTAATTGCAATAGCATCAAATACTCCTTCACATAGAATTACAGGCACATTCCAGTTTATATAATTCTCAAATCCTACAATAGACTTCTTATCACACCGAGGTGCATTGTATTTTCGATCAGAATCTTTGTCAATTGTACGAGAAACAAAGTAGTTTATACCTCCATCTTTATTATAAGATGGTATAATTACAGAGTTAAAATACCTACCACTCTCGCAATATCCTATCTTATACTTGATAATATCCTCTTTTGTAACTCCTCTACCTTCTAAATAAGCAATTGCATGCATTGCATTGATTCCTAATCCAGCTTCGTACAAAGGTTTGTATTCAGGAGGTAGTTTTATATCAGGAAGTTTTTCCGTGTTTTCTTGCGATTTGTCGTTCGATTTGAACTTACTGTACTTTGTTATCTCTTTTAGAATATCTCCCGGGAGACGCAGTTTCTTAAAGAGAGACACTATACCTCTACCCTTGGTTACGGGTTGGCATGTCCAACAGTGAAAATACTCTGAGTCAAAATCAAGCTCAAGTTTTGGCTTTCTGTGATTACAAACAGGACAATAGAATGCAAAGTTGTTCCCTGAGGTTCTTTTACCCTTGCCTAATGCTTGTTCAACGAATCCTAAAAGTAATTGTACATTATCCATCCACTAACTATGGGGATAATTTTAATGTGAAACAACTAAAATATTAAGTCTCGTGTAAAATACTTTCCGCTTATATTATCATTATAGGTAACTTCCGGAAAGAGTAAAACTCCATAAGTACATTGGTAGTGCATCTCATAATAGGTAAGTTCTTTTTTAGTGCGACACAACTTTATAATTTCTCTCTTAAACTGATCTTTACCCAACTCCTTAACGTCGTTTAGTAAATCTTTGTTAGATCCCCAATAGTTTTTCCAGTTACTTTCTTTTGTAACTTTTTTCTTTTTTGAAGATCGTTTGTCAGTTTGTTCAAGAAGTTCTTTTTTTGTAAGAGCTTTTGTTGTTGTGCTTGAAAGTTGTTTTCTTCCAATATAAAACTTACCTGATTGTAAGTTTGTGATTTTATAGACGAATCCAAAGTACTCTTCTGGAATAAAGTCTTCTGTTGATAACCATTCACTCATAACTATCTATCGTATCTTATGACGAAATTCACGTCACTATTTTTTGGCATTCTGAAAGGTTGTGCCAATTTTGCAACCATTAATAATTCATTTGTTTCGTTATATAAACCTATCGTTGTAACATAAGGTGCAAAGTCTGAACCTGTTACAAAATCCCTAACCGATCCGCTTGAATTTAAACATGCAGATGGGTTTAAAGTATAATTATACTCATTCTCTGCTATCTGACAAACTACCTCTTGTTGAAAGATTGTTTGTGATGCGTTGAATTTTGCTTTATATGGTGTATATGTTAGCGCCATCTAAAAATTAGTAGTTATCGCAAGCTGCTTTACAAGTAGCTCCTGAAGTATAAATATAAGGTTCGATATCTACAAAAGATGTCGGATTTGAAGTAGGACCGTAAGGTTGATATGACTTAGTTCCATTTGAATACCAAGATCCATTACTTAAAGCTGTAGTAGAACGTAACACAACTTCAACGCCGTCATTAGTACAAGGATTTGAACCTTCACAATTCCATTGGTAAGCATTATTATACTGATACGTTATTCCTCCTGCTTGGCTAGACTGTCTTGCATAAGATAATAAGTTATATGTATTGCCCGCTGTTGCAGTAAATGTATAAGTTGCTGTTGTTGATCCTGCTCCACCTGATGTCGTTGTTTGTGATAGTAAACTACTGTCTACATCAGATCCATTCAACTGTACAAATGCCTCATCAACCATTGCGCAGTATCCATCTTGTGATAGATCTGATAGTTGAGATGTTACTGTTACATTTGTTCCGTTCAATGCAGTTAAGTTAAGAGTTCCACCATTTGTGATGTTAGTTGTAACAGAAACCCCACTTGTGTTAGTGTAGGTTATGTATGCAATATGATCTAATGTCCAACCACCACCTGATGTACAAGCTGCCCAGAATACACCTGCAGTCTCAGTTACTGAGAATGGAACTGGTACTGGTGTTGCTGTAGGGGTTGGTGTAGGTGTAGCTGTTGGCAACGGCGTAGGAGTTGGTGTTGGTGATGGAGCAATTGGTGTTGCTGTTGGTGTTGGAGTTGGCGTAGATGTTGGTCCAGGAGTCGCTGTCGGTGTTGGAGTTGGCGTAGATGTAGGTACTGGTGTTTCAGTTGGCGTAGGAGATGGCGTAGGTGTTGGCGTTATAGTTGGAGTTGGAGTTATTGTAGGTGTTGGAGTAGGTGTTGGAGTAGCTGTAGGTAATGGTAATCCAAATACACTATTATATACATTTACAGAAGCTGTTGCTCCTGCATTCAAGGTTACTGGGAATGTAAAGATTACAATACCTGTATCTCTTGTGTAAGATCCTGAGAAGCTTTGAGTTCCTGGTAGATCAGATACTGAGTAAGATATATAAGTTGCTCCTTGAGTGTATAGATCCCAAAGACTTGATGATGGATTTGATCCAGAATCTGTGTTAGTGAATGCTGTAATAATTAACGAACGAGTAGGAAGTAGTGATTGTGTTACTTCAAACTGACTTTGTGCTGGTGTAAATACATTATCTAAGAATACATATCCAGTTCCGTCTTCCACAATTCTCATTGCGTTATCCACAAATAATCCTGATGAGCTAAACTCTTGTAACTGCCATTTAACTAGAGAGCCAGAGAAGTATGCTATTGGAGTAGGAGTAGGAGTTGGTGTTACTGTAGGAGTAGGAGTAGGAGTTGATGTTACTGTTGGAGTAGGTGTTGGTGATGGTGTAACTGTTGGAGTTGGTGTTGGAGTTATAGTTGGGGTTGGTAATATGTCTAAATAATAGGGATTTGTTAAGACTGCTAATCCTTGATTATAAAAAAGATTTCCTACTGAACCTGTATTACTTCCTAATGTTACATACTTTATTACCTGAGCTAGAAAGGTAGTATCTGTTAAAACACTTCCTGTGTAATCTGCTAATTTATAAGTGCCTGATACTGCGTTTAGGTAGGGAACGATATCTAGTAAGTTTCCGTTTCCATCATCTACTATGTAGTAGCTATTATTTGAAGCTTCTAATGCAAACGTGCCTCTTTTGATTTTTTCCCCATAATACCTTTGTGGTATTGATAAAGTTCTAAATTCAGTATTAGATGCTGTATTAAAATTTGTAAAGGTATAATCTATTGTACCTGATGCTGGTTGAGCTTCTTCAATTCTGTAGAGCTTAGCATCTAAGCTGCTTGAGTTTTGTTGATAGTCAAGAAGCTCTGCTTGAGTCATCTGCGAGATCGGCTTGATTACAGATGGGTTATAAGACTGTTGACTATAGTATAAGTTTGCTACAGACTTGTATACTGCAGCAGAAATATCTGTACCTCCCTCACTTATAGAAATATTCTTTCCATACTGAGATGTAAAGCCTGATGCAGACATATCTGTACTGCTCACCACCATCAGTTTGTTAGACGTGTATGGTGATGAGTTTACATTAGAAGTATTCAGGCTCTTATTCGCAGAACTCATTTTATACTATTTACTACCAGTTTAATTTAACTTGGATGAGTGCTTCTTTTGTGAAGTCTTTTACAAGCGGTTTTGATAATTTAGCTACAGCTAATAACTCTTGATTGTCATTATATAAACCTACTGTTGTCATATAAGTTTGTGGAGAGTTAATCATTGTTGAGAATAATAATGCTCCTGATCCTGATATGATACTTGGGTTTGTTGTATAGTTAAATTGATTATTTGGAACTCTTACAAATGCATAATCAGATGAGATTGTCTCATAACTGTTTAATGTAAACGATGATCCTGAGAATGCTAAGACGGATGCTAACTTTCCTGCATTGTACTCTGCTGTGTTTCCCCAATCTCCTGCAAGTGCTTTTGTTGGAACTAATCCAATACCTCCCTGTGCAGATGGCGCTGCCAATGCTCTTGGATTTAAAATAATTAAACCTACATCAGGTAAGAACATTCCATATGATCCAGTTGCACCAGATTTATCTGCTGCTGTAGCTCTACTACCATTACTTCCTGTAACAAGGTTGAATACTCTACCTGCATCTGTATAGGTTACTGTTGTAGCATCGTTACTATCATTTGTTAAGTTAACAATAGTTCCTCCATTATTCAATCTTAAATTAAATGTTCCAGGGAATAAACTTTCCTTATAGCACTGTCTATTAATGTTGATTGCATAGATATCTACTGATGCAGTATTCCCTGATCCAAAATTGAAAGAGGAGTTCTCATCTGCATAAACCAAATTTCTAAATTGACTGTAGATAGTTCTTGTTGCTGACTGTGATGGTACTAAACCGTTATATAATAATGCAGCTGAACCTGAAATGTGTCCATAAGCTATTGAATACTGTGTAGTAGTTGTGCCTGAAGCATACATATCTACGTAAACTGGAGCCGTCAAACTCGAAGGAGTTGGGCTGGTTAATGTAGGATTACCTGTTGTCCATGCTGGGGCTGTTACACCGTCGTTTGATACTACAAAATCTGTTGGTGCTAATTTTACGAATGACATAGCTTAATTATTATACGTTTGTTTTAGTAATTGTAACAGGTACACTTATTCTAGCTCCAGAGTCTCTACCAACAATCGTTAGAGTTGTTTTTAGTGTTGTATTGCTTCCAAACAAAGTGTTAACTGTAGTAGCTGATAAGTTAATAGTTGTACCAATTACTGTTTGTGATACTACTGTTCCAACTGTTGTAGTTGAGTTTAAATTATTTACTGCAGGAGTATTAATACCCACACCTTTAAATGAACTCATTGTTCTAACATCGCCAATTGTTGCAATGTAGCCTGATTGTTCGAATGTAGAAGAAGCTCCTAAGTAGTTTAAAGTTTGTGGAGTAATTGCTAAAGAAGCTCCCTGCTTTAATTTAATCTCAGTATATCCAACATTTAATACTGGAATCTTAGCTGTTCCTCTTGGTAGAGTAATCAGCTTATATTTCATGATTTGAGTATCATCTGGAAATGCTTCTAATACAGGCATTTTCTCAATAGCCTCTCCGTAGAATGCTGATCCTGATGGATGGTTTGGGTTATACAAAGTGTAATCAACCTCGTCATCTGCCAAAGCAAATTGAGTGATTCTAAAAGAGCCATCGTTTCTTGCAAGTAACTCTCTTCCTTTTTTTGTTAAAATAGCATCCACTACGACACTAGTTCCATTTAAATATCCCATTTTATTTTAATTTTTATCTATTATAAATAGTACTTGTTTCTATTATTTTATATATACGTTAATAATTAACATGCTGTAGATCCTCCACCGTATGTACCTCCTGAGAAGAAGTAGCTGTTAGTTCCATCTGAGTAGTAACCATCTGGTGCTAGAGCTGTTAAGCTGCTGTTGAGGTATAGTGACATTCCGTTAGAGAAGAATGGTTGAGCTGAGTAGTACATACGTCGTTGATATCCATTGTATGCTGAGCAAGCTTCTGCAGATGTCGAGTTGAAGTATGTGCTGGAGTTGTTCAATAGCATATTATAAGTAGGTACTGCAGTAGGTGTTGGAGTTGGAGTAGGTGTAGCTGTTGCTGCAGGAGGTGTTGCTGTAGGAGTTGGAGTAGGAGTAAATGTTGGAGCACCTGTAGGAGTTGGAGTTGGAGTAGCTGTAGGTGTGTCAGTTGGAGCTGGTGTTGCTGTAGGTAAAGGAGTTGGTGTTGGAGTTATAGTAGGAGTTGGAGTTGGAGTAGCTGTAGGGAATGACAAGCTACCTGCGCTAGCTGCTTTACTTATTCCCATTGAGATTAGTTTTTGTTGAATCTCTTTAGTTATAGTGTCTATATTCTTAGCTATATTTGGAGAAACATTTTCTGGAATAATTAAACCGTATGAGGTTTCACCATCTCTCTTAGCAAAATCTAAAATAATGTTTGATTCATCTTGTCTTTTTGCTAAGAATGAAGCTGTATCTGGTACCGTTGTTAGGAAAGTCTCATCTATCTCTGGGGATACCTGAATTGCTAGGGATCCATCTCCACGAGTTGTTGTGGATAAAATACTATACTCTTGATAGAAGTAGTCTTTCTTTACTGTAATAATATCACCTAAATTTAGATTAAAGCTATAATCAACATCTCCGTATTTAGAATATAAGCTGCTAGATTGTATTAAAACTCCGTTAGAAGCAGTTACAAACTGAGGTAAGAATTGATATCCATACATGTCAGACAGGTTCTTATTTAGTACAAATGTATTTGGAGATATTGAGTAGGATATAAATGAACCTGTCAAGGAAGATGCATATGGATTTAATCCTCCTACTGCATCCGATATAATAACACCCAGTGTACCTGCAGATGCTAGAGAAGCTGTGTAGTTTGCACTACCTGTAACTTCATATACCCTAAATTCTACCTTATCCCCAGCTGCAAGTGTTTGATTACCTGTTGATAAACTGAAGTTTAGAGTATCTATTGCACCCCCTGCATCTACTTGGGATGTAAATGGACCTCCACCTGTTGAGGCGCCTCCAGCTTCAAAAATCACTGCATTGTTTATGTATCTGTACCAGTAATTCCCTGGATTATTGATACCTGGTGTTGTTTGACCTATAGTACATCCTGGTATGTTGGTTGTTATTGAACCTGAGGTCCAAGATGGAATTGATGCTGTTGAATATGCATAAATTATGTGCGAATCTCTTCCTAGAGAAGCAGTTTCGTTAGTTGACACAAGCACATTGCTACCTGTTATAAGATATAAATAACTTCCTGATGATATGGTTGCAGCAATACTGGTTCCTGTAGAATTTTTTATTGTTAAAGTCTCAGCTAATGGACCGTAAATATACGCTTGTAAGTCATTATTAGGTCTTGAACTAGAGAAATAATATCTTGCTGTTGAGCTTTTTAAAGATGGACCTTCGTAGATAGTAGTCTCAGTTTGCGTTGCTAATGTCGTTGTATCATTTTTTACAATATCATACTTATAGGTTATAACAGATCCTGAGAAGGTTGCTATCGTGTTAATAGCTAACGAGGAAGTAAACTTATAGCTTCCGTTAGTAGGAGCTGTATAGTATGGATAAGTTCCAAGCCCTGCTGTAGAGCCTGTATTAAAGTACCCTTTATTATTAGAAGTTATTTTATCAAATATATTATAGACGACACCTGAAGAGTTGCTTGGGAAAAGTAGATACTTGGCAGAGAATCCAACTCCCTTTATGTAAGCATTTGGACTTAGTGTATTTTCCGCTGAGAATACCTTATCAATTGCAGCAGTTTCTGTTACTGAGAAGAATAGCTTGTTGTCAGTATTCCTTACGTAGTAAACTAAAGGATGATATGAATAGCCACTATTAAAGATAGGTTTTGCACCATCTGTAAAACTTTGATTAGAGTATTGTTGGTTATCAAATAATTTTACAGTTGCGTTTTGACCTAATTTAAAGATATTCTGTAAGTCCTCCCAATTATTATTATTTCTGTTTAATTCTGTGAAAGATCCACTTTCATCCACCAAGTAAATTAAAGCTGTGTTATTTCTATTTACAAAGAAAGAGCTACTAGCTATCTGTGTAAATATGCCTATTCTGTTTGAATATGAAGAGATTGCCGCTAGTTTGCCATAAGCTCTATTAATGCTGCTTATACCTTCATCTTTAATGCTGTAAGTGTTGTAAAGTGAACTACTAACCTTAGACCCTAAATAACGTAATGAGTTGTGTCTAAAGCTAGTATAATCGGAATCTTGAATTTGTGCAAATGGCCAATAAGGAGAGGTTCCACTTACGTTAGCACTTTTAGTTACATAGTAATTTTGAATTAAATCTAAATTTACAGGAACATTTGCATTATAAGCGTAATCTAAATCAAACATAGCACTAGATCTTCTACTCTCACTTACGTTATTAAATAAATAATTTAATGAGTATGTATAAGCATTGTTTACTAATTGAAAAGATTCTGTGTGATTTGGTGTTGCGTAACTGTGGGATAGCTGTGGATTGCTCCAAAAACTACTATACTCTGTTTGAGGGAATTTTGAAGGTACAGTTATAGTTGATCCACCAAATCTACCTGTAAACATTGCGGCATTATCATTAACTACTTGAGTTATTGATCCAGTCAATCCTTGAATTACCTCTGTAAAACTTGTAGAAATATAATTACCAAGTCCAGTTGAGCCTGTAGCACTTGCAATTTTGATTGATCCTGAGTGATTAACAAAACTTAAAACAGGTTCAAATCTCTGAGTTTTATTTCTTTCTAGAATGTGAGATTTGATAACAACTCCTGTTGATATTGTTGCTTTTGCAGGAACAAAGTCTTTAATTAACTTAAATAATGAATTGTCATAGAATTTAAGAGCTCTTGTAAGATCCCATACATTATAACCTTCCATATACTTTGAGAAGTATGTAGCTTTTAAATTATCTAATGCTGAGTAATTACCTGTGTAGGTGTCTCTTGGATCTCCAATATAATCATCAATGTTAAACAAACCTAACTGCGCAGCAATATCATCATCTATCTGATCTGCTGGAGAGAACGCTACCTCTAAATTGTTGGAGTTAGGTGATACTGTTTCATCAACTTTCTCAATTGAAATATATGGACTTAGAACATTACCTGCAATTTGAGTTTGAGTCGGAGTAAATACTTTGTAATTTACTTTCTGACTTGGACCTGTTCTTGGAGTTGTTACTAATTCATAACTATCAAACGAAGTATAATTTGTATTGAAGAATGATGATGTGTAAACCCCTACGTTTATATACGTAATAGCTGCTGGTGCAGGAAATGATACAAAAGATGGAATTGATTGAACGTATCCAACTGTAGGTAAAGTATATGATCCTGTAATAGAAGGATGTATTGAAGCTAAAGCAGTTCCATAGTCTGCCTTATTAGTTAATGAATAGTTAGCAGAAAATGCTCCTGAAACTGCATAACCTACTCCCTCTGAGGTATCTTTGCTAAATTTAATTCTAAATGCTAAATCAAATAAAGAAGAAGTTTCTGTATTACCTCTGATTGAATCCGCATACGTTGCATGATGCTGCTTAGCACTATCATTTAAAGCACCTCTCCAATATCTAAATTCCTCATAAACACCGTTGTAGCTTGCAGATGCCGGTATTCCTCCTGCCAGAGTACCTCCTAAATGTCCTGCAAATAAACCTCCAAAAGATCGTGTAACTGCATAGTCTCTATAAGTAAAGGTTCCTGCAAATCCACTTGCAGTTGAGCTTCCTGTATAATATTCATATGCATAAGATCCACATGGAATAATTGCACCTGATGCATATAACACAGTAGTGCTCGCTGTTACATATCTACCAGCAAAACTTGCTGTGTATAAACTTGCTGTTACAATTCCAATAGGGCTGCCTGATGGTATAACTTGATATGTGGTTATTACATCAAAAGCAGATCCCGTCATCACCGTACCTAATGAACTTGAATCATTTGCATTCCAGTTTCTATTATAGGAGAAATCTACTGCACCTATAACATCAATACTTGCCGAACCTTTAAATCCTCTTGTTGCAATTCCTTCTGCATTATATAAAGAAGCTTCTGCATATAACCAGTATCTATTATTCATATCTACCACAGGGACTGTTGAACTTGTCTCTCTGTATGCGTAAATGTTCCAAGATAGTTTTGGATCGTAGAATGGTAAATAAAGGTATGAAGATGTCTTGAATCCGTTATCTCCATTTAACCATAATCTTAAATAACCGTAATCCTCATACTCACTTCCTGATACTGCACTACCTGTTATACCTTGAGATGCTAATGGACTGTAGTTAGAAGCTGTTGTTGAGATATACTCTAATTGAATACCCCATTGAGTTGTTGATCCAGTATTGACATGGAATATAGTTGTTGATGAAGAGTAGAATGAATCTCCAAAAGATCTACCTTCGTAAGACTCAGTTGGATGTCCAAATGCAGAGTTGAATCTAATTTGTACTGTGTCTGGTACTCTAAATTCCTGATTTGCTAAATAACTGTATCCTAGAGGTCCCCATGGCATGATGGCTGCTGGTAGAGATGCTGAGACTGCACTATTGTCTATTAATGTAACTCTAGAAGATGTTCCACTATTTGAGATTACTATTGACCCTGATGTAGCTTTAACTCTTGAGAATAAACCTTCCTTATGTGTGTGAACTGTGTTTGATCCAAATGAAGTTTCTGTACCTACTCCACCAAATTCATTAATTCTAAGCAATGTATCTGGAATACCATAGCAAGCAATTAATGCTTTTAATCCTCTCTCCGTACCTTTTGTTTTTAGCAAATACGGCAAGTTGTGGTAAATTCTCTTGTAGACTTCTGTTTGAATATCTTCTGTAGAACTTCCCGAAGTTGCAGCATATAAATTAACTACATTTGTTATTACTTCAGATCCTGTAGGAAATGCCTGAGAGGTAATATCACCTAGTGGATCAATCCCTAAAAGAGATGAATAGATGTTATCTGAGATATTAGAGTTTGTATACAACTGTATACCTAATGCCTTTAATGCGTCTCCTACTAAGTCTTTTGATATACCTTTGTTATTATCACTATTGGCATTAAATCTATTTGTAACATCCTTATAGTATACATATAGATTATCAAAATGCTGCCCTAGCATACTAACAAATAGAAATGCAGGATTATTCTCTGCATCCTCTCTAATGTACTCAGGTAAGGCGTTTACTAAATAATCTGGATTACCATTATCATACACTGATGCTGAGTATAACATACTTACTACTGACCCTGTTGGAGTAGTTGCAGCACTTCCTAACCAGCTAATTGCTTGAGAAGATGTTACTGAGTATGGTATATTATAAATAATTGCTGTTCCGTTTACGTCTGTACGTTTAGGCCAAGTCGCTGATCCTGTTGAATAGTATAGATAGTATTCATATTCATCAAACTTCTCGAGTATGTTAGCAATCGTAGTTTGATATGTAACAGCTGAACTGCTTGCTACAGTACCCGAAATGGATTGAGCTCTTAATAAGTTTGCTTGATTTTCTTCAAGTAATGATAACTTATAAACAAAGTTATTTATACGTTCTGTAGCAGATGAGAAGTGAACAAAATTACTAAAGTTAGAGTAATCAACGTTAATATCAATACTCTGCTCTTGTAGCAAGCTTTTAATCTTATTAAAAGAGGATGTTGCTGCGATACCATCTGAACCAACACCAAATAACTTGTTGTAATTATATAGGTTTGTTGATTGACCTGCAGTCTTACTGATTGCTATATCAAAATTAGGACCTCTTAGAGAAAAAGTACTTGTAGGAGTTTCTTCTGGAACTGTTATCTCAATATTATATGAGATAGGTTCTGCTAATTTATTTACTAACCAGAATGTATCCTTAACATCCAAATCATCTGGTAGTGGTTCATACAACTTAATTAATAAACTTGCTTCATCTGCTGGTTGAGCAAATAGCATGTTAACTCCAATAAGAGTTCTATTGCTTCCAAAGTTTAATAGAAAGTCTGGATAATATGCTAATGAGTTTACTTTTTGTTGGTACTTTGTGAACTCATCTCTTAGTTGTTGGTTTGATAAATCGTTTCTAACAACTCGAATTTCTGTTCTATTATCAGATACCTCAGCTATCCAAAAATTATTGTAGAGATCACTTGCAAATAGTTTTGTGAAGAAGTTATAAGTAACAGTTACACTTCCTCTATCAATACCATATTCTGCAACATCAGCTTCAGGATCTAACTGTAATGTATTAGTCGCATTAGCTACGGGATCCGTAGTAACTGGAGTGTAGTTACGGGATTCGTAATCTTCTACGATAAGCTCACCAGCTTCATCTTGAACAAAGAACTCAATATAGTCATCAGAAAATAAAGTAAATTTTGTATTTATTACTTTCTGTTGAATTAAATTTAAATCCTTATCCGAATACTCTTGATATTCTGGTAAACTTCCTAAACTTTGTACTTCCTTTATCTCCTCCATTTTATGTTAATCTCGCTATATCTGTTAAGCTCTTATTTGCTTCAAGTAATTGCTGTCTTAGTGAGTTGATCTCATCCAGTAATGCCTTTTCGTTGTTGGTTAAAACGGAAGCTCCTATATACTCCTGACTTCTTCTTACTAAATATTCGTGTGTATTTAACTCTCCGTCTATTGGTATTTGATAGAATAAAGATTCATACATTCTAAAAAATTGATCGACTGTAAAATTATCTTCAGTAGGTGCAACAGGTGTTAATAGCTGAGTGAACTGTGTATCCACAACCTTTCTGTAGGTAGCTGCTCCATAAATTTCTTTTTCTAAAGTAACTTCTTGTTTCATCTTATCGTACTACTTTGAAAATAATATCCTGATCCTTTATAACTGTTTCACCTGTGGCTAATCGAGTTTTTATTAAAATCTTGTAAGATCTTTCCGGTTCTAAACCCGCCATGTGACAAGTAAAGAAGTTTCCATCCTCATCAGTACTTAATTTAGTAGCTACTGGATCAAAATCAATGACCATCTCCTTCGTCTTATAATCTTGAATAGCCCAATAAGAACTTGTTGGCAAGTACTGCCAGTTTAAGTAGACAGAAGATGTTGTAAACTGTCTTACAGGATACTGCTCTCTTGTTTTAAATCTAAACTTATGAATTTCACTATTTTCATAGGTTCCTACATTGTTGGTAGGGATTAAAATAAAGTTAGAATTGCTTGCTGTTACGTAGTTGGTGGATCCCGTATTGAAAGTTGAATCATCCCACTTTAACTCAAGACAAGGAGGGTAAATGGTATGAGTTTCTCTTGAATAGAACTTTAACCCTGTAAAACTTGAAGCGCTTACTTCAATAGAACCTGTTAACTTAACAATAATACCGTAGTTAGGTACTACTCCATAACTACCTGT
>Ga0222712_10005308_pt1 | contig 13119 bp, 7 predicted proteins | sample C33_657DmetaG_FD_165043 | JGI IMG/M metagenome (GOLD analysis project Ga0222712, IMG submission 165043) | Estuarine water microbial communities from San Francisco Bay, California, United States - C33_657D | ecosystem: Environmental > Aquatic > Marine > Unclassified | place: USA: California...
GTTCGAAGCCCATGCCCGTGTCGACGTGACGGGCCGGGAGCGGGCTGAAGGTGCCGTCCGGGTTGGCGTTGAACTGGATGAAGACCAGGTTCCAGATCTCCATGCAGCGGGCGTCGCTGCCGTTGACGAGCGTGCCCTTCGTATCGCCTTCCGGCGTCAGGTCGACGTGGAGTTCGGTGCACGGACCGCAGGGGCCGGTCTCGCCCATCATCCAGAAGTTGTCCTTCTTGTTGCCGTTGACGATGTGGACGGCCGGGTCGAGGCCGGCGGCGCGGAATTTCTCGGCCCAGACGTCCCACGCTTCCTGGTCGAACTCGGACGGGTCGCCCTTGGACTTGTCCGGCTTGTAGACGGTGGCGTAGAGACGGTGCTTCGGGAACTTCCAGACCTCGGTGATGAGCTCCCAGGCGAAGTCGATGGCCTCGCGCTTGAAGTAGTCGCCGAAGGACCAGTTGCCCAGCATCTCGAAGAAAGTGTGGTGGTAGGTATCGAGGCCGACGTCTTCGAGGTCGTTATGCTTGCCGCCGGCGCGGATGCACTTCTGGGTGTCGGCGGCGCGGCCGGGGGCGTAAGGGCACTTCGTCTGGCCGAGGAAGATCGGGACGAATTGGTTCATCCCGGCGTTGGTGAAGAGCAGGTTGGGGGAGTCCGGCATCAGGCTCGACGACTGGACGATCGAGTGCTGCTTCGATTTGAAGAAATCGAGGAAGGATTGGCGGACTTGGGCGGAGGTCATGGGACGGTAAATGGGCGGACGGGAAGGGGTCTTTTTAAGCCCCTGTTGGGGGAAAAGGGAAGGGAAATGAAAGGGAGAAGCGGTTGGCGGTCAGCGGTTGGCGGTTGGGCTGATGATAGGATCTGAGAGAGACCTGAAACCGGGATGGATGCTGTGGGCACGGTTAGCCCTAACCATTCGACTGTGTCCTCCCTTTTGGGCTGAGTCTATCCGCCAACCGCCAACCGCTATCCGCCAATACCTATATTACTTCTTTCGCGCCAAGATCCAGGCTTCGAGCGCGGGTTCGGCGTAGGCCTTCTCCCAAGAGTTGTGTCCGACGCCGGGATAGATGGTGAACTTCACGTCGGCGCCGTGCTGCTTGGCGGCTTCGGCGGCGAGCTGGCCGCGTTCGAGCGGGACGGACTTGTCCTTGTCGCCATGGAAGCCCCAGATCGGCATGCCCTTCAGCGAGACGGTCTTCGCGGGGTCGATGCCACCGCAGACGGGAAGCACGCCGGCGAAACGTTCGGGGTGTTCGCAGGCCCAAGCCCAGCTGCCGAAGCCTCCGAGGCTGAGGCCGGTGATGATGACGCGCTTCTCATCGATGCGGTAGGTCTTCAGCAGGTCGGTGAGCAGGGCGTCGAGGACTTGCACGTTCCAGCGCTCGTTGGCGGGGCACTGCGGCGCGATCATCACGTAGGGCGAGTCGCCGCGTCGATCGAGTTCGAAGGGCAGGCCGTTCTTACGGACGAGGTTGAGCTGGCTGCCACGTTCGCCGGAGCCGTGGAGGAAGATCACCAACGGCCACTTCTTGGAGGTGTCCTTCTCGTAGGACGATGGCAGGTAGGCCAGGTAGTCGAGGGCGTGCGGCAGGCCGGTTTGCGCGAAGTGCTTCGCTTCCGGCTTCGCCTTCACTTCCGGGGCGAGGGTGAATTCGGCGCCCGAGAGGCCGAGGCAGAGCAGGCAGGCGAGGAGGGTGAGGCGCATGCAGGAGGAATGGAGGATCCGGGGTCGGAGGCAAGATAGGGACGGAATGGTGGTCTGCGTTGAGGGCTGAACAGATGGCTGTATTGAGGCCTGAGTTGATTTAGGCCCTTAAATCAAGGCCTTCGGCTCAATTTCCACTCAGTCCTCCACGCAGACCGCAATTCGGTCCTTCGTCGTCGCATCCTACTCTCCCGCCGTCATCAGCTCGGTGTGGAGGAGGAAAAGGGCGTGGGCGTTGTCAGCGTAGAAGAGCGAGAGGCGTTCGATGAGTTTCGCGTCGTGCCACGAGACCACGTTGGCCTTGAAGGTCAGGCGGGCCTCGCCGAGGCCGCCGGGGCGGCGGTGCGAGAGTTCCTGCGAGAAGTAGAGCGTGGCGGGGAGCTTCTTGGCGTAGCGCTTCTGGTTCGCGAGGAACGCGGCGATGGCGCCGATCTCGGACTGGCCGTCCAGGGTGAGCGCGATCGTCGCCTCGCCGGGCACGTCGCCTTCGCGCGGCTGGTAGAAGGCGCGGATGAGCGCGGTCGAGCCTTTGAACTGCACGCGCGCGTTGAAGTCGTCGCGGACGGTCAGACGGTAGGGTCGCTCATGCTTCCTGAGTTGGTCGGCGACGGCCTTCCAGAGGGCGGGTCTCATGCCCTGACTCTTGCGGTCGTCGTGTCGGAGGCAAGCGGACCGCTCGTCCTGAGCCGCCGAGTTATTGACAGGCACGAAAAAGGGCGTGCCGGTCGGCACGCCCTTCGCGGAGCCTCGGTCGGAGGCTTACTTCTTCTTCGCGGGCTCGGCCTTGGCGGGCGCGCCGAGCGGATGCTCCTTGAGGAGTTCTTCCGGCGTGTAGGGGGCCGTGCGGCCGGCGGTGGCCGCGCGGACCTTCTTGACCTGGGCGGCCTTGACGGGCGGGAGGTTGTTGCCGAAGGACTGGCGGACGTAGGTCAGCACGGCGGCGACTTCCTCGTCGTTCAGCATCTGGCCGAGCGGAGTCATCACCGGCTGGCCGGTGGTGTAGTCGCCGTATTCCTTGCCATCGACGATCATCTTGCCCATCAGGCCGTTGAGCACGAGTTTGATGGAGCGATCGGCGTCGCCCTCGAGCCAGCCGTTGGACGGATAGCCCGGGGTGCGACCCAGGGGCGGATAGGCGCCGCGTAGGGGCTTGCCGGGTTCCTTGGGCATCTCGGCGCCGCGTCCGTCGGCCTGGTGACAGGTCGAGCAGAGCGCTTCGCGGAAGTAGATCTCCTTGCCCTTGTCGTAGAGCTTCTTGTCGTCCTTGGAGAGCTTCTTGTCCGACGGGCCGTAGGAGGTCTCCTTCTGGTCGGCGTAGTCGCGGAGGTTGACCTTGCCCTTGCCCTCGGGGAGGGACTCGAGCTGCTTCATCGTCTGGCGGAGGCAGTAGGCGATGTAATAATCCTTGGCGCCCTTGAGGGTGGCGGCGGCGGCGATGGCGCGCTCGGTGTCCTTGCCGCGGAAGAAGCTCAGGCCGCGGACGCCTTCGAGCTGGACGCGCAGGTGGGCGTCCTTGACGGCGTTCTCCATGATCGCGAGCGCGTCGGGCAGGCGGTCGCGCTGGTAGATGGCGACGCGCACGGCCTGGGCGCGGGCCCGGGGCTCAGGGGACTTCAGGAGAAGGCCGAGGAGCTCGGGGTTGACGACGTTGTGCCACTGGTGGACCCAGAGGGCTTCCAGCAGGTGGTGGGCGTCCTCGACCTTGTTCGGGTCGAACTGCTTGGCCCACTTCTGGGTCGCGGCGATCACCTTGGCGGTGTCGTGCTTGTGCAGCTCGATCTTGGCGCGCTGGCGGACGTTGTCCTCGTGTTCGGTGAGGAGCGCGAGGAGGTTCTCGACGGACTCGCCGTCGATCTTCTTCGGCGTGAGCAGCGGGCGGCTCGGGTAGGTCAGGCGGTAGAGGCGACCGTGCTGGTGGTCGCGGTTCGGGTCGCGCAGGTGGTGCTGGAGGTGGCCGATGAGCATCTGCGACCAGTCCATCACGTAGAGCGAGCCATCGGGGGCGACGGCGACGCCGGAGGGGCGGAAGTTGCCGGCCTTCTCCTTGTCGGTCTCGAGGAGGTTGGGCAGGAGGGTCTCGCCCTTGATGCCGGCGCCGTCCTCGGTGATCTTCGCGCGGAAGATGCCTTGGACCGTGATCACGTTCGTGTTCAGGAAGTCGCCCTGCCAGTCGTCGGGGAAGTGGCGGCTGCTGAGGATCGCGGTGCCCGGGCACGGACGCGACGGGCGGTTCCAGAACTGCTTGTAGCCGGAGTGGGCGCCGGTGTCCAGGTGGCTCGAGAAGCCGGGGCCGAAGTAGTTGGCGTTGCCGGTGGCGTCGGTGATGATGTCGTTGCCCCAGTAGTCGAAGACGCGGCCGTGCGGATTGGCGAAGCCGTAGGGCACGTGGCGGGTCAGCTTGTTGGTCTGGGGTTCGAAGCGGTAGATGGCGCCGTTGGTGTTGCGGAGCACGCCGTTGAAGGTCTCGACCTGGGTGCGGTGGAACACGCCGTCGGAGAGGTAGATGGCGCCTCCCGGTTCATAGCAGATGGAGTTCGTCTCGTGGTGCGAGTCGGCGGCGTCCATGCCGGTGAGGAGGCGTTCCTTCCAGTCGGCCTTGCCGTCGCCGTCGGTGTCGCGGACGTACCAGATGTCGGGGGACTGGATGAGGATGACGCCGTCCTTGTAGAACTGGAAGCCGGTCGGGCAGTTCAGGCCGTCGAGGAACGTCGTGGACTTGAGGACCTTGCCCGTCTTCGGGTCGAGATCCAGGACGATGAGCTTGTCGAAGACCTTGGTCGTCGGCGAGGTCTCGGGGTAGGTCGGCCAGCAGGCGATCCAGAGGCGGCCCTTGGTGTCGAAGTTCATCTGCACCGGGTTGATGAGCTCGGGGATCGTGGTCTCGTCGGCGACGAACTCGACCTTCACGCCCTCGGGGGTGGAGAGGTGCTTGAGCTGGTCGACGCCGCTGAGGTACGGGACAGGCTCCTTGCGGTTCGGAGGGACGGGGATCTCGGCCTTGAGGTTGTCGTGCTTCACTTCGACCGGCTTGCCCTGGGCGGCGGCCCAGATGCCCTTGTCGTGGTTGGCGGTCTTGAGGTCGCGGTTGGCGAGCTCGGCGCCCAGGACGGTGGCGTTGTCGATGCCTTCGTATTTGATGCGCGAACGCTGGCCGAAGATGTTGAACTGGTCGACGGTGCGGTAGCGGTGGTGCCACTGCGTGCTCTTCTCGTTGACCTCGGCGCGGACCTTCTCGTTCACGGTCGGCAGGTCGGAGCTGTCGCGGAAGAACAGGAACGCGCCCAGCCCGAGCACGACGACGCCCGCGCCTTTCAACAGGGTCTTGGGGTTGTCCTTGTCGGACTTGACGAAGCCGAGCAGGAGCAGCGCGGCGCCGAGCAGGAGGGCGATCAAGCCAGGCGTGTTGGCGCCGGCGGCCTTGCCGAAGACGGCTTGGAACTGGACCGGGGCGAAGGCGGCGTCACCGGCGGCGTTCACGTGGATGCCGTTGTGGGTGAGCGGGGCCTTGGCCGACGCGTAGAGCTTCTGGGAGGCGGCGAAGAGGTCGACGAACTGCACGGCGTTGGCCTTGGCGACTTCGGCCATGGCGGCGGTGTAGAGCGCGAGGTTCTGGTTGTTGCCGGCGGCGAGCTTGGCGTCGAAGTCCGGGGACTTCAGGTCCTCGTGCGCGATCGGGGAGAAGAGGACGACGCGGACCTTGCCCTTGCCGTAGTCGGCCGCGAGGGTCTTCTTCAGCCAGCCGTCGAGGTTCGACTTGAAGGAATCCAGGCCGGCCGGACCGGAGAAGGATTCGTTGAAGCCCCAATAGGCGAAGATCACGTTAGCATGGAAGTGCGCACCGGCGTGGTACGTGACCTCGGTCTTGCCGACCGTGGTGGTCAGGGCGCCGGGCTTCATGTTGAGGAAGTAGTCGAGGCCGGCCACTTCGTCCGAGCGGTGGGGCTTCACGCCGACTTCGTCGCCGGAGAAGCCGAGGTTGCGGACCACGAGGTTGTGTTCCGGGAAGGCCTGATGGATCAGGGTCTCGAAGTTGCCGTGGTGCTGCTGCCGGTCGGCGAAGCCGCTGCCGACGAAGGCGATGTTGTCACCCTTCTCGAGGGTGAGGTTCTGGGCCGAGACGGAGGCGAATCCGAGGAGGGCCAGGAGGAGGGTGGACAGCTTACGCATGGGTTTCTGGTTTTGGTTAAAAAAGAGGAGGGCCATGCCTTGGGGCATGGTCGGAGCGGGGAAGGGAAAACCTGTCGCTCTTTCAACAACCTGCCAAGGGGAATGTTCCTGCCTGGGCCAGCAAAGGAGCGCCAAAGCCGCTCATTTGCTGGCCCAGAGGGGCAGGAATGCCGAGAGTATTGAGTGCGGAGTATCGAGTATCGGGGGAGAGTGATGGCCTTGTGGTAGGGGCAGCACCGCGTGCAGCCCTCGTCTACCTCGGGTAGGGTTGAGCGCCCTCGCTCAACCGCGGCTGACCAAGGGTGGTCATCCCTGCCTTGGGCCTCAGCCAATCATCCGGTGTCCCTTTGAGTTCGGTTACCTGTCCATCCGCCAACCGCTCACCGCTGATACCAATGTGCCCTTACTTTCCGATCGCGGCGTTGATCGACTTGACGACGGCTTTGCCGAGCGTGGCATAGCCTTCCGGGTTGAAATGGACGTCGGCCTTGTTCTGGTGCTGCGCCAGGGTCGGGGTGATCGCGGCGTTGAGGTCGTCGATGGCGACGCCGTTTTCCTTCATGACCTTGAGGGCGATGTCATTGTAGGTCACGACGTCGCCGAAGGTGCGTTGCGGCGTGAGCTTGCCTTCGGGGACGGGCGTCGTGGTCGCGAAGATCAGCTTCGCGCCGGTCTTCTTGAGGTCGGCCACGAGCGAGCGTAGGTTCTGCTCGTATTCCGCCGGCTCCACCTGGCGCTTGCCGTCGTCCATGTGGCGGAGGTCATGCAGGCCGAAGTTGAAATGGATGACGTCCCACTTGCCCTCGCCGAGCCACTTCGCGAGGTTCGCCGTGCCGTTCTTGGTGGGGCCGCCGTTGGTCGGGATGCGATGCACATTGGCCTTGCCGGCAAGTTCCTGGCGGACGGGCAGGGTGTAACCGATCGAGATCGAGTCACCGATGAGCAGCACGCGCGGCAGGCCGGCGACGTCTGCGATCGGGGCCATGGCCGGGTTGGGGGCCTTGGCCTTCGCTTTTGCTTTGGTCGGAGCTTTCTCGGCCGGCGCTGACTTCGGCGCGTCGGCGGCGAACAGGGAGAGGGAGGCGAGGGCGAGGAGCAGGGGGAGCGTCTTCATGGGGATGGGGGGATACAAGTTAAGTGGATGGCTGAGTCGATGACAGATGAAGGGAGGCAATGAGTATCGAGTATAGAGTATCGAGTATCGGGGGATGTCTTGGGTTGGGACGTGATTGTCATCACGTCAGTGGGCGGACGGACGTTGGAGGGTCGGGTAGGTTGCCCGGTGATGCGCACGACTTGGCGAGCGGACGCGACGCCGTCGCGCCCCTACCCAAGACAAAAGGTTTTCAAGCAAAGGGAAACCGGAGACCGGATTGTTAGCTTGGGTCATAATGCCCGTAGCAAACTTTCCGGTTTCCGGTCTCCCTTCGGCGTTCAACTTCCCTCCGGTCCTCCAGCCCTCGGGTCCTCGAACCGCTTACTGTCCCAACGGCTTGCTGATGTCGAATTCCGACTTGGTGTTCCAGCGCTGCTTGTAACCGGCGGGGGCTTCGATGCGCGTGCGGAAGATGACGGTGTTGTCGAGGTCGAGGTTGTCGGACCAGATGAACTTCGCGCCGGCGAAGTTCTCCTTGGCCTTGATGAACGACTCCTTCGGGTTCACGCGTTCTTCGGTGTACTCCGTGGCGTTGGCCCACTTGCTGTCGTCGAAGTCGACGGCGAACCAGTTGGCCGGGACGGGCGTGTGCTCGACCTTAGGGTTCTTCACGTCGCCGTTGAGCGGCCCCTTGAAGAAGCTTTTCGCCTTCCACTTGGCATCGGTGACGGTGCCGTCGGAGAACTTCAGGATCAGGCCGGCGTCGCCGATGTGGTCGCCGTATTCCAGGCCGGTCTTCGGGTCGGCGTTGTCGCGACCCATGAGGGCGATGGTCATCGGGTATTCCGGGAGGATGTCGACCGAGACGACGTTGTGCGGCATGTAGTCGATCGGGTCCACGACCCGGAGCTTGCCGTTGATGTAGAGGATGAACCAGTTGTCGGCGTAGACGTTGAGCTTGAGGGTGTCTTCCATCGCGGGTTTCGCCATGCCGGGCTTATCGCCTTTCTTGCCGCCCTTGCCCTTGCCTTTGCCCTTCTCGCCGGGCGGAGGCGCGGCCTGTTCGCCGGCTTCTTCGTCGACCGTGGCTTCGACGTCTTCGCCCTTCGGCTTGCCGGCCTCGTCCTCAGGCGGCGGGCGCTTGCCCTTCTCGCCACCCTTGCCCTTGCCTTTGCCTTTCTCGCCGCCCTTGCCCTTTTCGCCGCCGCCGCCCGGAGGGCGTTCGCGGGCCGTGTAGGTCTCGGTCGCCGTGGTGCCGTCGGCCTTGGCGTAGACGAAGGTCCAGGATTTATTCTCGTTCTGGGAGTATTTCACGCTCAAGGCCTTGCCGTTGAGGGTGTAGTTCAGCGCGTAGTGGTTGCCGTCGACGGTGAAATCCTTGATCAGGGCGCCCTTCAGCGCCGCCTGCGAGAAATTCTCGCCGTCGCGACGGACGTTGGTGGCCGAGGGCTGGGGGTCGACCTGGCCGTCGACTTCCTTCACTTCGCCGTGGAAGCCGCCGTTGATGTAAGGATATTTCTTCTGGGCGTGGTAGTGGTACCCGAGCGCCTTGGTCTCGTGGCCGCCGAAGGCGTCGAGTTTGCCGACCGCCGATCCGTCGGGCTCCGTGTAGCCGTAGAGCGGGTAGCCGTCGAGCGCGACGGCGATCGGCTTGCCCTTGCCGAGCTGCTTCTCGAGGAAGACCGGCGCGTCGTGGTAGTGATAGTCGTCCGCGCGTCCGCAGTGGCCGCCGAAGTTGTCGAGTTCGCCGGCGGTCTTGGCGTCGTCGCCGCGGTTGTTCAAGGCGTTGAAGATCGGCACGCCGTTGGCGGCGAGCGCGATGGCGCCGCGCATGAAGTGCGTCTTGGCGGACATCGGTTCCTTGGCGGGCACGGGCTTGAGCGGGATCCGCCAGGCGGAGGCGCCGGCATAGGTCTGCGGGATCGGTACCTGCTGCTGCCAGGACTTGATGCCGGCCATCAGCGGGTGGTCAGGCAGCCCCTTGGCCTCGACGTAGAGGGTGGTGTCGTCCCAGCGCACGCTGACGTTCTTGGGGAATGATTGGAAAGGCAGGGCGATCAGCGGGGTGTTGCCCGGCGCGGCGGCGAGGTAAGTGGCGGTCATCACGTACTTGGCGACAGGCTGCACGGTGGCTGGCGTTTCGGACGGCACGCGATACCGGTCGTCGACCGGCGGGATGTGCGCGTGCGCGGCGGCGTGGAAGCCGAACGTGGCGAGCAGGAGGGCGTAGGAGTGGGTGCGCATGGCTTTGGTGCAGGTATCATACCTTAACCGACCTTAAGGGCAGGTTAAGTGGCGGGGCGAAAGGAAGTAAGACGGCGACTTCGGTCGCCCATCCGGGCGCTTAGGAGGCCCGGGCTTGCAGCAGTTCTTCGATCCGGGCGAGGTCGTCCGGCTTGATGACGAATTTGCCTCCGAAGACGGTCTCCTTGATCTGGCCGGGCTTGCGGGCGCCGACGATGGCGGCGGTCACGCGCGGCTGGCGCAGCACCCAGGCGATGGCCAGTTCGGCGGAGTTGCGGCCGTAGCGGTGGGCGATCTCGGCGAGGGCCTTCGTCAGGGTGATGTTCTTGGCGAGCAGGGGTTCATTGAACTGGGGGTCGGCGCGACGATGGTCGTCGGGCGGGAGCGCGTCGGCCCACTCTTTCGTGACCTTGCCGCTGAGGAGGCCCTTCTGCATGGGGCTGTAGGAGATGATGCCGATGTCGTTCTCCTCGCAGTAGGGCAGGAGCTCGGCTTCGAGGCCGCGGTTGAGCATGCTGTAAGGCGGCTGCAGGAAGGTCACGCGGTGGATGGGCTGGATGCGCTTGAGCTGGGCGACGCTGAAGTTGCTGACGCCGGCGAAGCGGACCTTGCCTTCCTTCACGAGCTCGGCGACGGCCGACCAGCCTTCTTCGATGTCCTCGTCGGGCTGCGGCCAATGGATCTGGTACATGTCGATGACGTCGACCTGGAGGCGTCGGAGGCTGTCCTCGCACTCTTGCTTGACGCTGGCACGCTTGAGGCGCGGGACGATCGTCCCGTCCGGTTCCCAGCAGCGCTCGCACTTCGTCGAGACGATCGGCTTCTCCTTCATTTCCTTCAGGGCGCGGCCGACGACTTCTTCGGAGCGGCCGAGGCCGTAGACGGCGGCGGTGTCGATCCAGTTGATGCCGACGGCCATCGCCTCGTGGATCGTGCGGATCGAGAGCGCGTCGTCCTGGGGCCCCCAGCCGAATTTCCAATCGCCGCCGCCGATGGCCCAGGTGCCCAGGCCGACGGGCGTGAGGTGGAGCGGGGAGTTGCCGAGCTTGCGGGTCTTCATGGCGGTTCGACTATTTCGGTTAAGGTGAGGGAGGATGTCGAGACTGTGCTAATTTAGGGATAGGGACAGGGATAGGTCTCGATGCTTAGCGACAGATGCAGAGACAGGCACGTGACTATCTGCGTCTGCCCCCGTCGCTGCTCCTAAGTCTTGGAACCTGTCCGTGCCCCTGCCCCTGTCCCATGTGTGATAAAGTTTTCCGGTCTCCCTTTGCTCGTCGGTATTCCCAATCGCTATCCGCCAACCGCCAACCGCTGAAACCTTTGGCTCTCCCTCACTTCCCCTTCTTGGCTTTCTTGGCCGCGTTCGGGCCGCGCATCGGCCAGTTGGGGTCATCGACATGGGCGTCCTTGAAGATCACGAGGGCCTTCTCGACGAGTTCGGGGCGCGTGGGGGCGAGGTCATGCTTTTCCGCGAAGTCGGCCTTCAGGTCATAGATCTCGACCTTGGCCTGCGGGCCATTGCGGACGGCTTTCCAGTCGCCCCAGCGCGCGGCCTGCAGCGACTGTCCCTCGTGGAGCTCCCAATAGAAATAATCGCGCTTCGGAGCCGGACCGCCCTGCAAGAAGGAGACGAGTGAGAGGCCGTCGGTCTTCAGTTCGGCCGGTGCCTTGGCGCCAGCGAATTCAACGGCGGTCGGCAGGAAATCCCAGAAAGCCCAAGGCTCGTCGCTCACGCGACCGGCGGGGACTTTGCCCGGCCAGCGGGCGAGCGCCGCCTGACGCAGCGCGCCTTCGTAGAGCCCGCGCTTGAAGCCGCGCATACCGTTAGAGGCTTGGTCGAAGAGCTTGCCCACTTCGGAGTCGGGCGAGAACGAGGATCCATTATCGCCAGCGGCCATGACCAAGGTATTTTCGTCGAGGCCGAGTTCCTTCAGCAGCGCGAAGAGCCGGCCGACGTCCGCGTCGAGGCGCGTGACCTGGGCGGCGTAGGCTTTCTGGGTAGGCGTCCAGGGCTTGTCCTTATATGCGCCGAGATCGTCGATCTCGTGCGTGCCGTGGGGCAGGGTGATCGCGTAGTAGAGGAAGAAGGGCTTGTCCTTCTGCGCCCGGACCCAGCCTTCGACGTCCTGCTGGATCAGTTCCTGGGCGTACGTCTTGCCGACGCCCTTGCCGGTGTTGCCCGGGAGTTCGAAGCGCTGGTCATCACGGTAGAGATAGGTCGGAAAATAGCTGTGCGCATGCCGCTGGCAGTTGTAGCCGAAGAAGTGGTCGAAGCCGTTCTTCAGCGGGCTGCCCGTGGTGTCGAACATGCCCATGCCCCACTTGCCCATGCAGGCGGTGGCGTAACCGTTGTCCTTGAGGATCTTCGCCACCGTGACGGTGCCGGCCGGCAGCGGGAGCTGGCCCTCGGGCTTGATCTCCCGGTTGGCACGCACGGGGCTGTGACCGGTGTGCTGGCCGAGCATGAGCGACGTGCGGCTCGGGGCGCAGACAGTGGTGCCGCAATACCCTTGGGTGAAGCGCGTGCCTTCCTTGGCCATGCGGTCGAGGTTGGGCGTCTGGATGAGCTTCTGCCCGTAGCAGCCGATGTCGCCCTGGGCGAGGTCGTCGCTGAGGATGAAGACGATGTTGGGTTTGCGGGGCTCCGCGGAGGCGAGGGTCGCGAGGAGCAGGAGGGCGAGGGAGACTGCCTTCATGGGGGTTTGGGAATTCAAGGGAGAATAGGGGCTGAGTCGATGACGGATGGCTGAGTCGATAGCCGAAAGGGAGGGCTGAATAGTGGACTGCGTTGAGGACAGATGACGGAGGGCTGATTTCCCGTCACCCGCCACCCGCCGCCTGGGGCTGCCACCTGCCACCCGAAATTGATGCATCAATCTCAAGGGGAAGCCGGAGACCGGATGATTGGCTGGGGGTTCTTTATGACCGCAGCAAACCTCCTGGTCTCCGGTCTCCCTTTGCTGCACCATTGGATTGCCTCGGGTAGGGTCGAGCATCCCTGCTCGACCGCGGCCAACCAAGGATGCTCGGCCCTACCCAAACAAAAAGGGGCCTGACGGCCCCTTCATCAATTCGACTGTCGCTGGCCCTAGCCCTGTCCCTGTGAAGTCGGCGAGCCTCGCTCGTCCGACTTCACTGCACGTCCTTGAGGAACTGCTGATACTGGGCTTCGGTCTGCTCCGCGGTGAGCTTGCCGGAGTGGATCAGGATGCGGAAGCGGAAGGTCTCGGACTTGCCGGCCTTGATGGTGAAGTTGAGCGTGGTCTTGCCCTTGGTGAATTCCTTGGCGCCGAACGGATTCGCGGCGAAGAGGCCGTAGCCGCGGCAATGCCAGTAGGTCGGGAAGGTGCTGTTCTTCGGGTGGTCGAAGATGCCGACGCACACATCCTCGCCCTTCACGTTGCCGGAGAGGGTCATCCACTTGGCGCGCGTGCTCCAGGCTTCCTTCTCGCCGACTTTGCCTTCGCTGCTCAGGTAGACGCCATTGACGCCGGTGTTGTCGAGCTTGGCGACGGCGGTGGGCTTGCCGGCGGCGTCGGTGAAGATCTCGGCCTTGGTCGAGGGTTCCTCAAGCGAGCGGGTCACGCGGATGGCGATGACGCCTTCCTTGGAATCACGGAAGACGGCGTCCTTCTCCTGGGCGGTCAGGGTGACGATGCGGTCGATGATGCGCAGGTCCTTGGAGGCGCGGAAGACGAGCTGCTCGTCCTGCTGGAGCACCTTGGAGCCGTCGTGCATGATCCAGTCGGAGGAGACTTCGAGCGTGGCCGAACCGTTGCCACCGTTGATGGACTTGATGCTCTTGTGGCGGACGGCGCCGTAGGGGACCTTGCTGGCGCGGTCGAAGCCTTCGGGCGGGGAGTTCCAGAAATCGCAGCCGTTCACGTCTCCGTAGTTGAACCAC
>Ga0222712_10005309_pt1 | contig 13117 bp, 10 predicted proteins | sample C33_657DmetaG_FD_165043 | JGI IMG/M metagenome (GOLD analysis project Ga0222712, IMG submission 165043) | Estuarine water microbial communities from San Francisco Bay, California, United States - C33_657D | ecosystem: Environmental > Aquatic > Marine > Unclassified | place: USA: California...
CGTGCGTCATCATTCTCACTTCGTGCCCTCGACTCGTCGTTGGTGCGTCGATCGTCATCTTTCTCGCGTCCGTCGATGACGCGCGCGCGCGAGTTTGGAGTGAAATCGCGCGGCACACGCGCGCGGGATGTCGTGGATGACATGGATGACGTGGATGACGAGGACGCGGTCGGTCGGTCGGACATTCGGACATTCGGACATTCGGACATTCGGACATTCTGACATTCGGACATTCGGACATTCGGACATTCAGTCGCCTGGCGACGCCCGACCTCGTCCCGAGGCGCGCGTCGTCGACGACCACCGGGCGATGGACTCGTGATGGGACGTCACCGATCGCGACTCGATCGATGACGCACATCGATCGATGACACAAACGATCGATCGATCGATGCGATCGAGTGGGTTGTCGAGTGGTTTCAATCGATCGATCGATCGATCGATCGATCGATCACGCCCGCGCTCGAACGACGACCGCGGTCGTGGACGTCGCTCGACGCACTCGGCGTCGCGTTCGGCGTTGCCGTTCGCGATGCGCGCGGACGACGACGTGCTCGCCCGCGGTGGGGCGCTGAGATTAGCGCTCGAGGTATAGAAACGAGCGACACGAAGGCGAAGGCGAAGGCGAAGGCGATGACGCACGACGACCGAGGACGACGACGTCGACGTCGATCGCTCGCGCGCGGGTGAACGAGCGAGCGAAGAGGAGTGGATAGAGGGGAGAGGATTCGAGGCGAGCGCGCGGATGATGACGAAATGGAGGAGGAGGAGACGAACGACGACGAGAGGGCGAATGGGATAACAGATGATGATTGTTATTATTATGACGGTCGTGAGGGTGGTGGAAGGACAACACAAAGGGGAGAGAGAGAAAAGTTGGGCGAATGATGGACGCGAGGGCGCGAGCGGGACGCGGGACGCGGAGGATGACGACGATACGCGGTCGTACGCGAACGACGAAGGACGAGTGCATGGAAAAAGAAAGCGAAAGGAATTCGTGTAGGTATGAATGATTGACGAGAATTGTTTTCGTGTGGCGTAGTGTGCGAGGGAGTGCGCGCGGCACGCGCGAGCGAGCGAGGCGTTCGCGCCGCCGAGCGAGGGAGAGGAGCGAGCGACGACGAGCGATACCCCGAGCGGACGATTGGAGTGGGTCATCACCAGGGCGTTGAATAAACAGTATGAGAGTACGGATGAGTTATTAGCGGATGTTAAGCGCACGTGGGGCGTGCTTGAAGAGCGATGGACGCGAGAGCGCTCGAACAACAAGATGGAGGCGTTGCAGGAAATCAAACGCGCGTTTGAAGACAAGTGGAGGTCCAAGGGCATCGGCGAACGCGGGGGATTGGTGTGCATTCCATCGGTGGGGATTTCGCGCGACGCGTTTGAATTGCCGCGATCGTTAACGCCCACGTATTCGCACAACTCCGCGGTCGGAGAGGCTCCGCAGGCGAACGCGAGCGACGTCGGACCCTTGGCGCTCAAGGTGGATGGGAAGGAGCGCGCGACGCGACGGGCGTTGCAGACGTGCGCTCGAGTTATTGAAACCTTTATTAAAACTGAAGAGGCGCTATATTTCAGAGAACCCGTGGATCCGGTTGCGATGCAGTGCCCGGATTACTGGAACGTCGTCAAGCAGCCCATGGACCTTTCCACGCTGTTGGCAAAGATAAGGTTGGGGGAAATCGCGACGCCGCTCGAGGTTTGGGAAGCGAGCAAGTTGATTTGGGATAACTGTCGGTTGTATAACCCTCCAGGCAACGCCATCGTGAAGATTTGCAATGTCGCAGAATCGCGATTCAATGCCGCTTGGCGATCGGAAGGTTTGCACAAAGTAGTCGAGGCGTCGCCCGAGGTTTCCGAAGCGCGGACGTCGCCGGTGCGCAAACCGTCCACGGCGTCCACGGCGTCTCGTCAATCGGCTATGAACCGCACGTGGAGCTCGTCGACGGGGGCACCACCGCAAGAGCGCGCGGGTTCAAAGCCGTCTACCACCGGCCGCGCGTCGCGAAAGTGTGATGTGTGCAAACGTAGCAAGAAGGGCAAATGCGGCACGGACACCGCGCCCAAGTCGTGCTTGGCGCGTCCAGAGAATCAAAACTCAGATCGTCAGTACGCGATTCTCGATCGAGTGAGTCGATTGAAACCTTTACCGGCGAAGAAACCGATGGAATTAAAGAGGAAAATTACCGAAGCTCAGGAGGCGCAGGAGCAGGAGGACGGTTTCCGCACGTTGTTTGATGAGAACGATCCAGACAACTTCATCTCGCAATTTGCGGCGCACCAGCGTCAGGCGCGTCAACGCGACATGAGTCAGCAGAGTTTGCATCTCGCCAACGAGCAGCTGCGGCTTCAGACGATGCAAAATCGCCAGCTAGCACGTTTTGACGTCCAAATGCTTGCGCAACCGGCGCAACCGGCGCCGAATTTCCCAGTTGGTACGCTCTCCGCCGAGGACAAGGCGCAGGCGGTGACCCTGCAAAACGAGCTCGTCAACGTCGTCACATGTTTGAACAGGGCGTATTTGAATCAGCAGCGCTGCTCCAAGGTGTTGAATCGTCCTGAGTTGTCCCCTATGCACGTGGCTGAAGTCAGACGCGCGCAAGCCGGGCAGCAAATGATCATCCATAAGCTTCAACAGCGCCATCAGGAATGCTCCAAAAAGTTGCAAATGTACGTGCAACGCGGGTACCGAATACCGGCTGCGCCGCCGCGAGTCATGTCCAATTCCATGGCCGCACCGCCCTTGCCCATGTTGTCTTCGCCGACGATGACGATTAAGGCGACACGCGCGCCGTATGCAACGCAAATGCCCCCGCTTTCTATGCTCCAAGATGACTTTGATGACTTTGCGAGCCTCAACGACGGGTCCATCTCAGTCGCCGAAGTTTTTGACGACAAAGACCCAAAGAGGGACTTTGCGGGCGACATACCACTCCTCGGTCCTTCCGACGACGTTGATATTGATCACATCGAACGTTTGGTCGCTTGACATCCATCACCGGTGAGTTTGATATCCATGTCCTAGCTCAGTCACGGATATTCCATTTTGTGCCAGCGAGGCGCCTCGGACTCTTCGCGCCTCGCCTGGGCTCTCCTATTGCCATGTAAAACACTCAACTACACTGTACCAGATCTGGTACGCGTATAAACACTAACTATCGCATGCTGTCCATCAACGACTCCTCTCTTTCGTTACGCCCATCCCGTCGATGACGTCGATCTTTCCCGTTCGCATTCGCGATCGTCGACGGGTTTGAAAAAGTCAATAAATATCTGAAGGGCGATCACCACAAATTGGCAGTTCTCGACGCTCTCTCTCGCGAGCGCGCGCGCGTAGACGCCTTGGACGCGCTCTTGCATTTCATTCAGCGACATCTATTGCGTTCGTGCGTTCACCGCCGCGTGCGATCGATCGAGCTTGCGAAGAATTGCACTTCAATCGTCACGCGCGCGCGGCGCGTCGCCGTTCGTTTGAATGGACCGTGCGGCGTCCAACGTCGGGTGCTCCACCGCGTGTCGAGCGACGATGCGAACGAGCGGAACAAATGCGTCGATCGCGGGCGCGTTGACACCCGTACAGTCGATGGCGAACGTGGTCGCGGGGGCGCGACGCGCGAGCCGCCGACGCGGGGCCGACGTCGCGGGGCGGCGAGCGAGAGCGAGAGGGTGGAACGACAACGCAAAGGCGAGCGCGGGAGGGAACGAAGGAAATGAAGGAAACTTAAGTCTTAAGCGCGCGACGCTGGCGATCGCGGGGAGGACGATGAGCGCGAGAGGGAGCGCGGTGACAACGAGGGTGTTGTTCGGACAGGGAGCGAAGCGAGCGGTGGAGGCGCCGGAAGCGATCGAACTGGAGGCACCGGCGAACGTCGCGAAAGAGTGTTTCTATGAGGAGTCATACATCGCAACGCAACGAGTGAGGGTGGCGAACGCGTTGATGACGAAGGTTGAGACGAATGGCGTACGGTACAGGGTGAGCGTGGAGACGGATTTAGCGTCCGAAAACTTGCTCTTGCACTGGGGCATGGCACCGTCGAAAGAAAACTGGGACCAATGGAAGACGCCTCCGGAGAACATACGACCTCCGTTCACAAAGGAGACCGTAGGGGTTTGTCAAACGTTGTTCACTCAAACGCAGACGGGCCGAATAGATCAAGGAGACGTGAACTGCGTCATTGAAGGAGACATCAAGGATGGTCAGTACGCGATCAATTTCGTGCTCTTTGACAAGAAGCTCGAGCAATGGTTGCATCAAGAGAAAGGTGGGTTTTTCCACGTGCCTCTGCCGCAACCGCCGAAGCCGGAGGTTGTGATCGAGATGGAGACTGTATTGGAAGAGTACGAAGAAGAAGTGGAAGAGGTGGTTTACGACCAACCAGCACAGCCTATTCCGTCAACATCCGCCGCTAGGGTGGAGGAACCAAAGCAGGCGGAAAAGGAGACCACTGCGCCAAACAGCAGCTCATCTAACTCTGCGGCGTCTCGCTTGATGTCTCCTCCGGTTGATCCTAAACCTTTAGCCGACAAGACTGATTTTGGGCCGTTCGCAAGCGGAATTCAAGCGATGAAAAGCTTGTTGCGCGGCGGTACTTTTGACATTCAAGAAGTGCTAAAGCTCGCCGACTCCAACAACATAAGTGCAGGCATGTCGGGTCAGTCGCAAGTTGACGAGGCGGTCGTCGCTGAGCCCGAACCCGAACCTGAACCTGAACGCAAAATCCTCGTCGAAGGACCTGTCGCACCTCCAGAGCCAAAGGTAATCAAAAGGAAGGTGAAGAATACGCGCGCAGTTCAACGCGAAACGCGCAAGGAGCTGCCGCTAAAACTGATTGAAGGTTCTTGGGTGATAACGAGCACAGTCGAAGAGATTGTGCACAACGAGAAGGAGGTGCAGTACACCATCGGCGCCTTGGTTGAGAAGGATCCAGAAGGCGGCGGCGTGCGTCTTCGCGTCGAGGCGGAAGTTCCTTGGAATCTCGTTCTACACTGGGGCATCATTCCGCGCGGTGCGCGTGCCGATGTGTGGTCGCTTCCTCCAGAATCTTGGCGTCCGATGGGGTCATCAGTTTTCAAAGACAAGGCGTGCGAGACTCCGATGAAGCGCTTCGAAAGTCCTCTGTACGGCCTTGGGACGTTAAATTACACCGAATTGGAGCTTGGCAACGCTCCCACTGCGGTTCGATTCGTGCTGAAAGAGCTGAATGGCACGCGCTGGATCGATCGCAATGGCGACGATTTCGTCATTCCAATGCCCGAAGCCGTCGCGCCGTCTTCTGTTCTTGATGCCAACTCGCAGCAAGACATGCAAGCCGCGACTTCGGTCGCTCTCGCGGCAGCGGCTCGTGCGGCGGAGCTTAATCTGAACACTGTTGAAACCGTCGAAATCAAAGTCAAGAAGGAAGTTGAAGCCAAGGTCGACGCTGTGAAAGTTGCACCAGAGCTCAAGCAAGAAGTCCTTGCTAAGACTCCTCAAGTCGTCGAAGGACCGAAGATTGAGGTTCGAAATGCTCCCGAGATTCAAGCGCCGCCAACGCCTGAGCCCGTTCCGATTCCTGTTAAGACTGCGTCATCTCGCGTGACTTCAGCGGTTGGTAATGGACGAGAAATTCTTCTTCAAGGGTTTAACTGGGAGTCGTCCAAGTCACCGTCGTCGTGGTACGCTAACATTGAAAATCTTGCAGAGACGATAGGTCAGCTTGGTTTCACGGTGATTTGGTTACCGCCGCCAACAGATAGCGTCAGCGCTGAAGGCTATATGCCCCGCGACTACTATGACCTAAACTCTCGTTACGGTACTGTTGATCAGTTGAAGAGTCTCATCAGCGCCATGCATAAAAATGGTGTCATGACTCTTGGCGATGCTGTTTTGAATCATCGGTGTGCGCACTCTCAAGGTCCAGAAGGACTGTGGAATCAGTTTGGCGGCAAGTTGGCATGGGATGCGAGAGCCATCGTATCAGACGATCCTAACTTTGGCGGTAAAGGTTCGCCTTCAGATGGCGACTTTTTTCATGCCGCGCCGAATGTCGATCACAGGCAATCATTCGTCAAAGCAGATTTGGAAGAATGGATGCAGTGGCTTCAGAAGGAAGTTGGCTACGATGGGTGGCGTCTCGACTTCGTTCGTGGTTTCTGGGGTGGACATGTGAAGGATTACATGGAAGCCACGAAACCTGGCTTTGCGGTTGGTGAATTCTGGGATGCGCTAGATTACAAGTACGACGCGCCAGAGTATAACCAAGATGCGCACAGACAGCGCATAGTCAACTGGATCAATGCCGCTGGAGGTCTCGCGTGCGCGTTTGATGTCACCACCAAGGGCATCTTGCATGCTGTGTTTGAACGTCAAGAATATTGGCGTTTGTCCGATAAGGCAGGTAAGCCACCTGGAGTCATGGGCTGGTGGCCGAGTCGCGCGGTGACATTCGTTGAAAATCACGATACAGGCTCCACGCAAGGGCACTGGCGATTCCCACGAGGGAAGGAACTTCAAGGCTACGCGTACATTTTGACACATCCGGGCACGCCTACTGTCTTCTGGGATCACATTTTCGATAATTACTGGGGACATTTGCACGATCCTATCAAAAAGATGATTCGCCTTCGCCAAGATACTGGTGTACATTGCCGAAGCAAAGTAAGTATCGTGAAATGCGAGCAAAGTGTTTATGCGGCGGTGATCGACGACATGCTCTTGATGAAGATTGGTCCCGGTGATTTCCATGCGGACGGCGCCTGGAAAGTTGTTTTGTCTGGTCCAGACTTTTGCATCTGGACTAAAAAATAGAATTTATTTTAGCAGGAGAAGCAACAGCAGCTATCTCTGTAATTTTATTATGAAATTTTTCAGCACACTAAGAATTTTTTGCCCTCAGCCTGTGAATGCTCGCCGTCATGTGGTTCAAGCCGACCATTTTGGGCGGGGTGACTATTTCGAAATTTTCCAACATCGATGTGACGTTTGCTATGATCTCCTTCCCTCGCTCCGCTCGATTTTCTGCCAAGATCCCATCCGACTTTTTAAACATAATCCTAAAACTCACACGATACCCCGCGTCAAGAAATTTTGCCGCCGCATTCATCTTCACATTCAAATCGTGGCTATCAATCTTTGCCGTCACTCGAATCTCCTTGATCTCGTCTCTCTTCTGCGCCTGTACGACTGCTTTCTTCTTATCCTTATCTCGCTTCTTTTGATCGTATCGCACGCGTTCGTAATCCATAAATTTACACACCGGGGGAGACGCCTTACCGTTCACTTCCACCAGGTCCAACCCAAGTCTTTTCGCCTCTGCGATGGCTTTAGGGACGGATAATATCTCGTGCGTCGACTCCCCTTCGTCGTTATTTCGCACCAACCGCACGAATTTGGCGACGATCTATGTTTCGTTGGTGAAGCGTACGGCGTCAGTCGACGGCAATCCTTTCTCATTTGCGTTTCGTTCGCGTTTGGTTCGTCTGCCGCGCGTGTCGCGCAACGTTCTCCTCGCACCTCTTCATTCACTCTCGGTTTCGCCGTCGCCTGCACGGCGTACCCTCGACTGAAAAACTTCAACCCCACCGATCGGCGTTGCGAGCGATCGAGGCACGGATTATCATCCAGATGCCGCTGCGCTCCTGCGCTCGCGTATCGCAGCCCCGCCGTAGACACGAAAGCTGTTGATGACGACGTTGACGCCCATTCCGTCGGAAAACTAACGGTTGATATCGACGTCAGCGTCGAGCGCGCACAATAACGCATTCTTGCGCATCGTTGCAACATCTCTTGATGTCGCTAAGGTTGTTGAAATAACGGCACTCGTGGTCTCGCAGCAACACAGTGAGGCGCGTGGAGGAGGTGTGATGGCTAAACTCACGGAAATTGAAGACGGCGAATCCGTGGGCATCGGGCTCGCCGGGAGCGAACTTCCCAAGCGACGTAATAAACCGCGCGCACGACGAGAGGCGAGTGCGCCGAATGATGAACCAAAGCAGACGTCACCGACGCGAGAGTTGGAACACAAGATGAAAACAAAACCAACAAAAGCGACGATGTGGGCGTTCATCGCTTCCTTGGTGCGGCTTGCGATCGTGACCGTGATTGCAAAGATTATATTTTCGCGCTTCCACGCGAGACTGATGGCGTGAGCCGAGACCAAGAACAAGGTGGATGATTGGGGGGTCGCGAAAGGGCGCGCGCGATGGTAGCGATAGCGATGAGCGGAAAGGTCGGGCTTTGCGCTTATGAAGTAGACGATAACGACGAGCGACGTGATGGATTAAAGAATATGCATGTAAGAATTTATCTATATTAAATGCTTGCTTTGCACGCGGATTGATTCGAGCGCGGTTATTTGACGTTGGCGTCAAGCTGCTCGATGAGCGTGCGCTCTTCGTTGGAGATCTTTGACGGAATGGTCACCTTGACGGTGACGTAATGGTCACCACGAATTGAATCGTTCCCGAGACGAGGAACGCCACGCTTGGCCATTAATAACGTCGATCCGGGCTGGACGCCTTGGGGAATCTTTAAGTCCACTGAACCGTCAACAGTTCGAACCTTGACGGTGCACCCCAAAATCGCGCGTGTGTACGGAATCGTCACGTTGGAGCTAATGTTGACATTTTCGAAGCGCTTCAACTCAGGATCATCGCGTACGTTGATGAAAACGTAAAGATCTCCTGACGGTCCACCACGTCTGCCGGCATTACCCTCACCGCGGACTCGCAAGCGCGAGCCCTTGTCCACTCCGGGCGGGACGCGAAGCTGAATCTTCTTTCCGCGTCTGACGCGGCCGTCACCGCCGCAAGAAGGGCACGGTGTAGCCGATTGCCCAGTACCACCGCAAGCTTGGCACCCAGTGACTTGCTGGAAGTTCCCGAGTGGCGTGCGCACGGTGGCGACCACTTGGCCTTGACCACCGCACGTGCCGCACGTCGTCGGTTTTGTCCCGGCTTTGACGCCGCTCCCCGAGCACTTGTCGCAATTCTCCAATCGCATCGTATCCAATTCTTTCTCGACCCCGAACACGGCTTCGAGGAAGTCGATCTCGAGGTCAAATCGTTCATCGTCCCCTTGCGTAGGGCGATTACGATTTTGGCGCTGACTACCACCCATCCCGCCCATCCCGCCCATCCCGCCGCCGCCTCCGAAAAAGGATTCAAACAAATCAAACGGGTTGCTGAACGGGTCGCCGCCCATGCCACCCATGCCACCCATGCCACCAGCCCCACCTTTCAACCCAGCTTCGCCGTAACGATCGTAAATAGCCTTCTTGTTATCATCACTCAGCACTTCATAGGCGTTGGAAATCTCCTTAAATCTCTCTTCGGCGTCTTCCGCCTTGTTCACGTCTGGGTGATACTTTCTCGCCAATTGCCGGTACGCGCGCTTGAGTTCTTTTCCATCCGCCGCTCTTGAAACCCCGAGGACTTCATAGTAATCCCTCGCCGCGTACGTCACCGCTTGCCTTCGTCCTCCGTGTATCCGTCGTCGCGTCTTTACTCCCGTGGCGAGCGTCCCGGCGTCTATTCTCGAGCTCAACCCGCGCGCGGCGACGCCGCGGCACATCCCGCATCGCGTCGACGTCGTCGATGTCATATTTCCCTTAACTTTTCATCGCCAATGCCTTCGACGTCAGTCTTTCGTGTCGCGTTCGACGACGTGCGATGCGATGCGATGCGATGCGAAGCGATGCGATGCGATGCGGCGGCGCCAAATCGCCTAGGGTCGCTCATCCATCCACGCGCGCGCGTCGTCTCCGTCGACGTCATCGCGCACTTTAACGCGCCATCGGGCGACGTGCATGAATGAGCGACACGAACGCGTCGCGGTTGTCGACATCGAGAGTCGAGACGTACGTACCGCGCGACGAAATGAAAACATTCCCTCGACGTCGATCGACGACGATCGCGCGCGACGCCGCTCGACGTCGACGTCATCGACGAGGACGAGGACGAGGATGGGGGTGGGGTCGATTATGAGTCATAACTCAGAGTTTCATACCTCGTCGACGACCCGACGACCCGACGCGTCGCACGCCGACGACGGAGTGGTACGTCCTGAGTCCGCACTCGTCGTCTGTCCGTCGGTCGGTCGGTCAGGGAGGTCGGTCAGGGAGGTCGTCAACCCTGGATGCGCGCGCGCGCGCGCGCGACGGGGGTCGAAAACGCGCGGATGACGACGCGAGACTCACAAACTAAAAGCTAAAGGACATGTCATTCGATGACCGAGCTAGACAAAGTTGAATAAAGACACCGAGGCATCGGCGGAGACGGCGAGGAGAAGGTCACCTTGAGGGGAAAATCGCGCGCCCCAGACGCACGCGAGATGGTCCGACATGGTTTGCGCGCACGAACGCGTCTGAGATAAATCCCAAAGCTTTAAAGTACAATCGCTCGAAGCGGTGACGATAGCGTTCGATGATGGACTCGCAGTGACGGCGACGACCCAGGAATTGTGACCGGCGAGAGCGTCAATGAGGGATCGATTTCGAGCGTCGTAGATGTGACAGTAGCCGTCATCGCACGCCGTGTACGCCGTCTTGCCATCTGGGGAAAATGTCACGTCCCGCACCGGTCGACCGTGCCCTTCTAACGTGTGCAAACATGTGCCAGTATTTGTGTCGAATATAGCCACCGTACCATCCATGGCGCCGCAGGCGATGAGCGATCCGTCCGGCGCGTACGCCACGCTCCTCGCGAAACGCTCGGCGCTCGGCTCGGGAAGCTCCAAGGTAGCCTTCTTTTCTCCACGCCCATCATCGTCGATCTCGTACACTTCTACCGCGGATAACAAACCACCTGCGACGGCAAGTCTGCTTCGCCCAGGAGTGCGATCGAAAGCGACGCCCCAAGCGCGTCCAGGTCCTTCCGACGACACCGTCGTCGTCGTCCCGGTGCAGACATCCACGCAGCGCACGGCGCCGTCCATCGATACTGTCGCGCACCATCGCGAGTTCGCATCGCAATCCATCGACACGCATCCGAGGGTGTACTCGGTGAACGTGCGTTGATGCGCGAGCGCGGCGATGCGCGAGCTCGCATCGCGTTCAACCTCGTCGCCGACGCTCCAGACGCGCGCGGTTTCGTCGGCGCCACCAGTGAGTGCGGTGATTCCATCTCGCGCGAACGCACAGCACCAGATTTCACCGCGATGAGCGTCTTGGACGTGACATAATGGACTGAGCTTCACCATCGCGCCGCGTGCGGCGAGAGGTGCTTTCCAATGTAAACTAGCGCTCCGAGTTATGTGGCAACCGGGCGTCAACGGCTGTCGAACGGCTCGAGATGGAAACCATTAGTATGACGCGTCGAGCCTTTTGAAAAGAGCTAATAATTTTGTTGACCTACTCTACGTGCTATTTCTACTCGCGCCAATTAATTGAATTTACATGAAACGCCACACCGCTTCTCGATGGGCGACGTCTGGTGCACTATGCAAGTGATGGGCATCGCAATACACCATGACTTCGGTACCGACGCCGAACACCGGACGAACGATGTACTTCGGGTCGAATTCGACGTTCGACCCCAAGCTTTCGTGATCGAAACTCTCCCATTGAATGACCGAACCCTCGGCTTGGGGTTGTTTCAACGCGTGCGACAGCTTCACGGCGTGCGAGAACACGCCGACGCCTGGCGGTAGCGTCGCCGATGGCGTCGATGCGGGAAATCCCAGCATCACCGTGAATCGTTCGAACCCGGAGTCTTGATGCCACGAATGGCGAATCTTTCGGTTACCAATGCTCGCGATATCGATCAGCGTCCCATGACACGGTTCGCGACACAATCCCCCAAGCGTTCGAATGAACCGCTCGCCGGTCAAATCGCAAACACCATACCTTTTAAACGTCTCGGTGAGCGACGCGTACCCCGTCGCGCTTTCGAACCAGTTTACGTGCACTGAACTCGACAACGAACGCATCGCCGCGTTTCTCTCTGCGCTCAGCGCGCTATTCGGAACGAATAAATCATCACGCATCGCCCGCCGAATATCCGTACGAAACGCCCCGTCGCGGTGGAACGTCTCCGCGAGCGATGTGTTCGGGAACAACTCCTCGAGAGAGACGTGATGGACGAACGATGCGTTCTCTCGTGCATTTTCCCTTCGCGCTCCGATTGGCACTTCGTAAACATCCGCTCGTTCGTTCTCCCCCGCATTCGTCGTCCTCCCAATCGTCGTCATCGTCGTCGTCATCGTCATCGTCGTCGTCCTCCTCCCCGTCATCGTCGTCGTCTCGAGCGCCGATTCCCCCATCCCTTCCTTCGCGTTCGTTGACGTCGCCCCACTTGTTTGTCTCAACGTCCTCGGCGCGTCGTCGAACGGGTTCGTCGTCCTCGTCCTCGTCGTCGTCCTACCAATCGTCGTCCTCGTCGTCCTACCAAAACCAAACGCGCGTTCGTCGGCGTCTTTTCCCCGGTCGTCTCTCTCGTTCTCGTCTTCGAACTCGTTCGTTCGTCCTCCAAACGCTCTCGCACGGTGTGAACACTCGCGCGAGGGATGATGATGACGTTCGCGATGACGACGACGTTCGTGACGTTCGTGACAAAGTTCACGACGTCCACGCCCTCGCGAATGCCGATGCGAGTGCGAGTGCGCGATCGTCCTCGTCGTCGTCCTCGTCGTCGTCGTCGTCGTCGTCGTCATCGCTTTCTTTCGAGTCGTCGTCCACGCGTCGACGTTCGACGGTCGACGTTCGACGTTCGACGTCCATGCTCGTCCTCGTCCTCGTCCTCGACCGCGTGATCGATCGATTCGATCGATCGATCGATCGATCAATCGCGATCGATCAATCACGCGACCCGAATCGATCGATCGATCGATCGATCGACGGACGGCATGGACGGCATGGACGCCTCGCCTCGTCCGCGCGACGCCTGAGAACGACGGGACGGGACGACGGGACGACGGAGCGCGAACGAACGAACGAACGAACGAACGAACGAACGAACGAAGATGAACGCGAGGACGACGACGCCGAGGACGAGGACGACGAGGACGAACGCGAGGGCGAACGCGAGGACGACGCGATCGACGACGACGAGGACGAGGACTTCAGGGAAACCGTCGTCGAGCGAGCGATGGAGAGGATATGGATATACACCACATCGATCGATGAAGGTAGGAACGGAG
>Ga0222712_10005310_pt1 | contig 13117 bp, 14 predicted proteins | sample C33_657DmetaG_FD_165043 | JGI IMG/M metagenome (GOLD analysis project Ga0222712, IMG submission 165043) | Estuarine water microbial communities from San Francisco Bay, California, United States - C33_657D | ecosystem: Environmental > Aquatic > Marine > Unclassified | place: USA: California...
TTACCGGTCTTCTTGGACTTGAACAGGCGCTTGCCTGCGGACGCGTAAAACTTGGTTGGGACGTAGTTGGGCATTTCTATGTGCTGAGATTTAATTTCACTTCTTCAGCTTCGCCTCGATGCAATGACCGAGTGCGGACCCCTTGGTCGCGGGCACGAATCCCTCGAGGCCGAGTTTCTTATAGCAAAACTTGAGCGCCTTGCCGCGCTTGGCGACATCCTTCTGCTGGGGGGTCAGGTGAGGCATTCTTTATATACTACGTCAAGAAATTCTCTTCGCCTGTCGGTCCTTGACACATGCATAAAGAGCCTTACCATCCTTGCCGACGTTGAAAAGAACCATGCCAGTGAGCTTGAGATCCTTGCGGCACAGACGCGTGTCGATCGCCCACGTGCTCTCCTTGCCCTGCTTCGCCTTGGCCTTGCTGACAATTTCACCGCTCGATTTGGACACTGTGAGTTTTTTGGACGTGAGACCGCCTGCTGTAGCGGGCTCTTTTTTGTGGAGGACGAGTGCACGGGAAGCCATATCTATATTAGACGGAGAATATCTTTGCAATGGTCCGCATCGTGAGGTCCGAAGACCCGCTCTTCTTCTGCCCGCCCAGAATGTCCGCGACGATGTTCGATTTCTTGTCGTGCAAGTCCATCATAAACTCCTCGATCGAATTCACCCCCGGAAACGTACGGTACACCATACGCGTGACGTGTACCTTACGCTTCTGCCCCGTCCGATCCGCCCGCCCAATAGCCTGCAACTCCGTCGCTGGGTTCCATGCCGGACTCGTAATGTACACCCGAGACGCCTCCTGCAAGTTCAACCCTACACCACCCGCCCGAATCTGGATAAGAAACACCGCGTTCGATGGGGCTTGCCGAAACTGCTCGATACGGGTCTCGCGCTCCTCCTTGTCCGTGACGTGGCCGTCGATCCGAAACGTGGGGATACCACGCTCGGTCAACATCTCCTGGATGCGGTCCGTCTCAACCGTAAACTGCGTGAAAATCAGCGCCTTCTCGTCGGGGTGGGACTCGATCGACTGCATAAGCACCTCGTGTTTCTTTGACCGACCGGTGTACAACTCGGGATCCGTATTCTCCTTGATGGCGAGGCCGTCCGTGAAAAGCTGTGGCCACGTCATCACCTGTCGCAGTCGCAGGATCCCCTCCAGCATGATGATCGCATTGTCCGTACTGTCCAGAAGCCCCTGGCCGTACTGGAACGCCTTGAGGTACAGGTCCTGCTCTTCGGGGTACATGTCCAGCTCGACCGTGTCCATCACCGACTTGGATTCCTTCGTACGGCGAAGCACGTACTTTTGGCGAATTTTCTCATAGTCCCGAAGGACATCCCCACGCGTCAGACCGACAAACGAACACAGCGATACAAAATCCTTCATAGAGTTGAAGACCGGCGTACCCGAAACGACCCACTTTATGCTTGCATCCAGAGCCGCCAGGCTCCGGTGCACCTTGGTTTTCGCGTTGCGAATTTCGTGCCCTTCATCCAGGATCAGGCGGTCCCATTTGTAGTCATGCAGGAGGCTTTGGGCGTTCATGACCGAGTAAGGGGCCAGGACCACGCCTTCAAATTGAGTCAGGTCACCGATACGCTCCAGGCGATTCGGGCCATCAAACATACGAACAGGCATCTGGTTATCAGTGAAGCGTTGAATCTCATTACGCCACTGGCCTACTATGGACTTGGGGACCACGATGAGCGTCTTGGGGAGTGGATTGCGGCACATCATCGCCACCAGCTGGGCCGTCTTGCCGATACCCATCTCGTCGCACAGGAAACCACCACGGACTCCGTCGTCATTCTCGCGTTCCAGAAGCCACTTGACACCAGCGGGCTGGAATGGGGGAAGGAGGGTCAGAGGCATTTTGAGTAAGCGTCGTGTATGCCCGGACCTCCACCCGGGGACAGGACACGATTTTTTCCTTGCGTCACAGTAGTAATGTCGGATCCACCCGGTAATAAACGTCCTTTTTTTACGAGAGGGAATGGGAAGCGTCTTCAAACGCTGTCGACTGGAGCGCGCAGTTATGCAAATGCAGCTGCTCGACGCGTTCGTAACAGTGCAAAAAAAGCTGCAAATGCGGGGCGAGCTCTAGTTCGTAAACCTCGAGAGCAGCCGAAGATTCCTTCACTGGTAAGTGGTCCCTCACAGAAGAGAATAACCGGTGTTTTAGCAGTAGCCGGTTCATCGTCCGGTGGTCCCTCCCTTCCACCGGCTCCGTCGACTGGTTCTGTCGCAGAGGCAGAGGAAGAGGAGGTGATGATTCCTCCGCCTCAGCCTCGGGCGCCTCGGACTCGAATAACACTTAAAAATCGTCTGATAAAATTCAAAGCAAACAGAGCAGCAGCTGCAGCTGCAGCCGCGCCAAAGAAGGCAGCCAAAAAGGCGGCGAGGGAAAAAGAGGCAGCCAACAAGGCGGCGGCAGAATTAAGTAGACTTATGCAACTTGTCACGGGAAATGGAAGTCGGCCAATTCCTCGTATCAACAGATTCCGTATCGCTCGACACAGCAACCAGGGATTAAAAACGGCACTAGTGGAATTCAATAAAAGAGCGGCTGAGAAGGCGGCCGCAGCCGGTCCGGCTCGAAACACACTTGGTGCGTTCGGTGCGATGAGAGGGCGGGCAGCTGCAGCAGCTGGGGCTGTCGGTGAGGCGTGGGAAACGGGAAGGGCTAAAAGAAAAGCAGCAGCTGAAGCAAAAGCAGCTTCCAATAAGGAGGCCAATAATGCTATTTTTGCCAGAATGGGTAATCAGTACACAACGTTAAATAATAATAAATTACTGGAAGCCAAGGCTCTGCTTAGAAATTATAAGAAGTTACATCCACTTCAGATGAACAGTAAAAACAATCAGAGAATCAGGAACCTTCGTAATAAGATTAAAGCTTTCGAAGCAAACAAAAATGCATCAAAAAAGGCTTCAAAGGAACTAGCGGCAAATGAAAAACGCGCAGCTGCCCAAGAGGTTACACGAGCAACTGTAAACAAGTTGATTCAAATGAACAATAACAACCCAGAGTTCCTCGTAGGGTACAACAAGATCGGAATGTTCGGAAGACGAAAGTTGGCCCCAGGTAACAAACGAAACCTGAACGCTAAATACAACAGAATAATGAAGGCAAAGGCCAACAAGGCAAAAGCCAACAAAGCGGCGGCTAACAAGGCGAAGTCCAACAATGCGGCTCAAAGAAAAATGCAGATTAATTCACAGCTCAATGAATATCTGAGAAACGTTAATGCGGCAACCATTCGGAGCCGGATACCGACTAATCTGAATGACCCTTTCAAGGGATGGAGAAAGGTTGCAAACAAAGAAAAGTTGAGACTTCTCGAAGCAAAACTCAAACCAGTTCCTACGTTCAACGAGGCGGCAGCACGCAACGCCCTCAGAAAGTACATCAACGCGACAGTCAAACCAGCGTACAACAAGGCGCTCGTCAATGCCATTCTCAAACTTCCGAAAGAGAATCTCAACAACGCAACCAGACAGCAGTTGACACGTTCACGTCTGAGTCGAGTCGGTGGTGCCCTCGGTCGCGGTGCTTGGGCAGGCACGAAACTCACGGCCAAAGGCGTCGGTGCCCTCGCGATGGGGGCTGTTGTCGCAGCACCTGCGATTCTAGCGGGTCTGGGGTACGCTGGGTACATGACGATTTCTCAGCTCGGGAGCGTAATGAGAAATCCAAAGGCGTCTCAGGCGCAGAAAAACGCAGCTCTCAACGCTGTTATCAAAGCGGGATTGTTCAAACCCCGCGGTGCATACGGTGAGCCCATCCCGATTGGGTATTTACTCAAAACTGGAAACTACGGTCTTGGGTACTACAGAAACAACAGCGCCGGTCAGAGCCAGATAAACGCAGCGATACGTGCAGCCAAATTAACTCAGACGACCGGTACCAATGCAAAACCCGCTGGCCCGAGTGCACCAGGCGCCCCCGGCGCCCCCGGCGCCCCCGGCGCCCCCGGTGGAGGCTCATGGGGACCGGGTGGCGGAATAGTATTCAAGCCTCAGATCACAGTGGGTGCGGCTCGTATCGGCGCTCAGACGTTCGGAGGGACGCGCGTCGGTGGTCAGCAGATGGGTGGTTCGCGCCTGCGTGGTGGAAACACGGGAAGCACGTCTCTCAAGACGGGCAGTACGCAGGTGTCAAATGTCGGCAAGGTGGCTAATTCAGGTACGACGGGTCGTCTCGCCGTTTCAGCTCCGACGTCGGGTGGAACCCGAACCCTGAACGCGACCGAGGAACAGCTCATTCGCCGTGCTGGTGGTGCAGAGGCGGTCGAGAAGGGTATCGAGGCGCTCAGAAACGCAAACGGAAACGTCGCCAGAGCAAAGGCTGCGTCGAGACTCCCGAGCAGCACGTTCACGAACATCTACGCCATGGGTGGACCGAATGCCGCAAAGAGACTCGTCGAACAGCGTCGTCGGCGCCGAACTGTCGGCGGCCGTGCCCCAACGAAGAAAAAACGTGTCGCCCGTAAGCCAAAGAAGTACATCAAGCTGACACCATACCAGTTCAAGAGACTCACAGACCACATAAAGAAAAACAACCTTCGTAGAGTACTTATAAAGGAGATTACTCACTGATGGCGACCAAACGATACATCGTCACACTCGACGATGTTCGGAAAAAGTACTCGTCTCCACCGTCGTGGATCCGAATCACAACCATAACGATGCTGTGCAAGTTTATGTGTGACGTGGACATTGAAAAGATTCGAGCCGCATTTGCAGATGGGCCGATTCGTATACGCCGAAAGGGGGCGCTTACGAATGGGTTCGAGTGGTCTTTAAAAAGTACCGCTTTTTATAACCAGGTGTCTGTCGGGTACGAAGACCAGTATTCGAACAAGTCGATAAAGATGTTCCCGAACGGGTCTGTGCAGGTTGCAGGGTGCTCGGATCTCCGGGATTGCAAAAGAATCATGAAGCAGCTGGCGTTTCTGGTGCAGGGAATACTCGAACGCGAAGAGCCGCTCACGATGGAGAATTTCCGGGTGGTCATGATCAACACCAACTTTTCGATGAATTCGTCAGTCAACCTGATGAAGGTTATCGAGGTGCTTTCAGCGGACCCGAAGTTTGTCGTGTCGTTCAACCCAGAACGGTACTCGGCAGTCAAGGTGAAGTTTCATCCGGCGGCAAACACCAAGCAGGTGACGGCGAGTATCTTCAGCACGGGGAAAATCATCGTCACGGGGGCGGAGACGTTGAGGGAAATTGCTCTGGCGTACGAGGTGCTCAACGAGAAGTTGCAGAAGACCAAGATTGAGGCGACCAAGGAGGATACATTCGACGTGATCAAGGGGAGCAAGTTTGATGACATTGTGAGCAAGCTGAAGCAGGAGGGAGTGATGAGGTTTTAAGTCCTCAAGGGGCACGCGAGTTGCCAGTGGGTAGGGATAAAGGGCACGCAGTGCCCTTTGGACTCAGGGTTTTAATATAATCATTAATTAACCGATGGTGCATAAACGTTCCCCCGTAACTAGATACTACTGGAGAGCCACGTTGGACAACGGAAGGACTTACTGGTTTCATCACTTAACCGGTAGACCAGCCGCTTATGTTCCGTCGATTCGTCAACCCACCGCCCTGAACAACAACAGTGTCAATGCATTTTTAAACCGAGTCGCACTCAACACCAACCAGGGTGTACAGTGGAACGCGTTCGTTGTCAGACGTTAGCATCACCAGCCCAGCGGACAAGGACCGCTTCGCGGTCCTTGGACTTAATTTCTCACACAATTGTAAATGTCGACTCGTCTTGGTATGGGAGCAGATCGCTGCTTCAATGTGTACGAGTCCTCCCGCATTTACAATGACGTCATTATGACGAAGCAGGGTATCCACTACGAGGATAACCTGGCGTACCGCCGTTACCTTCAGGACAAGGGTCCCGATGCATATGTCGTCCCCTCGGACGCCGCGTGCCGCGCACCTGCATTCAGCTCGCAGGCGAATACGAACTAGAGGCTCTAGGTTTCACCTAGAGACGTCCTCACTTAAACCAGTATGAAGGTGGTGATTGACGGGAACATCGGATCCGGTAAAACCACCCAGTTGAACCTCCTCGAAGAAAAGGGGTGGACGGTTCAGCGTGAACCGATTGAGAATTGGCCTCTGGAGTTGTTCTACAAGGACAAGTCCAGATGGGCACTTTTACTTCAAATGAAAATTTTGCAGACGCTACAACCCGTAAAAACCAAGGAGACTGACGTTGTCGTGTACGAGCGATGTCTTCTCAGTACGCGCCATGTGTTTTGGGAACACCTGCTCAAAAAGAAACTCGTGCGACCAGAGGAAAATGACGTGTACTCGTACCAGTACGAGAAGGACACGTGGTTTCCGGACGTGTACATTTTTTTGTCCAAGACACCTGAAGTGGCGTTTGAGCACATCAAAAAGCGCAAACAGTCTGGCGATTCGGGTGTTTCGCTCGATTATCTGAAAGACCTCGACGTCCTGTACACGCGCATGTTGATGAACGTGCCGTGCAAAGTTCATGTCATCAACGGACACCAGACGCCGGAGGAGATTCATCAACAGATTTTGTCTTTGCTCAAGTTATATGGCATGTACGTCTCTGACACTGGACGGGCGAAAGTGCAAACGCCCGGCACTCATCAACGGGAAGTGCTGTGTACACCATTCCCAAACATGTGCCGTCTGTCTTGATCCGGTACCGAGTCTCAATTCATACGGCGCCAAACGACTTTCTTGTACCCACGCATTTCATACCAGCTGTATCATGACCTGGTTTGAAACGAATGACGAATGCCCGGTGTGTCGCACCGAACAGGACACAGACCCTTTGATTATTTTTAAACACCACGTCGAGGACAACATCCGTGTCAAGTACCGCGAAGCCATCAAGTCGCTCGAACACCAAGTGAACACTCTCCGGACTCGTCAGCCGAGGGAATTACCGTGAACAAAAAAATTCGTAAATGATATGCAGAGGTGCCAAGCGACAACCCAACACGGGGTTCAATGTCGCCGGAACGCCGTCGCCGCAGAAACCACGTGTGCACAGCACAGAGGAGACTCGTGTCCCGTGTGTCTCTTGACCATGGCGCATGGGACATCTCGAACTCTGCCCTGTAATCATTCGTTTCACAGTCGGTGTCTCGATCGTTGGAAACGAACATCGTACACGTGTCCGATGTGTCGCGCGCCGTTCGATCAGCCTCAGTACAAGGTGAGCATCTCCGTGCACCATCTCGCATCAAACACCGTCACGCGGGACTCGTACACGACGAGCAACGTCGCAGACATGTTTTCGACGTTCGGTATCACGGCGCTTCAGCCCCGGTACATTACGGACATTTTCTTCGATATCGGATTCGACGAATTCATCGACGAAGTATTCCAAGAGATTGGAGTCCGTTTACCCGACCAGCTAAGGCGGGGCGCCTCTGCGAACGCGCAAGCGCCGCCCGTCCAGCCCCCGCCTTGACCATGTACGCCGAGCAAAACTTGGAGTAATTCAGGCCGGGGTAGGCGCGATTCGCCCGACGTGGATCCGTGATCGTTTTACCGGACGCATCGACCAGGACGGGACCGGTTGCGAAACCCTGCTTGTGGCTCCAGAGTTTGACTGGAAACTGAATCACCTTCCCGGGACGGATCGCTCCAGACCCTCTGTGAACCATCTGATTCAGCACGGGTAGATTACGATTGGTGTTTGCGATCCGACCGTTGGATGCACTTTTTGGTGCTGTCCCTTTTGCCACGGCGGCGCGAATGACGGCGGGTGTGACCCGGAAGAAACGCGCCAGGCCCGTCACGGTGTCCCCTGGACGCGTTCTGTAGCGGACGCCGTTCGTCTCACGGTACCAGTGGAAATCACCGCCATTGGGAGCCACAAAGTTCATCACCTTGTAGTACCCGAGGGGGCACGGATCAGACGGTTTGCACCGGTAGGCCAGTCCCTTGTAATCCTCGAGGACGCGCTTCGCGATTCCGTCGCACTTTGTGAATGTCAGACCCCACGCTTTGTTTCCCGCCATGTTACCGGGAACATCCTTGTTGACTGCTTTGATGTTGTTCAGACCGAATGCATAGTCGTAGCAATTGTCGTGGTGACGCCCCATCGAACCCCATGGGTCCCACTTAAAGAGGGTTGCATTTGCAACCGCTCTTTTCTTGGCCAGGATCGCCGTCTTCGTCACAGGCTTTTTCGACGCACATGGCCTCTTTGCCGCGCATGCCGTACAGCACGACGAAGATTTCGTCGGTCCCATCTTATTTTCTCCGCACAAATTAAAATGCTTGCCGTTCTCGGATCCCGCAACACCCAGGACCTCCTGTACAACATGACCATCTTCATTCTGTACGTCATTATCCTGACGTTCATCCTGCGTTTCCTGTGGAACGGGACGCTGGTGAAGCACATCAACATCCTCCGCCCAGTCGACACCCTGCTGCAGACTTTCCTGCTGGCTCTGGGTATCTCTCTGTTCCGTCTGTAAGTCCTTCGGACTTGGCGTGCCGGAAAGAGCAATTAAAGAATCACACCGTTAACAAACTATGAATGACTTTGTACTCCAGCCCATGTTCACGTACCTGGGCAACAAACGAAAATTACTCGACTTCATCGAACGTACGGTTACCGAAATCTTCGGTGACTCTAAGATTCGTATCCTCGATGGATTCACAGGGTCGACGGTCGTGGCGCGCATGCTCGCGAGTCACGCATCTGAGCTCCATACGAACGATCTGGAGTTGTATTCGCTGGTGGCTTCCAAATGCTTTCTGGAACGCCCGACCGACGAACAGATTGTACGCATCCGAGCGCATATTGAACGTATGAATGCCCTGACCGAATTTACTCCTGGCGTCATCACGGAGATGTACGCACCCGCAGACACCCAGAACGTTCAGGCTGGCGAGCGTTGTTTCTTCACGCACGAAAATGCACTTCGGGTCGACACGTGGCGCAAGTACATCGAGGACAACGTCGAAGAGGACGTTCGACACTGGTGTCTCTGTCCGATTCTGATTCAAATGTCGCTCAAGGCGAACACGTACGGCCACTTCAAGGCGTTTAGCAAAAACAAGGATAATATCGGATCGTTTGAAAAGTGTGGCGACCGTGTGATTACACCGATGGTTCTCCAGGTTCCTATTTTCAATCCAAATGCATGTGCGGTCCATTGTCATTGTGAATCGACAAACGACCTTTTGGAACGCATGCCGAGTGATTCGCTCGACCTCATCTACCTGGATCCTCCGTACAACGAACACGAGTATTCGGCATTCTACTTTCTGCACAACGTCGTGTGCAGAAACGAGCGCCCCACGAACGTGAATGCCGTCACGGGACTTCCCAAGGAGCGTGTCAAATCAGCCTATAACCACAAGGTTGAGGCGATACGCGCCATGATTCACCTCCTCGAACACTGTACCCGGGTTTCGCGGTACACGCTCATTTCATACAACGACGAGGGTATCATAGGCGATCACGATTGGCATGCTATCCTCGAGCCGTACACGGTCCGACGGATAGAACAGCCGTACACTCGCTATTCTGCAAACACCAAGAAGGAGAAGGAGGGTCGCAAAGAGGTGATGGAATTATTGTATCTCGTAAGTACTAAGTAGAGATGCCAGTCAACCCATTTGACGGTCGCATCGACAAGGCGAGCGATATGCTCACAATTTCAGTGACATCAGTGATCCTCTCAGGGGGTGGTATCATGCTCGCCGTCCTCGTTGACAAACAATTCGCCGCCTTGTCAAGGAGATATCCTCATCTCGCTGTTCCGATTGCGTACACACAAGTGCTCATGTGTGCGATGATGCTCGTGTTCCTGTACCTTCTTGGTCCAGCGAGCGTGATCCTACATTTTCAGCGATCGATTCCAGGGCTCATATTCCCGGGAATGTTCTTCAACGTCCAGAGCAACGTCTTTGATACATTCCAGGCAATGCGTCTGCCGACAATTTAGTCCAAGGGGAAACCCGACTCCGACGTCACGGCGAGTCGCGTACGCTGGGTTAAATTTAATTTATCTCCAACTAGTATAAATGGGTTCCCCACACGGCGCACCACCCCCTGACCCCGAACCAGTCACCGTCCCCGCCCCCGAGCCCGCTCCGGTCCCCGAGCCCGAGCCCGAGCCCGAGGTCGAGGTTGAGGACGAGGAGGATGTCCCAGTAGCTCGCTCAGCGGCTCTGATTGAGGAGGCTCTCAACGCCAGTCTCGATTAGAAGCTGTTCGCGTGATTGCCGAGTTGTTCAAAAAACATACCGGCGCCGAGTCCGAGACCCAAAACAACGCCAGTGCCCATCACAGCGTAGCCTGGAACAAGGCTTTTACTGCTCTCCTTAGCCTTTGAAATCATGTTCAGGCCGATGACCAACAAAAACATACCGATCGCGAGAAACAAAATTTGTGCCGTCATAATCCCGGCACCAATTTTGAAAGCGTTTGCAAACAAACCCATTTAGTATTTATCAACTTTTTCTGTGCGCGGCGGACAAGGACTCCTTAGCCCAAGTCGCTTCGCGACTTGTTCGTGGACCCCTTGGACTTAAATCTCCTGGTATCCCACCTTGATCTCGCCGTCGACGACCAGAGTCGGGAAACCAGAGACGAAGTTGGGGCACTTGCCCTGAGCACAATCCACGAACGTGTACTCGGTGCCCTTCTCCTTGAAGTAATCCTTCTGCTTGGTGCACCACGGGCAAGAGTCTGAGCCGTACATGGTCACACCTGGACCGCTCGGGGGGCTGTCCTGCTCCGGGGGCACGAACTCAGACTCTTTGCTGCTGGGCTCGGGCACGTACGTGCTCTTGGTGCTCAGCCACCACTTGTAGACGTAAAAGCCGAGCACGCCGATGATCACGGCGAATGCGACACGCATAATAATAGAATCACGATCCATTTCTACTGTACGCTCGGAAAAAAGAAATCAGGCCGGTGGCGCAGAAGATTCAATTCGAGGCAAACGAACTGACTCAGAACTCGGTGATTGAAAACATTCTCAAAAAGCTGGCAGCCGTCGGGTACAGCGTCAGCGAAAGAAACAGCTGTAACATTGTCGTTGAAATCTAATCAAGAAGGTGGCGTTGGGAATTCTGGCCATACAGGGTAAATAACATTTAATGGTAAATCCCTAAGATTCTGACGATATATTTCCCATTCAGTTTTTTTACTTTCGGGTAAAGGTGCGTACATTGTCCAATCAGACTGATTTAATAACATGTTTCTTCTATTTCTTACAACTTCCATATGAGAATCTATATGAATATGATCATTTCGGACAATTTCAGTACCTGTCCATTGAGCCTCAGGTATTTGTAAATCCGGTGGACCCTTTATATCTCGGTCGCTCCTTGGTGTAGCAGCAATGTAAAACTCTTTAAACTGGTTATTTTCACCCATACAAGCCCACACTACTAAATCAGACATTCTGATACATCTAAATATAATAATTTTCAGTAACTGACCACCATTGGACATTGTAAGCCGGTAGCGAATACAACACTATTCTGTTTGGGTTACCTGTTGTAAATCCCTGACCCTGACTACGTGTAGCCCCTACATTGGGCCAACAAAATGCACTAGTAATATTGAAATGTGCTCGCCCAGTTACTTTAGTAATTAAAAATTCACATACACCTCCAGTTCCAGCTTCGTTATACTGTGCAATATATGCATTACCAGCTCCTGTACTGTACTGACCTGCTCTGAAGTAAGTTACATTGTACTCACTTACACCAGTATTAGTTCCAGCTGCATCTACAAAATAGAATGCGATGGCGGCGGCCGTGGGGGTCGCATTCCAATGTATAGTAACTCTCGAAGCAAATGCACCATTAGGTAGATCTAACACAGGATAAAATCCCGATGAGGTATAACTAAGGCTTGTAATATATGTACGGATTGAATTATTGTATATACTAGCAGTTGCTCTAATATCCCCTGAAACATCGAGTTTGTACCCTGGACCTGTCGTCCCGATGCCGACATTTCCACCCTGTGCAATTCTCATGCGTTCAGTTCCGGTCGACGTATAATCTCCGTTATACGTGCACCCTGTTCTGAATGTAATATCCTTATTTTCAGCGCCCATTGTGAATGTAGATTGTGATAGTGAAATTGCAGCGGTTGCATATCCAGCACATTCCAGTACAAGCTGGGTTGTTACACCAGTATTTTTTGAAAGGTGTAGACAACAAGGTGAAACGTACGATGTACCGTTACGACCAATAACCACCGCCTGTCCTGCATTGTCCAAATAAATGTTTGGACTATCACCTGCACCACATAAACGCAAAGCACCATCGTCGTTACGGAATGTACATGTTTTGACACCACCATCTGTTGACCGAGTCGATGAGTTTTTGAAAATGTAAGTCGTTCCTGTATCTGTCTGCCATGCACTATATGCAAAGGCATTTACACCTGCATTCAGATTTTGATTAACAACAGCTGCACCCCCTCCATTTGTATTATTTGTTGCGTAGATTGTCGGAGCTTGAAGATATGATGTTCCTATTGTATATGTAGACCTACTACCTCCATTGACATCGAGTGTGTATCCTGGACTCGTCGTCCCGATGCCGACGTTGCCGTTTGTATGAACCCGCATGTATTCAGTTCCATTCATACGGAAAGCCAGAGGTGTCGTACCTGAAACACCACCCCTTTGTGTATCCAGGTAGGCTGTCTGAGAAAGCCCCGCACCATCGACGCCCATGACCAACGTTTGAGGCGATCCGGCATTCGGGCCGTTTGAGTTGATTATTACTCTAGGTGTTCCTATAGCTCCAGAACCAGTATCTGCAATCCTAAAAGTGAATGTGTTTGCGTACAACGTCATGGCGTTTGATGTGCTGACGTACATATCTCCTTGAATTCGGGAACTTCCGTTTACGTCGAGAGGATAACTCGGACTCGCAGTGCCGATGCCGGTCCTACTGTTTCCCGAGTCCCAGTAAAAGTTCGACGCCGCTGCGGCAACTCCAGAGCTCGAAAGGTATACAACTTGACCGGTGCTTCCAGCGGGTGCCGGCCCTGTTGCACCAATCGTTCCTGCGGCGCCCGTCGCGCCCGTTGACCCGATGGTTCCCGTCGCACCCGTC
>Ga0222712_10005311_pt1 | contig 13111 bp, 13 predicted proteins | sample C33_657DmetaG_FD_165043 | JGI IMG/M metagenome (GOLD analysis project Ga0222712, IMG submission 165043) | Estuarine water microbial communities from San Francisco Bay, California, United States - C33_657D | ecosystem: Environmental > Aquatic > Marine > Unclassified | place: USA: California...
CAGCGGCGGCTTGGCTTTAATTTCTTTCATCGCCATTCTCCATTCCAGGGTGCGGCGGCGGCCTGTGCTTTAAAAGAAGCCAAAGAGGAAATGTCACTTTCCCATTTTATATTGATATCTTCTTTTGATATCTTTTTGGTATTAGAATTAGTATATGAATTTTCGTTAGAAAATTCATTAGTATCTTTTAAAGTATCTTTTAAGGTATCTATTAAAGTATCTTTTAGGTTGCCAATTGGACACTCGTCATGTGACTGTGGGACAGTGGGTATGTATATATTAGACATGTCATAGCGTCTATTAGACACCAGGTATCCATATGACACTAGGTTATTTTTAGCCCTAATTACTGCCCTAACTGATAAATGTGACTCTTGGGCAATAGTTTTATTACTTGGGAATGATGCTTCTTTTGTTTTCCAATTATAATGTGACCCAATGACACATCCAACTAAAATATCATTAGCTTTTAATTTAGAGGAAGCAAATAGTGCCCTCTGATAATCAAACTGGTTCATATACATCCTTTCTAGTGATGTAGATGAATCTTACTATTGTTTGTTTCCTATGTCAAGCTATTTAATCAAATGATCGTATAGATTATTAACTCTTTCTTCTAATCTATTTAATTGGTCTTTCAAGGAACTGCCGCCATTTGGGCGTAATTCTTTTTTAATTCTCATCTCAATATATGAGATTAATGTAACTACAGATAATATTGATGCTAATAATTCCATTATGAACCTAAATCCTTAAATGCTTCATCGACATATATTTGTCTTATTGTTTCTATTAGATCTAATCCTTGATATGCTTCTGTAGATGTTGTAGATAATCTAGATAAAAACTCTTCAAAGGATTCTTCTGCTTCCGCCAAAATAATTTCTATTGCTTCTGGATGAGATGAATCAAATCTAACATATCCTTCGGCTGTAGTTTCAACATCATCACCAGCAATATAAACTTCTATTTCAGCATTACAATCAACCTTTAAATCATTTAATAATGTTTCTTGACCAGCATTTCCAGCTTTTCCATTAGTGGAAGCTTTTGTATAAGCTGCTGCTTCTTCAGAAATATCAAAAGTAAATGTAGGCATTAAATAGCTCCAGCAATTAATCTAGCTCTATATCTGTAACCTTCTTTCGTTCCCAGCCCAGATAATAGCGGCATAGTTTGGGTTATTTGCCATTGACCAGCATCATATATTTCTGCGCCATTTCTATCTACAATATTTTTTAATTGGCCTTCTAATTGCATTTTTGTTTCTGAATCAATTACAAGTTCTCCAAGTAGATTTACAGATAATGATAATTTAACTTGTGTTGGAATTGTGGCATAACGTTTTTCAGTAACCAATCCATCAGCAGATGTAATAAGTGTATAGTTGTAATAATCTGCTGTATATGGATATTGTTTGGCTACTATTGGCTTCATACGTTCCTCCACTTAGTAATCTTTGGAAACTGAAAGATCTTTCCAGTTTTTACACTCTTTGCCTTTTTCCATGATAATCCTTTTACTGCTAAAACAGCAAGCGGAGCAATATAAGGTGCATTAGCAGATCTATCAAAATTTTGCACAGATCCACCAATATTTATGGAATTGGCAGCTATTTGTTTATAGATCAAATCTTCATTCTCAAGCATGTAAGCTGTTTGATAAGCAACAATTTTATCTAATAATAATAGATCTGATGGATTATCAACATCTACTTCATCTTTACCTACATAAATTTCTATGATTCCCTGCGCTCTTTTAATTAGATCAAGGGTAACATCATAGCCAGTATATTCTTTTACGCTATTTACTGTTGATAACATTATTTAGTCCTTCCAAGTTCTCTAACACGCAAGGTGTGTGTTGTTGTATAATCCTTTTTGCCAGTTCCTATGCATTCTAATTGAAGTACATAATCTCCAGGATAATCAAATAAGCTGCGGTCTGTTGGCCAGAACCATGTAAATTTACCAATATCCTTGTTTGTTGTATTTAATGTAGATCCAGTTAGATCTAACTCTTCATTATAACTACCAAGCATCTTTATATTAAAGGTTGTATAACCAGAGAGGTCTTTATCATTACCATCCTGGTCTTTTACCTGAATAGAAAGAGGTCTGGCAGGTATTTGATTTATCCAGTATTGACCAATCATTTTATTACTTCCTCTCTTATATATAGTATTGGATCCACATGCATTATGTAGACCACAATTTCATCTTCTTGTATTCCAACGGTTCTAACATCTTGTCTCATGTTGGCGGTTGCTGTAAAGACATTGGCTACAATATTCTTTACAAAATCTCCAAATTTAACATCAGCAAACATTGGTAGTGGAGCTATTGCTGCTGTTGTTGGAGTAAATCCTACAGCATTGGTAATATTACCATTTGCAAGCATTGATTGTGCGTAGACTGTTCTATCTTTATCTCCAGCTACTGATGGCATAGACATTTCAGAAACAGATGAAATCATAGGTTCTACACGAACTACCTTGCCTTCATCAACAATTCTACCAGAAAGCCATCTAAATCCACGAGTAAGCATTGATGGAACAGTTACGAAAATTCTTGGATATTCCCATCCATATTCAAGTTTAAAGAATAATGATGTGCTCGTAACAGATTGAGTACTTAATGCACCAGATTTATTTACTTTATTTACACGAGCAGTTCTAGAACCGTCGCCGAGTCCATCTTTTTCAGCTCCAGATCCAGTAAAATCACTAAATAGTTTTCTTTGTGTAAGAATATAGTCACCATTTGAATCCCAATATTTCAATTCATTAATTATATTTACTAATGTTTGATTATTGGCTGCAATGGCATTTTCTAATTGTCTATCAAGGTTATTAGGTGATGCCAAATATCCATTCTTATCGGCTAATGTTATTAATCCAGTATTATATGCAAGATTAATCCATTCATCTTGAATTAAATCTACGGCAAATGTATCTCTAGATCCAGCTCTATAATGGCTATCAAGTCTTTCTGTAAAGTTTACAAATATCTTACCACCAAGAGGCTTACCATCCAATGTAATGCCAGATTCAAGTGCAATTACCGTAGCATGATTTCTATATGGATTTTCTGTTTCAACACCATTTTGATTTACAGTATTTGCAAAAGCGGCAATAATTTTTCCTGCTTTAACATTACTAAATGGAACTGCTTCCATTCTATATGGCTCAATTGTTGAATCAGACATTATAAATTCATCACCAATTTGTAATCCATTTGGCTTATTTAATAATGAAATATATGGTCTTGCTGCATCTCCAAATGAATCTGGTGGTGAATCAACAAACATCCAATCTTTCCAAATATAACTACTTTCATTTGTAAGATTATCTAATGTATTTACAATACGGAATTTGTTATTCTTAAGAGTATCGTGCCATATTCCGCCATATAATCCATTCCAGTTTGTGCTTTCTGGAGAGCTTGATGTTCCATTGCTTCCAAAATATTGAGAGAATTTATTTCTTACAAATGCAGAACCAGATGAGAATGTTCCTTCTCTCATATCTGACACTATTTCATATCTATCAATAATGCCTAGGTCTAATGCTAATTTAGCATTTGTCACATATAAAGATATTCCAGAATCTACAGCTGCTCGTAATGATTTAATAAAATCATTATAAAGTTCTTTTTCTTCAAGCCCAAAATATTGATCTACGAGCTCTGTACGTGCATATTCATCTAATTCCTCAGTTTGTTCTGGGAAGTTTTTAAAGAATATAGCATCAAATTTAGATAAATCAATATCTTTTGTTAAATCAAGATATCTTCTTGCACCAGTTACTGTGTCTCTATATCCATCTTCAGAAGTCCAAACTTCTGGACTTAACATTTCGCTATTGACTCTTGGACCAAATGTTTGTATTCCAGTTCCATATTGACCAGTAACATCCATTGGGAATATATCCCAGCCATAATATTCTTGTGGTGGGAATCCTTTATAATCAACAGTTAATAATTCTGTAGCAAATGTTGATTCATCAATATTATTTTTATCTGTATATTTTCCATAATCAATTGTTCCTTGTCCAACAGATCCAAGAACATTTCCTAAAGCACCTGTTTTTGGCCAGAAGAACAACATTAAAGCACGACCACGATTTCCAGAACCCTTATTGTCTTGAGTCATCGTAACACTTGCTGTAAATGGTTGTACCTTTATTGGCTTTGATTTTACATAAGCAGTATTATTTAAACTTATACTTCTACTATCAAGGAATCTTCCAGGATAGAAATTCCACGCTGATGTTTGGAAATCAGAATTTAATAATGGATCATCACCATTATATCCAAGGATATATGGTCTAATTGTATTTATCTTATTTATTCCTGGGAATGGACCAGCGGTAATAATCTGACGATCTAATGCTCCATCTACCCAAATTTGTGCACGACCATCAAGACCATATTGAACAATTACATGGTGCCACTTATTATCAGCAATATTTGTTCTGCCGATCATGTATTTTGTTATTCCATTTTTAGGATGAGGTGCAGTTAATGAACCAAATGATCCACGTAAGCCACCTTCATATGGAACATAATTATCTTCAGTTAAATATAGTTTTCCATCAGATAAACCAACAACACCTATAATTCTACCAACTGAATTTGCTTGACTTATTGTGCGGAATCCATGAGTTAATATCTGATCTGATTTTGTTGTCTTTATGCTAAATTCAATATTATAGAATCCAGCAGAAGCTGATTGTAATGTTCCTGGAAATGGAAATTCTATATTTGTAATTCTAACTGCTTTTCTTTCATATGGATCATAAAATCCAGTAGAAACAATTGGCTGAGGTGTTGTACTTTGACGAGAAGTTGTTGCTCTGACTAAAATTCCTGTTGTATTTAATGGAATTAATGTTCCTTCATCATCATATTCAAGCTGATCTGGAACAGTATAAGCAAATTGTCCTAATTCATTTTCTATTGTATTTGGAGTACTTGTTGTAGTAACATCAGATAAAACATCATCAAAGAATGTTAAGAATCCACCTTTAATTGGAGATCCAATTTGTTGATTTGGAAGATTAGTTGGTCCACCTAGCGTAGCACCTACTTCTAATAATCCATCAAAATGTCCAGCATATAGTCTTACATACCAAGGATCATCTGCTAATTGAGTATAAGCAGGTGGAAGTGGGAATAATGCGCTTGAAAGCATTGGTTCTGCAAATGCTCTTGCACCCTTTACTGTAACAATTCCTGGATTTACAAAAGTAGCAGGACCAGCAACTCCTGGATTTACAGATATTGCACCACCAGCAATTGAAACTGGATGAACCATTAATGCAGATGCATTCATATGATCTACAGCATTAATTTCACCAATATTAAATTGTGGCATATGGAATAATGCATCAGCAGTAGCTGTTGTATGTCCATAGTTTGCATCAATTACAACGTTTCCACCAAAGTTTGGTAGTACGAATAATGCAGATGCAGTAGACACATTAATTGTTGGTATCTGATCTGTGCTATTTGTTGGCATCGGCAATAATGCTGATGCTGTAAATACTGCCGCTGTATGAGTAAATCCTGTACCAGTAGCATTTGCAGGCATTGGGAATGAAGCCGATGCCGTGGTATCCATTTCAAGTCTAAGTGCTCTATAAGCTTCAAATACTTCTTGTGCAGTAAATGCTGTATTTGTAGCAAATGCTTCATCAATATATTTAACTAGATTACTATTTGCATTTTGAGTACCTGATGCAGGGCCTGCTATTACAAATTGAGTAGCATCACTAAATGGAATAGTATCTGTTTTTGTTGCATGTAATTTACCATCAACATATAATTTAATAGTAGTTCCATCTGCTACAGCAACTGCTAAATGCCAGTTATTATCTGAATAATCTGTAGTTCCAACTAATGTAGAAAATCCGCTAGAATTTGCATAACCTATTACTAAATATCCACTAGTATTAGATTGAATATAAAAGCCAATATTATTAGGAGCAGAACTACCCATTGAAGCATGGATATGTGATTGTGTTTTCCAATTATGTTTAAATAAAACACCTAAAGTAGCAGTTTTTGCGGTAGATAAAGTTCCACTAGCAAGAGAGAAATTACCTCTAATTGCTTGATTTCTATTAGTAAATTTAAATGCTCTATTATTTAATCCAATTTCATTTTGAGTATATCCTTGAGGATCTGTATCTGAGGCTAATGTAATATCTGCAGATCCAAAATTCTTTGGAACACCGCTTGCTTCATCCATTCTAAAATCAAATAATGGTGATTTAGATTGAATATATGTATTAAATGCACTATCAAATTTAACAGCGGCTGGTGGCATAATTGCAGCAGCCTGAGTAAATGTTGGTGTTCCATAATCATATAAATTTGCAATTTCTGTAGATCCAACATTTGCTGAAGTAGATATAAAGAACTGAGATATTGAAATATAGTCAGTTGATCCTCCGCCAGCAAATTGAGCAACATCTAAAGTTAATCCATGATTCATGGTAGCTGTACCAATTGATACATTATCTATCCATAACTCCATTGTACTTGACGCTAATCTACCTACAACAAAATGCCATTCACCATCTGTAATGTCTGTTGTAGAAGCAATATCATGATTTTGATTTCCGCCATTAATTCTAAATGTTATTCCGCCATCTGCATTCCATCTAAATTCAACTGTATCTGAACCAGTAGATGATGCTGTTCTCCAAAAATAATCTGTTGCTTCTTTGGTTAATTTCTTTACCCAAAATCCAATTGTAAAATCTTCATCTTGGCATTGAACTGCCATTGGTACTGCTTGAGCTACTCCACCAACAACTACTAAAGTTTGACTAAGAAAGGTATCATTATTTGATCCTTTTAATGATATAGAACCAGAACCTTGTACTCCGCCAGTCACATCATTTTTAACATCTCCCCACCAACTAGAAGCAGCCTTAGATCCAGTTCCATAATTATCTAAAGATCTATTTACATCAAATTTAAACCAAGTCTGAAGAGTTAATTCACCCATATAGGTATTAAGAAGTTTAGCTAAATCTATTGTAGATGCGGCATGTCCAGCACCAGTTGCATCGGCAGTCATTGGTGATACAGTTAGTTCTGCTGTGGTTGTAATAGTTGGTTGTAAAGCTAATGCACTGGCAGTTCCAAGAACTCCTGGTGCAAAATCTACAGATGCACCAGCATTATAATTAGCTAATATTTGTGCTGCAGATAATTCATAATCATATAAAGCAAATTCATCAATACGACCACGATAATCATTTCCAAGTATTTTTTTACCCAATGGAGCAGCATCAAGATCAAACGTTGATCCATAATTAACAGTTTTTGATGCTTTTAATGTGCCATCAACATATAATTTCATTGATGTTGTATTTAATGTAGCTACAATATGGTGCCACTGATTATCATTAAAAGTTTGAGTTGTTTTAACTTCATTTCCAGTGCCAGAACCATTAACTGCAAAAAATGAAATTTTTCCAGTATCTGCTCCAGCTGCCGATCCAATAAATTCTAAAACTACATATCTATTTGATGCTGTTGCATGATTTGCAGTAAATAATTGTGGTTGATAAATTTGAGAAACATCTGTAGAAGATGCTTTTACCCACATTTCAATTGAGAATGATCTGTCATCAAATATTGTAAATGATGGGAATGGTGAAAGTTTATAATTTGATGTTCCATTTAAATAAATACAACGGCCATCAACATCAGTTTGTTCATTTTGTAATGGAGTTCCAAATGCTGTTAAGGTATTTGATAAAGAACCTGAATTTACTGGAGAACCAGCTGTTTCATTAAAACGATACCAAATTCTTGGTCCTAATGATGATACTTGATCAATATATGATGGCATAAAAATAGGCTGCTATGAAGCAGCCTTAACTCCTATCAAAGACTTAGTTGGTGTCACAGATGAAATACTATTTCCGCCTACTGAAATAACGGATGGAAGAGAGAAGCGAGTCACCACTGGAGCAAATATGACGACACCAGAAAGGAGCTCTACAGTAGTGTGGACTTCATGCATTACAGCGCCTGCTGTGCATACACCCGCTTCTACTCTTACATCCATGCGTTTATCTTACGCTACGGTGATTCGCACAATACCTGTGGAATCCCATGTGATTGTAAAGTTACCATTGGTTGAGGACTGGTCTGAACCGAAGTCAACATATCCAATGAGTGCTTTTGATGCTGCGTTTGCACCTGAATCATCATAAACTACTGCATAACGTGCAGTAATTGTTGAAGATGACCAAGTAACGTCAGCTGCATCAAGTACGATGACATTGTTTGTACCATCATATGTGGAAGTCTTGGAAGCCAAGGTAATTCCACCTGTGGTATATCCTGTACCAGTTACTTCGTATGAAGACACGTCATCGAAATAATCGTGTGTGTCCTGGTTAGGTGTGTAGGAAGAGCTGAGAAGCGCTACCTTGATGGTATCTGAATCCCAGTCAATTTCCTTATTGAGGGCTTGCTTTAAGAAGTTACCGTATAGTTTGCTTGGCATTATTCAGGTCCTCCTTATGCAGTCTTCTCAACGATTGCGAATGCGTCTGCATCGGCAACTGCGAAACCACGACGAATGCGGGTCTTGAGAAGAACGCCATCCTTTGTAAATTCTGCATCACGTGAAACAACAGACTCAACGCCACCACGGACACCGTTGATTAACATCTGACGGTTTCCTACGATAAGCAATGGGTTTCCTGCTGGTGATGCTGATGCTGCTGCTGAAGTAGCTGCACCGTATGAAATTACTAGTGGGAATCCGAATAGAGATCCTGGAGTTCCTGCTAGTGGATCTGGAAGAACAAGGTCATTGTTGCCCTTGATCATTCCACGAATTTCTTTAAGCATCTTTGGATGTGCCATCCATACTGTGTTAGCTGCATCAAACTTGCTTGAATCCTCAGCAATACCAAGGGCATTGTTTAGATCCTCGTAAGAAAGAGCTCCACCTGTCTGAATGCGATTTGTGTTCCAGTTAATTGCTGCATATAGCGAAGTGTATGGAGCTGTGTCAGTTCCATCTGCTGCTACGTTTACGCCTAAGCAGGCGTTATCAAACTTACGTGCAAAGCGGGATGCCCACTCTCTACGTGCTGTTGTGAGAACGTCTACGAGGTTGTCATTTAGATCTTCCTCTGATACGTTCATAATCTGTGCATACTTACGTGCTGTAAGTACGATTTCGTCTAGAGTAGCTGTTGCTTCTCCAATTGTGCCACCTTCGGCTACAACTGCTGGAGCATCTGCTACGAAACGAGGCACAGTCTTTGTGCGAGATGCCATTGGTTCCTGACGAGCATAAGCTTCTACAGCAGAATTAGCCAAGAGGTCTTGGATTACTACTGAGCCTTGCTCTTCAAGAATATAACCATTGGCTTCGGTAAAATCTGTTCTTGCCATGTTTATTTCTCCTAAAATGTTTTAATTAAACTATTTAAATAGATTATCGTCCAATAAGTCTATGGTCTTAAGTCCAAACGTCCATTTGGATACTTATGCCCTAATTATACATTATTTAATTAGATAAATCTACCTTCCAAGCGCTACTTTAGCTAGTTTTTCGCTTGCTGATATTGGCTTTTCTACAGATTTTGCATCTGCGGAATCACCTTTTCCTGCTACTAACAATTTTGGATCAAATAATTCTGGAAAATCTTTCTTTAATTCTTTAATTTGATCATCTAACCCTACTACATTTAATTCATCATCAAATGATAGGGTCTCAAATTTAAGATATTTAAGTAATCTCTCATGATTTCCCACCCAAGTCTTACTTATTTCTTGAATTACTTTTTCTCTAAGCAACTTTCCGCTAAATTTAGCGTTTTCTTGCTCATATTGTGCCAATTTGGCTTCTAGAGCTTCTTTTTCTTCTCTAGATTGTTTTGCATCCTTCTTGGCACGGTCCAAAGCTGCTAGAACAGCTGCTGGATCTTTAATCTCTTCGGACGTACCATCCATCTGAGTTTCTTCCATTATTATCCTTCATTTCTTTCAGCTGCAGCTTGTTCCACAGCTAAATTATTGGCATTTACGCCTGTTGCTTGTAACGATATATTTTGTGTTTCATTTGTAGCTAGTGCAGACGCTTCAGCAACTTGTGCTGCAATCTCTGCGTCATATCCAAGCTCCAAAAGTATCTGCTCTAATGGCATTCCAACGCTCTTCTTGCGAACAGCGATATCCCATTGATCTACAGAGTCAATTGTTTCTGGACTAGACCAAATAATATCAACATCTGAAACAATTCCTTCAACTTTGAGCATGTATTTAAACAAATCTCTCCAAGTTGAGCCAAATGCTAATTGGCGATTAATAACTTTCTTAGTTAATGGTGCCTCAGAGACACGTAGGGCTTCACCAGAAGGAATATAGCTTCCCTTGGTAAAGTAATGTGTTGGTGTTGAGGTAATTGATGCCATTGCATTTACAAAGTCTGCTACAGGCTTAGTAAATGTCTCTGGGTCTGCTGCTGGGAATTGTCCAACAGTTGAGACGCCTTGCAAATACCACAATTGTCCTGGGCCATTTTGTAGAGATGATAAATTCTCTCTTGCCGTATCATCATCTGCAAAGTCTTCAAATTCAGAAGTATTTGTTCCATTTGAAAGAGCATAACGCTGTGGAGCACCCTGATAATCAACAGTATACATATGTGTTGATATTAATTTATTAATAGCATCCTGTGGGCCATATGCATCTGCATGTTCTGGCTTTCCATATGGCTTATGTGTGCGGAAGTGGAAAACTGGGCACTCATTCCATGGATTTGCAACAGTTTCTGTTAAAGTTAATTGTGGTGCATGTGTAAGTATCTCTAAATCGCCTCTTCCCTCATATTTCTCAATACGATCTGGATAATATAGATTTAGCTTAATAATCTTTTCTGTATTTGTCTCAACTTGCCACATTTTGGCAGCAAATGATTTTAATCTTGGGTTTTCTTGATCATAAATAATTACAGTTGTCTTTGGTGAATTGTAATCAATACTTACAACTCCATCCATATCTGGCCATACGATTGCGTAGCAATCGCCATAGACCAAAGCAGATTTATGTATTTCATTCATGTCTAGCTTAATATCGGTCTGATCAAATACTGTATTTAGATAATCATTTGCAGATTGTTCTACAGCCACAACTTGTTTAATATCAAGTCTATTGTGAACAGAATCTACTACAGTTTTGGCAAAATTAAATCTAAAGTCTGCATTTTCAAAGCGGAATATGCGATTCCAGCGCTGAGATTGAAAAACCTCTGGCTGGGAACCATCATAATATGCTTCTGCCTTAATATAGGCATCTCTAGATGCAATTATGTGATCAAACGCCTTTTTTACATCTGACATTTTATCTCCTAAAATAGTTTAACTGTCTGGCTAATACTTTTGGTGTTTTATCATCCAAGAAATATAGTATTCCAGAAGTTACCGCATCTAGAATATCGTCATGGGTTATTTTTGGAAATGCCCACATCTGTTCTTCTAGCGTAGGGAAATGTGCGGTGTGTCTTATTTTTCCCTGCTGGTAAAAATTCAAAGCTTTTCCTGCACGGATTTGCTTTGATACTGATTGCCTTACAGATCTATATTTTACAGGAATATCTTTAAATACATCCTGCCATAAATCTCCACCTTGGTTCGTTTCCACATAGATTACTCCAGGTTGATAGATATCTACAAGGCTTGCGATTCTGTCAGATAATTCAGATGGTGAGACCTTCAGCTGAATGGCCTCTCTCACATAAATATTGTCATCATCGCCTCTGGACAATACAGCTATGCCTGTATAGTCAGAAATCTTATTTTTTGTTACTGCTGGGTCAATAGAAATAATTGTATTTCCATATTCCTCTAAATCACCAATAATAATATCTTGCTCAGTCCAGAAATTACCATCTGCATTTACAGGTCTATTCATATAATTCTTGGCAAAGTCACGCAGATGACGCTGGCTTAGCAACCAGTCTAGAGGCCATTTCTGAGGCCACACGCTTCGCTCTGAGCCATCATCAGCGGTCATGATGGCTGGGAAGTAGTGAACTCGCACATTTTGATCTGAAATCCATTGTAATTCTTTATCTGTGTGTCCTTCTGCAAATTTTCTAAATTGATCCATCATAGAATTAGGCATAGTGGTAGTTCCTACAATAATCATACGAGCATATATATTCATAGGAGCAATATCATCAAAAACTGTATTTCTCTGTTGTCCTGCCTGATATTCAGAATAATTCTTCTCGCCCTTTTCTATATCATCAAGAATTATGAGGTCTGGTCTTTGGCCAAATACTTTTTTACCCAAAGAGTTGGTATCAATGCCATTAGCATCAAAGATAAAATCATTTGCCTGAACAATTCTCCAGCTATTATTCGCAAGGGAACGCCCAGTGCCACCGACAATTTTAGGTGTACATAGTGCGGAGTAATCTGCTTTAAGATATTCATTTGTATCCAATTCATTCTTAAATGTCATCAGATGTGTTTCTGCCTGACTAGCAGCATCTGAAAATGCAGCTACAAATTTAATATGACCATGGGCGGCGGCCCATAGTGGTAGTATCAAGAAGATCCATGTGGATTTCCCACATTCTCTAGGTGCAATAAATGCATCTCTATGTTGTTTAGGTCTTGTGGGTCTATTGATCCAAGTTTTGCCATATTCAGCAAGTGCCCAATGGAATTCAGATAAAGTGAGCTCGTCATTTGCATTCTTTAAATGATGTGGCAAATATATAAGAGCAAATAACATTGGATCAAATTTAGTAAGTTCAATACGCCCTTCAGAAAATGTTAATAGTTCTGGGTTTATATTTTCTAAATATGTTTCTAAATCCAATTTACTCCTAGTTGGTATATATATAATTTTTACTGTAGAAATTTGTTTACAGTAGCAAAATAACAAATGAGTACATATTTGTCAATTCGGGTGGTCTATCTTATCTTTAATTAAATTGTTTCTTGCTTTGGCTTCATTAAGCATATCTACGATTGCTAAATCTGTGCCATCTTTAGATCTATTTTCATTTATATTTGTAGACTTACCTTCAATTAGATTAATTGTTTGAATTGCTTTAT
>Ga0222712_10005312_pt1 | contig 13111 bp, 10 predicted proteins | sample C33_657DmetaG_FD_165043 | JGI IMG/M metagenome (GOLD analysis project Ga0222712, IMG submission 165043) | Estuarine water microbial communities from San Francisco Bay, California, United States - C33_657D | ecosystem: Environmental > Aquatic > Marine > Unclassified | place: USA: California...
GCACGCGCCCGGTCGCCTCCGGGTCACCGTGGTACCCGCTCATCACACCCGCGCCCCCCACCAGAATCTCGCCGTCCCCGCCAATCTCCACCCGCATCCCGGGCACCACGCGTCCCGCCGTGCCCGCCCGGTAAGCCAGCGGCGTGTTCATCGTTACCAGCGGCGACGCCTCCGTCAGCCCGTACCCTTCCAAAATGGGCAGCCCCAGCCGCGCGTACGCCTCCGCCAGCCAGCCGGGCAAAGGCGCGCCCCCGCAACCCGCCCAGCGCAACCGCCCGCCAAAAAAGTGTTTCAAGCTCTCAGGTGTCGCCTGCTCGCCGCCGGCCAGACGCCACACCTTCTCATACAGCCGCGGCACCGCCTGGAAATGCGTCGGCTTCCATCGCCGCAACCCGCGCAATATCCCCCGCGGGCTCACCAGCCGCGCCGCCTGCGCCCCGGCCAGCAGCCCCTTCACCACATCCGCGTTCAAAGCGTACAGGTGCGTCAGGGGCAGCCAGCTCAGCACACGGTCACCCGGCTGGTGGCCCACCAGGCTGGCCCGGGCCCCCGCGCTTGCCAGCAGGTTGCCATGCGTCAGCATCGCCAGCTTCGGCTCGCCCGTGGTCCCCGAGGTGGGTGCCACCAGGGCCAGGCTCTCGGGCCCCATGCCCGCGGGGCAACAGTCCAAACCGCCCCGCCGCCCTGTACCGAACACCACCACCCGTGCTTGGCTGCCCAGGGGCCGGTCACCCCCCGTCACCAGCCAGCGTGCTCCAGCCCGGTCCAAGGTTTCCCGGGCCCCCTGCCACCGCTGGCCCACACCCAGGGGCAATACCACCGCCCCCGCCCGCCACAGGCCGAACAGGGCCACCACCCAGTCGATCCCTTCACCCATCCGCAGCCCGGCGACATCCCCTTCCCGCAACCCCGCCCGGGCCAGTCGCCCCGCGAAATCCACAGCCCGCCGGTGCCATTCGGAAATGGTCAGCTGACCACTGGCGGTCCGCCAAACCACGCGCTCGCCCAAAGCCCCGGCCTGCCAGGCCAGAAGCCCCGGCAGATGCCTGACTTTTTCAACAATGGCCAGCGGATCCACTCGGCTATCACCCATTTCTTTGTTGATTTCAGCGCACTGTGTCAAACACGGCAAGTTTGCCGCCTGGGCCCGCCCCGCCGGTTTGGCAATCCGGGCATGGTGGCACGCTTCAAGCGCCCGCCCCGCAAGGGGTTGGCCGTTTTTCCCCCCTTGTCGCTGGCCCACCGTCCGCCCGCTTGCATAATGCTGGTTAGACCCGGTCGCCGCGTGCGGCCGGTCGGGGGGAATGCCCGGGGCGCCCGCGGATCCGTGGGTAACGGGACGGGGCTCCAAAGTCCGCTGCTAAGGACTCGCATTCCCGACGCTCTTGATCTGTTCCGCGCGTGGGCAAAAAACAAACTCGGCGTTAGCGTCGCAGGAGACAAGCCCGGTGATCGCGCGGACCAACCAGGGGCGGCCCGGGGCCTGGGAACCCCGTGCCACAACCTCGCCGCCAGGGCCCTCCCCGGATCCGGGCCCCCCGCGGCGGGGATTTTTCACTTCTTCACCGGCTGCCCCGCCGGCCGTGTGTTCAAAAGATTTGCAGGGGAGCTATTAGGGCTTTTCTCCGCCCAGGCTCGCCTCCCACGCCTCCCGCAGCATCCTCACCCGCCTGCGGTTCACTCCCAGGTCCGAATGCCCGGCCCGGCTGGCCGACCGCACCTGGATCACCGTGCCCTTCCCGCCCCCGGCGGCCTGGCACAAAAACTCCACATCGTCGATGAAACGGAACACCACCGACCGGAACTCCGCCCGCACATACCCGCCCGCCGGCTCGTGCAGCGTCACCCGCGCGTGCGGCATGTCCCGCACCAGAACCGCCAGCCGCGCGGCGGTCTGCTCGGGATCATGGGGCGATCGCCAGGGCTCCACATGGTGCGCCGGCCTCGCGTCGGTCGAGCAGACGCAGTTGGGGCTACCGGCGCACGGGTTAAGCCCCGCCGAAGAGCCCAGCGCCTGGGGCTTCCCCAGAAAACGGAAAAACAACATCACCGCGACGAAACACGCCGCGGTGATGCCAAGTGCGATCAAACCCTGGGTCATGTGCGATTTCCCGCTCAACCGCTTACCGCCCTGGCAGGGCGCCCGGGGCAGGCCGGCTCGCGATCTCTTCCTGCTGGGCCAGTTCGCGGGTCAGCGGGAACGGAGGCGAGGGCGGAACATACTGCGGAGGATGCTCCAGATATTGGGGTGAAGGCAGGGTCATCCCCGCAAGCTGGGTCTGGCAACCAGTGCTGCCCGACAGGGCCAAACCGCCCAGGGCCACGCAGGCCATCGCCGCCAGTTTGCTGGTCTTTGCCATCGGTCTGTCCCCCAACCCGTTGCCTTTTTCGGACTCAATGGGCCAAAAGCCGCATGGTCCCGTTGGAGAAAGTATCGATCCATCCGCCCCTGCCACTTGAACCGATTTTTCCGGTCCTGACGGTTTTCTCGCATTTTCGTGGAACCTGCCCCAAGGTGGGTTACACTGCTGTTGCCTCCCGGCGAGACAACCATGGCGGAACGACGCACCAAAAAACCCCCGGCGGAAACCACTTGGCCCACCCTTTTCCAATGGGGGCAGGGCGAAGGCAGCCAACCGCTTGTCTGGCGGAAGGTCGATGCCGGCCCGGGTCCAGCGCCGCTTCAGCTCGACCATGTGCCACCCTGGTTTCCCACCGGCACCGCCGGCGAGCCGTTCCGCTTTTGCCAGGCCATGGAACGCCTGGTCCGCGCCATCTGCGCCTCTTGCGAGGAACTCGCGCACATTCAGGTGGACAAGCTCCTCTTCTCCGTATGCCAGGCCCGCTCGACCGACCGCTATGGCCTGCAGGCCCGCGTCACGCCCCTGCGCTTCCCCGGCGGCAACCTGGAAATCAACCGCCGTGGAACCACCTACACGGTCCAGCGCCACCAGGTGGATGGCACCGAAAAGCTGTATCAAGTCACTTTTTGCCTGCCAAGATTTCAAAATCAAACATTCGATGAAAAGATGATAACCATTTTTCACGAACTATATCATATTGGCCCTAAGTGTGATGGAGACCTGCGCCGCCTCGAAGGCCGCTGCCATGCCCACAGCCACAGCCAGGTGCATTACGATGCCCACATGGCCGCCCTGGCCCGCTTCTGGCTGGCCAACCGGCCCGACACCTCCCTCTATAACTTCCTACGGCTCGACTTCTGGCAACTCCAGGCCCGCCATGGCAGCGTGCTGGGCGTGTTTGTTCCCCGGCCCCGTCTCATCCCTGTCGTTCCGCAATCCTGACCCAGCCCCATCCACGCACAGAAAGCTCCGTCATGACCGCCCACGGGTTGCCCACCGCCCCTTCGCTCGATACCCTCGCCGGCCCTACCGAAAGCTGGAACCTGATCACCCGGGCCCCGGGCCCGGAGGGTGCCCTGCCGCTCACCCCCGAACTCCTCCGCCACGCCCCCAGCGGCGACCTGTTCGGCTGGACCCAGGATGTGGGCATGGGCTGGAAGCCCGCTGAACTCAACCGACCTGAATACCTGCTCCTCAGCACCGCAGGCGGTCTCCGGGGCGAAAACGGCGAGCCCATCGCCCTGGGGTACCACACCGGCCACTGGGAGGTGGCCCTGCAGGTCCGCGCCGCCGCCGAGGAACTCCGCGCCCTGGGTGGAATCCCCTTCGCCGCCGCCGTCACCGATCCGTGTGATGGCCGCACGCAGGGCACCCCGGGCATGATGGACAGCCTGCCCTACCGCAACGATGCCGCGATGGTGCTGCGCCGGCTCGTCCGCAGCCTGCCCACCCGCAAGGGGCTTTTGGGTGTGGCCACCTGCGACAAGGGCCTGCCCGCCATGCTGCTGGCCCTCGCCTCGTTCCCGGATCTGCCCGCCGTGCTGGTCCCCGGCGGCGTCACCTTGCCCGCCGAGAACGCCGAAGATGCCGGCAAGGTGCAGACCATCGGCGCCCGCTTTTCCCAGGGCCTCATCACGCTGCAGGAGGCCGCCGAGATGGGCTGCCGCGCCTGCGGCAGCCCCGGTGGTGGTTGCCAGTTTCTTGGCACCGCCGCAACCAGCCAGGTGGTGGCGGAAGCCCTGGGCCTCACGCTGCCCCACGCCGCCCTGGCCCCTTCCGGTCAGCCCGTCTGGCTTGAACTCGCCCGCTCCTCCGCCCACGCTCTCACCCACTTGCGGGCCGCGGGACTGAACACCCGCGACATCCTCACCCCCGGCGCGCTCCACAACGCCCTGGCTGTGCATGCCGCCTTCGGTGGCAGCACCAACCTGTTGCTCCACATCCCCGCCATCGCCTTCGCAGCGGGGCTCCCCCGCCCCACCGTGCAAGACTGGATCCGCGTCAACAAGGCCGTGCCCCGCCTGGTCGATGCCCTGCCCAATGGCCCCGCGGGCCACACCACCGTCCGCGTCTTCCTGGCCGGTGGTGTGCCTGAGGTGATGCTGCACCTGCGCGACCTGGGACTGCTCGATCTTTCGGTCAAAACCGTCACCGGCCACACGCTGGATCAGGTGCTCGACTGGTGGAAGCAGAGCGCCCGCCGCGCCGCCATGCGCGAGATGCTCGTCCGCAAAGATGGCATCGATCCCGACCGCGTCATATACTCCCCCGCCGAGGCCCGCGCCGCCGGCCTCACCAGCACCGTGGTTTTCCCCACCGGCAATCTCGCCCCCGAAGGCTCCGTCATCAAGGCCACCGCCATCGACCCGAAAAAACTCGGCCCCGATGGCGTCTACCGCCACACCGGGCCCGCCAAGGTTTTCGTGACTGAGCGCGCGGCCATCGAGGCGGTGAAGTCGGGCGGGGTGCAGGCGGGCGACACCCTGGTGCTCATCTGCCGAGGTCCGCTGGGCTCGGGCATGGAGGAGACCTACCAAATCACCAGCGCCCTCAAGCACCTCCCCTGGGGCAAGGATGTCGCCCTGATCACCGATGCCCGGTTCTCCGGTGTTTCCACCGGGGCCTGCATCGGCCATGTCGGGCCCGAGGCTCTGGCCGGCGGGCCGGTGGGTAAGGTGGTGGATGGCGACCTCATCCGGGTGGTGGTGGATACCCGGGATCTGGTCGGGTCGGTCAACCTCGTGGGCCAACTGGGTGACCCTGCCGATCAGACCAGTCCTGAGCGCGGAAACCACCTGCTGGCAGCCCGCAATCCCCGGAAAGACCTTGCCTGCGATCCCCTTCTGCCGGACGATACCCGGCTATGGGCCCTGCTCCAGCAGGCCTCGGGGGGGACATGGGGCGGCTGCGTCTACGATGTGGATGCCATCGCCCGGAAGCTGATTTGATAGAACAATACTCAGCCCGCCCAAACTACCCCAACCGGTCAGCCTTCTCCTGTGGAGTCAACAACGATGGCGAATCCCCCTCCCCAAAGCTTCGGCCTGGGCAAACTGGCCATGACGCCGGTGAATGTCATCCTGCTGGGCGTGATGATGTTCCTCCAGTTTGCCGTCTGGGGCGCCTGGTTCGTCACGCTGGGTGTTTACCTGGAGAAAGGCCTGGGCTTCTCCGGGGCCTGGATCGGCGCGATCTACGGCACCATGGCCCTGGGCACCATCTTCTCGCCCATGATCGTCGGCGCCATCGCTGACCGCTATTTCAACTCCGAAAAGCTGATGGGCATCCTCCACCTGGTCGGTGGTGTGCTGCTGCTCATCCTGCCGGTGGTGGGCACCAACCCCGAGGCGTTTTACGCCATCGCCCTTCTCTACGCGCTGCTCTACTCCCCCACCCTCGCGCTGGCCAACTCCATCACCTTCAGCCATGTGCCCAACGGCACCGTCTGGTTCCCCATCCTCCGCACCTTCGGCACCATCGGTTGGGTGGTGGTGGGCCTGTTTGTCGGCTTCGTCCTTCCCAGCCTGATCAAGCTGCCCGAGGGCACCACGGTGGATGCCACCGCTTACCCGCTGTACCTGGCCGGTGGATTGTCCATCCTGCTGGGCTTCTTCTCCTTCCTGCTGCCCGCCACCCCGCCCACCGGCAAGGCTGGCGAGATGCTGCCCGCCATCAAGGCGCTGGGCCTGCTGAAGGATCCCTCTTTCGCGATCTTCTTTGGTGTGAGCTTTGTCATCACCATCGTGCTGGCCTTCTATTACGGCTTCACCGGCAACTACCTGGCCGACTCCATCCTGCCCAAGCTGCCGGGTGACATGCGCCCTGATAGCGTTGCTCCGGTGATGGCGATCGGCCAGATCGCCGAGATGCTCATCCTGCCCTTCCTGGGCGCCTGCCTCTACTTTTTGGGCATGAAGTGGGTGCTGGCCATCGGCATGTTCGCCTGGGGCCTGCGCTACCTGCTGTTCGCCTTCGGCTCCGGCGGCGAGTCGGCTTCTGTCGGCCCGTTCCTGGTCTTGGCCAGCCTGGCGTTGCACGGCATCTGCTTCGACTTCTTCTTCGCCGCCGGCTTCATCCATGTGGACAACAACGCCCCCAAGGAGGTCCGCGCCAGCGGCCAGGCCCTGTTCACCTTCCTCACCTACGGGTTGGGCATGTGGCTGGGCAACACCATCAGCGGCGTGATCGTCGACAAGTACACCCTGTTCAACGAGGTGGGCGGCGAGGCCAAGATCACCCAGGCCGTCGACAGCTTCCTGAAGGCCACCAACCAGGATCTGAAGACCGACGACAAGGGCGTCTTTTTGCACGATGTCGCCAACGCCCTGGGCGGCACCATCGCCAGCCCCATCACCGAGGAAGAGCGCAAGAAGCGCAATATCCCGGTACTGGCCGCCCTGGGCAACGCTGACGAGGCAGCCACCCGCAACCCGAAGCTGGTGGATACCCTGCAAAAGGATCTGGGCAAGGAACTCGGCAACCGCGCCGCCCGCCTGCTGGAGGAGTCTCACGCCAAGTCGCTTGACCCCAAGCACAAGGCGGAAGGTGTCTTCACCACCCGCAACTGGTTCATGGTCTGGATCATCCCCAGCCTGGGCGTGTTCGCAGCCCTGGCCGTCTTCCTGGCCCTGTTCCGCGAGGACAAGAAAAAGGCCCAGGCCCTGGAGCAGGCAGCCGTCTGACCTGACCCCAAACCGTCCACCCGCACCCCCGCCAGATTTGGCGGGGGTGTTTTTTTATTCCCGTGGAAGCAGTCAACTGCCGCAACTACCGCAACTCCGCAACACCCGCAGGGGGTGCGGGAGTTGCGGCAGTTGGCCGCGCAGTGGCTGCCTTTCAGGCATGCCGTGCGCGGGAGTGCATGGGTTCTGGCGCGGACGGTATGTTTTTCGACAAAGACAGGCACCCTGACACAGACCGTCTTCCGCAGAGCCTTCCTGTTTGCTGGGTCGAGGCTGAACCCGTGCACTTCCGCGCACGGCACGCCAAGGCAAATACCAATTCCGCAATGCCTTGGAGTTTTCGGCGGCTTGCCTGCGGCCCGGGGGCTGCCGCCCCACGGCTCGCCAGGGCAAAAACCAACTACCGCACCCCCTGCGGGTGTTGCGGAGTTGCGGTAGTTGCGGTAGTTGGCTTGCAAGCGTGAATCATCTCCGGCGGTAAACCTCACCCCCCGGCCCCCTCTCCATGCATCGAGAGGGGGAGCAGCGGTTTGCAGGCCACCGAAAACGGCGGTGAGGTTGTCCAACTCCGCAACTCCCGCACCCCCTGCGGGAGTTGCGGAGTTGCGGGAGTTGAAGTAGTTGGTCATTTTCGGTTCACCCCTGAGCGGGGGGTTGTGAATAAATCTTCATGTCTCAGACGGCATGCGGGTGCCTTGCACTAGCTGGGCCGTGGTGGGTGGAAGAGAACCTAGGGGCCAGTAGAATTCTTAATGGATGCAACATGTGACTGCGGCATGCACCAAAAAATGAAGGGGACCCGATGCATCTTTTGAATGGGAGGCTTTTTTCCATGCAGGCGAAACCGTGGGGGCTTTTTTTGGCTGCCGGGCTGGTGATGCTGGCCGAGGGGTGTGGAGTTTCCGGGCCTCCTGGCAAAGATGGTGCACCTCTATCATCCAAGCAAGCGGAAGCATGGCTCAACTCCGACATACCACCGCTGGCTGAGGAAATCGCGGCATCGCCTATCAAGCTGTCGGCCCCGGAGCTGGTGGCCAACGAATTCGGTCAGGAGACTCTGTCGTTGGCCTACCAGCGCCCGTTGGTGGTGCGCACGCTCGCCGCCGAATTGAACCTGGTGCTTCTACCTGCCAATGGGGGGCAAACCCGGGTATTCGTCCAGCCAGGAACCCTCATCCAGCCGATGGACAGCGGGACCATCCGGGGGATTACCGGCGGCCTCCTGGACTACCGGGGGAAAATCAGCCATGGAATCAGGGCTTATCTTGAAATGAAGCAGGCCACCATGAACATGAGCGCCGGGAAGGCTTCGCGCGTGTCCGAGGTGATCTGGTTTGGAACGCAGGAGCAATTGGCCGAGGCGGCCCGCAAAGGCCCGCCCCCTTCGGTGTCACCTGGTGCCTCCCTGACGGCCCCCGCACTCCAGCCTGTGCCATCTGGCGAAATTCCGAAGGGCACCCCGCTGTCGATGCGTTGCGGTGACCGTTGGGCCCGCGGGTTCGCAGCGGAGGCTTCCAGCGGAGACCGGGTGAAACTGCTGGTGTACCTGGTGCGGCGCGACAAACCGTACATGCCCTGGACCGTGGAGCTACCCCGAACCGAATTGCGGATGGAGCCTGACGCACTGGCCGACCTGCAAAAAAATCCAACCGGGTTCGCCGAAATCGCCAGCAACAACGACATGAAACTCTCCAGGCAGGGCGTGCCAAACAAACTGGTGCCGGTCAGCCCGGGTAGCGTGAAGCCTGGCACCGCCGTGCTGGATTTCTGGAACGGCATGCTGGACCCGTGCAAGGCAACGGGCCCCGCGCAGGATGGCGCCGTGCCGCTTCAGCGGGTGGGTTTGGACAACGCCAAGATGGTGAAACCCGCCTCCGGATTATTCCTCGACCCGTTCGGGGAAGCGACTGGGAAGTAATTGGGCAAAACCTTTTGGGACAAGGGCGTGTTCAGTCCGGCAGCGCCTCGCCCTTGGTCTCGGGGGCGAAGGCGATGACCAGCAGGCCAACGAGGTAGACCATCGCCATGATGGAGCAGGCCTTGGCGTAGTCGCCCTGGAAGTAGCCTTTCATCAGGGCGCCGGTCTGCAGGGCGCCGACGGCGGCCACCACGCGGCCGAAGTTGAAGCTGAATCCCTGCCCGGTGGCCCGCTGGCGGGTGGGGAACAGCTCGGGCAGGTAGAGCGGCAGCCAGCCGTAGAACGCCGCCGATACGGCGCCCATCAAAAACGCGCTGGTCAGAAACCACCACGAAAGACCCGTATTGGTCCTGAAAAACAGTTGCACCGCGCCCAGCGAGCCGACGCAGAGCAGCACATAGGCCCAACGCCTGCCCGAGGCCATGCCCAGCAGGGCCCCCAGCAGCGCTCCCACTGAGGCGCCCAAAGCGGAAGACATCTGGGTGTAGGCCTTGGCCTCCCGCACCACGGTGGCGGGCAGTTCTGGCGGCGCTTCCCCACGGTCTTCGGCCTTTTTGGCTTCCTTGGTCAATTCGGCCGCCCAGGTGGGGGCCCACTGCACGCTGGCCCAGGTGCCCAGCAAGGGCACGCCGGAAAGGCAGGCCCCCAGCACCATGCGCGGGATAGCGCTCCGCTTCAGGATTTCGCCCCGGCCAGCCAACCGTCTCTCAAAAGCATGGACCGGGTAGAGGTACCCGGCGACCACCACGGCCAAGAGCGGCAGTGTGACCAGCAGGCGGGTGCCGTAGCCCCAGCCGTTGTCGGCCCACGCGCCCAGAATGCCCAGGCCGGCGACCGAGCCCACCAGCACCCCCAACAGGTCCACCCCGCTCCAGGCGGTGGTGGAACCGGTGGCCTTCTCGGCCTCCCACCGGTGGGACTCGGGCACGAACAGGCGAATGACAAAGGTGAGTATCGCCGGCAGCACACCCATCAGCATCAGCAGCCGCCACTCCACCCACGAGGGGGAAAGGTCAAAACCACCCAACAGATCTTTCAGTTGGCCAATGCCCAAGCTCAACAGCGCCACCAGCACATAGCCGACATTGGCAGCGGCGCCGATCAGGCCCGCCAGCAGTGCGCGGGACCGGTCGCCCCACAGCTCCATCACCAGCGAGACGCCGAGCGCCCATTCACCGCCCATGCCCAGGGCGGCGATGAAGCGGACCGCGACCATCTGCCAGGCGCCGGGGATGACCGACTCGAGGCCGGTCAGGCCGACAAAGGCCCCCAAGCCACTGACGCCGGCATAGGTGAGGATGCTGAGCGCCATGGCGCGGACGCGGCCGAGCTTGTCGCCCAGCCAGCCGAACAGCACACCGCCCGTGGCGGCGCCCACCAGGAAGGCGGCGATGATGATGCCGTTGAAGGCACCCACCGCCCCTTCCCTTTCGGGGGTCATCGCCTGGCCGGTGTAGCCGAGCAGATCCATCAGCGCCGGGCGCGAGATGACCGGGAACAGGCCCATCTCGAACCCGTCGAACAGCCAGCCCAACAGGGCCGCGGCCAGGGCGGCGTACCTGGCCCCGGTGCCCGCTGACTTGTCGATGGTGTCGGTCGGCTGGCTGGTCATGGGATCAGTCGAACTTCTTGACGCGGATGTCGCGGTAGCGGACGAACTGCTTGGTGTAGTCGCCGCCGCCATGCACCTGCAGGCCGATGGAGCCCTTGTCGGGATGGCGCTTCTCGGTGTCGGTGAATTCCATCGTCTTCACGCCGTTGATCCAGGTGGTGACGGTGGGCGGGTTGCCGATGATGCGGGCGCGGAGCTCGTTCCACTCATCGGCCTTCCACAGCTCGGGCCATTGCTTCGCGTCGAAGGGGGCTTTGAAGTCGGCCTTCTGGTCCACCACGATGCTGGTGACCGGGCCCTTGAAGGAGAAGTTGCGGCGGTGGATGCCACCCGAGAGGCCCTCGCCGTAGACGCCCATCAAGTTGCCGTTGTCGTGGTAGTCGATCATGGCCTGGTAGGCTTGGCCCCTCTCGGTGCTACGCAGGAAGAGGCCGCTGTCGGGGCCGTAGTCGTTCCTCATCTCGATGCGGACCTCGAAATCGCCGAACTGCTCATCGGTGAGCACGAGGCCGCCGTTGCCGGGGATGTCCTGGGAGCCGGTGATGGCGCCATCGACCACCTCCCACTTGCCGCCCGACTTGTTCTTGCTGGTGCCGGAGTGTCCGGATTTGGCGCTGACATGCCAGCCCTTCAGGGAGGTGCCGTCATCGAGGCGGGTCATCTGGTCCTTGGGAACGGGCGGTGCATCCTTTTTTGGGGGCTCGGCCCTGAGGGAAACCAGGCAAAGCGCCGCGGCGGCGCAAACGCCAAAAACACGGGAAACGGCGAGGAAAGAACGCATGGGGGCGGGCTCCAGACCAGGAGGGAAGGATGTAAACAGGCAGGCTCACACTGTAACAGGAAAGCAAGCTACGGATGACCATTTTTCATGGTTGTTGACCCGAATTTTTCGGGTACCATGGGGCCTGCAAGCGGAGATCGGCCGAACGCCTGGGGGCGACCGGCGCGGGCCCGCCAGGAAGGATTGCCCTCCCATGATGAAGCGGTTTTGGCTGGCGCTGTGCGCCGTCTGCCTGAGCGTGGTACCCGCCATGGCCCAGGACAGCGAAGGTTTCACCCAACTGTTCAACGGCAAGGACCTGACGGGCTGGAAGACCCACCCCGACGACAAGGCCGTGTGGAAGGTGGAAGACGGCATGATCGTGGGCAGCGGCCCCGCCGGCCACCTGTTCACCGAGCGCGACGACTACACCGACTTTATCTATCGCCTGCATGTCAAGATTTCTGACAAGGGCAACAGCGGCCAGTATTTCCGCACCAAGTTCAAGAAGGCCTTCCCCGTGAGCGGCGTTGACGGCTACGAGGCCCAGATCAACTCCACCGGCGGCGACCGCGTGAAGACCGGCAGCCTCTACTCCATCGGGCCGTTGGTCACCGACATCCTGGTTCCCCCGGACACCTGGTTCGTGCAGGAAGTTACCGCCAAGGGCAAGCACATCACCATCAAGGTGAACGACAAGGTGACCGTGGACCGCGACATCGACAACCCGAAGCAACTGTTCCTGAAGGGGCATTTCGCCATCCAGCAGCACGACCCGGGCTCGAAGGTGTGGATCAAGAAGGTGGAAGTGAAGGAACTGAAATAACCAGGCCATCACGCGTCTTTCCGACCACGGGCTGACGGAATGGCCCAATCGGGGCCCGGCGACAGGATAGTCGCCGGGCCCTTTTTCTTTCCCGGCCCGATTAACCGGCACGGTTTGCTGGGGTTTCCCTTCCTTCTGATTTTGCCTTGGAGGCTTTTGGGGCTATGGTTATATAGCAATCCAACCCAGGGGTCATGCCATGCAACGACGCGGCGGTTTCACCCTGATCGAGCTTTTGGTGGTGATCGCGATCATCGCGGTGCTGGTGGGGCTGTTGGTGCCCGCGGTGCAGAAGGTGCGCGAGGCGGCCAACCGGATGAGCTGCCAGAACAACCTGAAGCAACTGGCCATGGCCTGCCACAACCACCACGACACCGATGGCAAGCTGCCGCCCGGCTATTCCCGCGACCCGGGACGCCAGGCCAGTTTTCTGGTGTACCTGTTGCCCCACATCGAGCAGACCGCGATGTACACGGCCTGGAATTGGGGGGATCCGGCCACCAACATGACGGTGGGCGGCCCCGCCCGGACCGTGGTGAAAACCCTGGTTTGCCCGACCGTGTCGATGCCGACCAATCCCTACGACATCCTGCCCGGACTCTGGGTCTCGGCCCTGAGCAGCTATGGTGGCAACGGTGGTAGCCGGGTGCTGCCCTGGAAGGATAACAAGGCGGACGGGATCTTCTTCGAGACCGGCGCCCTGGCCAAACCCTATCCGGGCAACCAGCCCGTGCGTTTGACCGACATCCTGGATGGGACCAGCAACACCTGGCTGATGGGGGAGCGGACCCATTACGACCCGGCGTGGGACAGTTGGATGATCGCCCCGCTGCAACCGAAACCGGCCATCCCCATCCAGCCTTTCGCGACCACGCGGGCCCTGTGCCCTTCAGGCCCTTTGGCGATCAGCCAGGTCACCCATTCGGGTTACACGCTACTCAATTCGCCGA
>Ga0222712_10005313_pt1 | contig 13109 bp, 18 predicted proteins | sample C33_657DmetaG_FD_165043 | JGI IMG/M metagenome (GOLD analysis project Ga0222712, IMG submission 165043) | Estuarine water microbial communities from San Francisco Bay, California, United States - C33_657D | ecosystem: Environmental > Aquatic > Marine > Unclassified | place: USA: California...
TGGCCTGCCACCGCCCTGAAAACAAGGGTGTCTCGTTGACACGAATCCCCTGTTTAAATGAGCCAGCCTGAAGTCCTGACTACGGCCGCTTTAGCCGCGGCGCTCGGCGTGAGCGTCCAGCGCGTGGGCGTCCTTCGACGCGAAGGCATGCCGACGACCAGCGTGGCCGAGGCTGTGGCGTGGCGGGAAGCGAGGGCGGCTGCTCGCGCTGCGGCGGCGCCGGTGCCGGCCGAGCCGACGTCCTTGGATGACGGCACGATCCAGCAGCGCATCCATCGGCAGAATGTCCTGGTCAGCCGAGCGCGAGACGTCTGGCAGGCGGCGATGGAAACGGGCGACCGTGACCAAGCGAAGTACCACACGCAGTACAACCAGGCGACGGCCAAGCTGATCGACTTGGAAGCCGAGGCCGAGCGTCGTGCGATCATGGCCCGCGAATACATCAAGGCCTCCGAGGCGAAGGAGGCGATGCTTCAGCTGACGGGCGAATGGCTGGAGGCGATGGAGCGGATGCCGAGCGAGGTGGGCGAGGCCTGCAATCCGAACGACCCGCCCAAGGCCATCGCCGTGCTTCAGGCCTATGTCCGCAAGGTGCGCGAGAAACTGAGCGGAGGAGCCGATGCCTAAGCGCAAGCGGAAGCCGGCGGCCAAGCGCAAGCCGATGCCTAAGCCTTCGCGTCCGTTCCAGGATAAGCGGCGCAAGTGGTCGGAAATCTCGGACCAACTTTATCTGATGCTCAAGCGTCAGGGCATCGACCTCGACTGATGAACCGAGCCGACCTGATCGCCATCGGCCGCGAGGCCTTGACGCCGCCCGACAACGCCGACCCGGTGGCGTGGCTTGGACGGAACATCACGCGCGTCCCCGCGGGAGCGTTCGCCGGAGGATACAACCCGAAGCGCTGGCCGTGGATCGCGGAAAGCCTGCGCCTCTTCCTAGACCCTTCGACCCGGACAATGGTGGACCTCTGGTCGATTCAGACTGGCAAGACCCTCAAGGCCCGACTGGCCGCGACTTACCTGATGGCGAACGACCGAGGGAACATGGTCATCTACATGGATAACCAGGTCAACGCGGCGGACTTTACTATCCGTTACCTTCGGCCGATGTTCAATCTCGTCGATGACGTGCGTCGGCACATCTCGCCGAACGACAACGCAAAGGGCGACATCATCGACTTCGCGGACGGCACAATCGTATACAACAACTCGGCCACGACCGAGAAGGACCTGCAGCGCATCTCGACGCGGTACGTCATCGGAGACGAAATCTGGCTGTGGAAGAAGGGGGCCGTGGCGCAGTCGATGGCCCGAACCAAGGCTTACGAATGGACGGCCAAGAAACTCTATCTCTCGCAGGCCGGCATCGTGGGCGGCGACCTCGATAACATCTGGATGATGACGACGCGGCACGAGTGGAACTTCGTCTGCCCGCACGCGGACTGCCGCAAGCTCCAGCCCTGGGACTGGTCTTACATCCGTTTCCCGGAGGAGGCGAAAAGCCCGGCAGGATGGGACCACCTGATGGTAGAGCAGAACACGACCTACGAATGCGCAGGGTGCAAGCGACGATTGCCTGACACGAACGAGACGCGTATCGAATGCAACGCCGTGGAGAACGGCGCACAGTTCGTGCAGACGGCGCAACCTCAGAAGACCGGCTGGGTCGGGACGCACGTCAACGCCCTCGCGTCAACCAGCTGGGGATCTCTGGCCGTGGATATGCTCAAGGCTAAGGAGGCTAGCGATACCTACTCCGATGAGGAATTGAGGAAGCAGTTCAAGATGAAGTATCTCGCCATTCCCTGGAGCGATGATGGCGGGAGCATGGTAGTCTCCAGCGAGTCGGCCGACTACGCGATGGAAGACGAATGGGAAGGCGAGGCCGTGATCACGCCGTCGGGCAAGGTCGTCGATAAGGAGGGAGCGCCTGACGGGAGCATCCCTTTCCGTGTCTGCGGCATCGACGTGCAGCGCGGCTTCTTCTACGCGGTCGTCCGTCGGTTCGCGAAGACCGGGCATAGTCGCCTGAAGGCCTTCGCCAAGGTGGAGACGTGGCAGGACCTGGGCGCCTTCGTCAAGGCCCACGGATGCCATAAGGCCCTCTGCCTAGTGGACTCAGGTGACCAGACCCAAGAGGTCTACAGACAGACGGCGCTCCGCGGATGGAAGTGCTCCAAGGGTTCAGGCCAAGATTCTTTCTCCGTAAGCGACCGAGACGGGAACACCGTCCGACGATTCTATTCCGAGAAGCAGGCGGTCATGGTGCCCGGCGTTCCTCAACGCGCTTGGCTCATTTCCTTTGCCAACGTCCCAGCCAAGGACCTCCTGCACGGGCTCCGGGCGAGGAAGGTTTTCACATTCGCACGCGATGCATCGCCTGAGTATGTGGAACAGCTCAACTCGGAGGTGCGTGTCCGTGACCGTCGGACTGGCAAAGCGACCTGGCTGATGCCTCAGGGCAAGAAGGACAACCACGCCCTCGACTGCGAAATCCTCGCGCTCCTGGTCGCCGTGCGCTGGGGCGTGGTCGGCCGCGAGGCTACGGCTGACGACTTGCAAAAGGACGGAGGGGACTCACAGTGACGGCAAGAGAAACGGTCCTGGTACGCTGCCGGAATGTGCGCCGGCGGGGGCATAGGGCCGGGGCCGTTTCTCCCATCCGTTGCCTAGGCCCGCAGATTTATGCAAGGATTGTTCATCGGACTTTCGGAAGACGAGCTGCTGGCTATCAAGGCCAAGGCAGTCTCGATGATCATGGAGGGCAAGGTCCTCATGTCCTACGCCGACTCGTCGAGCTCCGCCACGAAGAGCTTCGCGTTGCCCCCCAAGGAGATGCTTGCCGAGGCCCTGGCCGCGCTGTCTCAGCTGGACCCTGCCAAGTACGGCCGCCGTCGCAACGTGATTAACGTCCGCTACGACAACCGAAACAACGACTCTAACTATGGCCTCTAAGTCTCGCAAGAAGACCACCCCTAGCACCGCCGCCAAGGCGCCGAAGAAACTGCCCACGGCAGGAACCGGCACGCCTAAGCCGCAGTCCTCGGCGAACGGTGGCGGAGGCTATCCTTCAGGCCCGCGATGGGAGAGCGTGACCCAGAGCAACGGCCGCCAAATCATTTACATGGGCGCCAATGTGGACGCCCGCCGCGAGATGTCTTCCCGCGATCGGAACATCATGGTGAAGAAGTGCCGCCATGCCGAACGCAACTACGGCCTCTACAACGCCATCCTCAACGATATGGTGCTCTACACGTCGGGCGACGGCATCAAGCCGCAGTCCCACGCGAGCACCCCTGAGGCCGCGCGCGCCTACGAAGAATACTTCGCCGAGAAGGGTAAGCGCATCGACGTCACCAACCGCCTGTCGTTCTACCAGTGCCAGGGCATCGCCGTGCGCTCGCTCATCCGAGACGGTGATATGTTCGTGGCCAAGGTACGCAACGCCCGGGACGAAGCGAAGATCCAGCTCATCGAGGCCCACCGCGTCGGGGACCCTGCCGACCGTGACCGCCCGGAGCGAGTCTGGGACGGCGTAGAGTTCGGAGACTTCGGAGAGGTCGTGGCTTATTGGGTCTACCGCTCCAACAACTCCAGCCGTCAGGTGCTCGCCAACGCGATGATGCACATCGTTGACTTCACGTCGTCGAGCGCCGCGCGTGGCACCCCATTGCTTCAGCATTCGGTCAACAGCCTGACCGATATCGACGAGATCCTCCAAGCCGAGACCAGGGCAGTTAAGGACCAGTCAGAGGTGACCCGTGTGCTCAACAAGGCAGGAGGCTTTATCGACGATAACATGGCCGCCGAACTCGGTGGCGGTGACCGATGCTATTCAGGCATCGTCGAACAGGCCGGCGGAAAGCTCCTCGTTTTGGAACCCAACGAGAAGCTGGAAATGCAGGAGAGCCGACGCCCGAACCAAACGTTCCAGGGATTCATCACTGAGCTCCAGAGGGACGTGAACTATGGCTGCCTGCCTTTCGAGTTCGTCGCCAATCCTCAGGCCCTGGGCGGAGCGTCCATTCGACTCGTCACCGCCAAGGCCGCGCGTGTCTTCGGCAAGTATCAGAACATCATCATCGAGCGCTTCTGTCAGCCCACTTGGGACTACATCATCGCAGACGGTATCGCCAAGGGTGAGATCCCTGACGACCCGAAGTGGTACGAGACTTCGTGGACCACTCCGAAGAGCGTGACCGTGGACGGCGGACGTGACGCCGCCAACGACCGCAACGACGTGGAGATGGGCCTCCTCTCGATGTCTGAGCTCTACGCGCAGCGTGGTCTCGACTTCCGCCAGGAGATGGAGAAGCGAGCTCAGGATATGAACTACATCGTCGGCCTCGCCAAGCAGGCAGGCCTCCCGGTCTGGATGCTCTACAAGCCCGGCTTCAACTGGCTCCAGCAAGGTCAGGCTTCCAGCCAGACTCCTTCCGACGTGGCTGAGAATCTCGACCTCCCGACCCCTCCCCCTTCCAATCCCTAACATGCGTTTTCTTTCCAACGGCCTCCGCGGCCTAGAGCCCTTGCTCATCAACCCGGTCCGCGCGAAGGACTACGTCGAAGCGTCCAAGGCCGCAGGCCTCGGAGACATGATCTCGCAGCTCTTCGGCGAAGCCCCCAAGCCCTACGTCGTCGGCACGACCGCAGTCATCCCAGTGTCAGGCCCTATCGGGAAGGGCCTCAGTCCCATCGAGCGACTCATGGGCGGGGCTGACGTTGACGTCATCGCCGGCTGGCTGGAAGAAGCCCAGGACAACCCGGCCGTGGACCGCGTCCTGCTCGCCATCAATTCCCCGGGCGGAACCGTGACGGGCGTTCAGGAACTGGCCGACATGGTCGCCGGCTACAAGAAGCCGACCCGTGCCTTCTCCGACAACATGGCCGCCAGCGCCGCCTACTGGATCGGAAGTCAGGCGGATGAGTTCACCGTGACGGGCAGCTCGCAAATCGGGAGCATCGGGGTCTACATGGTCATCCCTAATCTCGAAGAGTACTACGCCGCCCAGGGCATCAAGTTTGAGGTAATCGCCGCGGGCATCCACAAGGCCGCCGGCGCCGAAGGCCTTCCCCTTACCGCCGAGCAACGCGCTTACCTTCAGGCCTCGGTCGAGTCTACCCGCGATGAGTTCCGCGAGAGCGTCCGACGCAAGCGCCGCTTCGTCCGTGACGAAGACATGGAAGGTCAGGTCTTCACCGGCCGCGAAGCCGCCGCCAAGGGTCTGGTCACCGGCATCGTCCAGAATCTCCGAGAAGCCATCGCTACTTTCTGACCCTGCCAGTTGCCCGCATCCGCAATCTTTAAGACCATGACCATCGAAGAAAAACTCGCCGCCGCCGAGGCCCTCGTTGCCTCCGCCTCTGCCGAACGTGACGATCTCCGCGCCACTGTGGAGAAGCTGACCGTCGGCGCTTCCTCGGAAGTCGAAGCCCTCAAGGTCGAAGCCTCGGCCAAGGACTCCAAGCTCGTCGAGCTGGAAGGCCTCCTCTCCGCCTCCGCGAAACAGGTCGAAGAACTTACCGCCAAGGTCGCCGAACTTTCGGCCGTCCAGGTCAGCGCCAGCGCCGAAGCCGCGACCATCGTCGCCAAGGTCGGCGTTTCCCCCATCGACCTTCCTCAGGGCGACAGCCCGGTCCGTGCTACCGATGCCGAGATCGCTGAACAGTACGCCGCCATGCCTTTCAGCAAGGAGCGCACCGAGTTCCTGAAGAAGAACCGGGCGGCCATCTTTAAGGCCTCCAAATAAACTTTCCCCCTCAACCCCCTCTCTCTCCTAAACTAATATGTCCAACACCATCGCTGCTCAGCTGATCGTCGATACCCTCGCCGCCCAGTCCCAGACCATCCTCGCGAACCGCCTCGCCGCGCTCCGCAACTTCTCGACCGACTTCTCCACCGACGTCAAGAAGCCGAACGACACCATCCAGGTCGCCATCGCTTCCGCCACGGCCGCCACCCAGGTCAACCCTTCGGCCTTCAACGTCATCGGCGGCACGACCCTCTCGGCCACCTCGGTCGCCCTCGACCACGTCTATCAGCCCTTCGGTCTCGGCTACGCTGACATCCAGAACTCCATCCGTCTGGAGCGTCTCGTGAAGATCAACCTCGACGCCCTCGCCGACAAGATCTGGGCCCTCGCTACCGCCCCCATCACCGTCGCCAACTTCGGCGCCGCCGCCGTGACTGCTGCCGACAGCGCCGTCACCCCGGGCTCCGCTCAGCTCAAGGCTCTCTGGGCCGGTGTCAGCAAGGCCGGCCGCAAGGCCCTGATCGTGAACCCTGGCATCTACAGCCAGCTCATCCCGACCAGCACGACCTCCCTGCCCCTCTCCGAAGGTGCTTACGGTTTCGACGGTGGCGTCTTCTACGCTTCCCAGTTCCCGTCCGAACTGAAGTTGGCCGGCTTCGCCTGTGCGCCTGAGGCCGTGGCGCTCGCGGCCGCCGCACCTTCCCTCGACCACGTCCGCGACGGCATGCTCGTCTCGGAAGTCGTCGCCCTGGAAGGCCTCGGCATGAGCATCTACTACAACGTCTGGGCCGACAAGAGCACCCGTAACCTGGTCGCCTCGGCTGAACTCATGTTCGGCGCGAACAAGGCGGTCACGAACGGCACGATCGCCGCGGTCTACAACCCGTAATCGCCGGGGCTTAAAGCCCCACGAAACTAGACCCCCAGAAATGGGGGTCTTTTTTTTGCCCACCCTTGCAGATTTATGAGCCTGTATCCTGAGTTCCAACCCGATGCCAAGGAAATCGTGGCGGACCTAGGTATCCCTGGTTCGACCGCCGGCGGGGCGTTGACCTTCTCCTGCCTTATCTCCGAACCCGCCTACACGACCGTCCTAGAGGCAGGGGGTTATTGTGAGCGGACCCAGTACACGGTAAGGCTCCCCGCTGTAACGGCCTCCTGGAGCCTGCCAGATGGGTCTATTGGGGCATCTGGTCCTACCCTAGCGGCAGGGGTACCCGTCGCCGGACTTGGTATCGGCAAGCGCCTGACGGTCGGAGGCAAGGTCGTCCGCATTAACAGCCAGACCTACAAGCCCGCGTCGGCTTGGATTACCCTCGTCGTCATCGACGCCGACCAATGATTCAGGGCGGCATCGTCCCCCGCAGCCGTGACGAGTTCATGGCCGCCATCAAGGCCTTCAGCAAAGGAAGCGGGGACGGCATGCGCGACGTATTCCTGGAGCAAGGCGCCTTGTGCTGCCGAGACTCCATGATCTTCACCCCGCCTATCATCAAGGCCGGCGGCGATGGCATGAGCAAGGATGCAAAGAAGATCGGCGAACTGGCTATCCAGAAGGACGTGAAGTCGGTCATGGTCGGCGAACGTTCGGGGAGCACCCGAGCCCGCCGCGGCCGCCTCTTCCGCAAACTGGGCACGGCGTCCTACATGAACAACCCGGCCAAGTTCTGGAAACTCGCCGCGGACAACTCTGAGCTCTTCGCCGGAAACGGCCTTTGGTCCCGCATGTTCGGGAACGGCTTCGGTACTGAGAAGGGGTTCAAGAAGCTGAAGAACTACTTCGGCAAGATCGGGCAGGAGGAGGCTTCGAACATCTTCAACCGACCCATCGTCGAGAGCGCGGAGCAAGTCCGCCAGATTCACGAGACCGCCCGCAAGCGCTTCGGCGGACGCATCGTCAAGAACGGCGGACCGGGCATCGAGTTCTGGCAGAGGGCCGTGGTCAAGGACGGCGTCCTGGAAGCCTACATCAAGCAGCGCATCAAGATGGTCGGCCGCATCAAGGCAGGCTGGGTCGATACCCTGAACAAGCTGCCGAAGCCGACCAAGCTCTCAGGCCCTGCCTCCCGAAAGAACTCAGGCCGCTCCGGGATTCCTCTCTGGATCAAGCGCCACGCCAAGAGCGATGGCTATGTCCAGATGTCCATGCGTCAGGTGGACCAGCTCATAATCGAGATAACCCTCGGGAACCGCATTGGCGATACTGACTTTATTGCAACCGACGCGGACACGAAGAACCTAGTCTACGGCAACCGCGTCAAGCAGATGCCGGCCATGCTGGAGAACATGCTCCAAGCGCAGAAGGAAAAGTTCAACCGCGGCAAACGCTAACAACTCTATGGGAACCATCTCTGTCCGACACATCACCGAGGGCGTCCTCGACACCTACCTGACAGCCGAGTCGGGCCTTGCCGGCGTGGCCGTCTACACTGGCGACAACGCCGAGATCAACGTACTCCCCAAGTGCGTGGTCCTATGCGATGCCGCCAGGGCTCCGGCCGAACTGCCCGAAGGCCTTGGCAACTTCCATTGCTCGGTCCGCGTGACCATCTTCTCTAATGCCGACGACACGACCCTGACCGCCCACCGTGCCCGCGTGGCCGCCGTGGCCGGGGCGATGGCTGACATCTCCGCGATCAAGGCCGCCTTCGTGGCAGGGGGCGACGCGCTCTGCTATGACGTGACCCCTGAGTCTGAGGACGAAGGCCGAGACGACCGCTCCTGGGCGTCGGTCCTGAGCTTCGACGTCTTCGTGGTCGTGAACCCGCAGCCGTAAGGGTTGCCCGTTCCCGCAGTTTCAAAGACTATGGCTGCTATCCTCAACGGCACTTCCTGCATCTACGGCATCGGCTCTGGCACCGTGGCTAATTTGTTCGTGCAGTCCTTCTCCGTCTCGGCGGGCTTCAACAACGAGGACACTGTCCAGAACGAGGCAGGCCTCACGGTCACCCATCGCCTGGACGATCGCAAGACGACCCTCTCGGTGGACGGCATCTGCAAGACTGGAACGGTTCCGACCCTCGGCTCGACACTGACCTTCACGACCAACACCTCTTCGGCTTACCCCTCCGGCACGGCTTCGACCAACTTCGTGGGCGTAGTGGTCAAGGTAGACGAGAAATCGGTCAATAAGGGTTTCTGCTCCGTCTCCGTCGAAGCGGTTGACTACGAAGGTATCTCCTTCGCCTAACCTTGCTCTTTGACTCCCCTGCGAAAGGGGTAGTCTGGAGGGGTGGACGGAAGATTCCTTCGTGCTTTCACTGACCCGGCAAGGGTCACCTTCCTAGGGAAGGCAGTGTATCCCTGGTGCCTCAAGTACCGGGTTCGCTTGCTTGCCATAGAATCGCCCTTGGCTGACGAGTCAGGCCGACAGCCGACTCCGCTCGACCTAATGACGGCCGTCAAGATCTGCGCCGAGGAAGCCATCGGCGAGCTGACGAAGGCCGAAGTTAGGCTGGTCAAATCTCTTGGCGAGCGACCCGGCAAGTTCCTCACCGAGTGCGAACGGTTTCAGGAGTATGCCCACGTCGGCGCTTGGCCGAAGTTCTGGGAGTCGAACAAGAAGAACGGCAACACCGCCGGCGACGCCGGGGTGCCTTGGCCCCTGATGGTCGTGGCCTCCCTGGTCAAGCACGGCCACGAAGAGAAGCGGGCATGGGAAATGCCTGAGTGTCAGGCCATCTGGTTCAACGCCGCCTATGCATCTATGAACGGCTCAGAGAACAAGATCCTGACGACCGACGAGGAGGCCTTCATGGAGGAGCAGGAGCGTCTCGAAAAGGTTGCCCCCTCCGCAGAGGTAAAGACCCCCCCGCCCCATGTCCCAGAAACTTGAATATGAACTGAAGGGAAAGTCCGACGTCGAGCAAGTGACGGGTCGGGCGAAGAAGTCCGTCGAGACCTTGGGCCAGTCGTTCAAGAAGGCGGGCGACGACATCATCAAGAAGTTCACCGGCATGTTCGCGGGGGCCGTCCTCTTCGACAAGGCGCTGAACCTCATCACCGGGACGTTCCGCGAGCTAGGCGAAGTCGCCGACCAGGTTGACCGCTCAGGCTTGTCCTCCGATCAGTTTCAGCGATTGGCATATGCTGCGCAGATGTCAGGCGTCTCCATCTCTGTCCTGGCTAAGGCGACCCGTCAGCTGCGCGTGGACATGGCCGAGGCCGCCGCCGGAACGGGCAAGAAGGTCGAGATGTTCAAGGCATTAGGAATCTCGATGGAGCAACTGAAAAGCGGTGACGCCACGTCCGTCTTTATAGCCATTGCTCAGGCGATGGCTGACAGTTCAGATGACTCCGAGCGCCTGCTCATCGCGACGGCCCTCTTCGGGGACAAGATTGGCAACGACATCATCCCCCTCCTTGGCAATTTCGAGAAGCTCCAGAGGGACATCGCCAACGCCCCGATCGTGGACGCAAAGACCCTCAAGTTGATTGGGGATTATAATGACGGAGTTGACCGTCTCAACTCAGGGTTGAAGGTCATGATTGCGAATCTGTTCGGGGTCTATGATGCTTACTATAAGTGGTCTTCCAAGGTGGCCGAGGACATTGCGTCAGGCATGTTCGGAATCCTTAACAAGTTCGGCATCGGTGGTGCTGCGTCTAGCGCGGTGACTAACATGATGCCCCTGACTCCTTTAGGTTTCGCCGCGGTAAAGTCCGGGCTCGCTGACGGGAACGTCAAACCGACGGCTGCCGAGTCTACCACCCCAAGTGGCGATCGCGCAAAGGCCATCCTTGACGTAATCAAATCTGGTCAGAAGACCGAAAGGGACAAGGCCGCCGACACTAAGGGACAGAGTGGAGCAACCACTGCGACCTCGGTGTCCGGCAGCGTGATCGGCGTGGGCCAGAACCCTGTCGTCTCCGCCATCCACGAACAGACCGAACTCGCCAAGCAGCAAGTCGAGTATCTGCGCATCCTCGCGAGCAAGACAACCCCAGGCACCCCGGCCAACCTGACCGAGAAGGGCGGCACCCCGGTCACCCCTGCTACCCGCTAATCATATCCCATCATGGCAATCGTCAAACTAGGCAACCCACTCACTGAAAAGTTCCTGCAAGCCGGCTCGACTTATGAGACCGACGGCTACGGCCTGCTCACCGCGAAGGGCATCTATCAGCTAGACCAGACGGTAGGCGGTACGGCCATCGTCGGCGGTCAGGTGCATCCGCAGTATTCCGACCTATTCGTCCATAAGTTTACCCTGACCCGGAACAGCCTGCTCATTGACCATGTCGAAGCGGACTACGTCGGCATCATGTCCTCAGTGGGAACCACCACCCGCCCGAACGTGACGGCCTCGCACGGACTGACCTCTGAGCACATCACGACCCACCCCAACTTCTTCGGCCCTGCTGCTGGTTTCTCTGCCGCGATTGCCGGCAATGGTACGACCTTCACTGCCTCGACGATTAACCCGGACTACAAGGTCGGCGGCGTCTTAGGCGCTCACTTCAAAGGAACGGCCACTAACGCGGGAGGCTTCATCGGATTCCTTGATTCATCGACCGCAGAAAAACAATACTTCTACGGGAAGAACCAGTATCTCGCTCCGACCACTTCCTTCTCCGGCCACATCTACACTAAGAACGCCGCAGTCGTTACAAACCTACGCAACGCCGTAGGCAAGACCAGCACTACGAACTCATTCAGCGGGACCAAGCTGCTGCCTGACCACGTCGGGACGTCATGGACCGCAACCGTCAAAGGGTCCGGGCGCCCGACCCTGATGCTTTCCCAGGTATCTTTCGAGGACTACTGCGTCGATCCTTCTGGAGTCCCGGTCATCTTCAAGGTGAATTATGAACTGAGGTTCAACCGCGAAGGCTACCCGGCAGAAGTCTACCAAGCCACATGAGCAAGATTCAACCAGGCTCCGGGTACGGATTCAACTCTGGCGGATTCGGCTTCACCCTCAACACCGTAGACCCATTCGCCGCTTTCAATCAGGAAGCATTCAGGACGCACCCTCTCCAGATCTTCAACCTCAGTTATGACGCCGCAGGCTCTGCGTGGACCTATCAGGTCATCCCTGGCATCCTCAACAACGTAGTCCCGGAAATCCTCGAAGACGGAGTCTGGATTCCTCTGGACCGAACGACATCCGGCATTCCCGACTGGCCTATCAGTGTGGTGAACTTCAGCGCGACTTCTCCGAAGAATTCATATATCTATCTGCGGGGCGGCGTGGACCCAACGACGAAGGCATTCCCTTCCCCCGTGTCTTCTGATCAAACGGCCCGAATCATCTCTTCCGCAACGGTGCTCACCGATGACGACGACTATGGCTATGTCCTGCTCTGCGAAATCACAGAGGGCACAGGCAATACCATATCTTTCAATCAGTTCATCACCGGCTCGCTTTGGGGTGACCGCATCAAGCTGGGCACGACCACGGCGAAATATTACTACGCCCGCATCTGATGGGCTACATCATCGGAGTAGACGTCGAGACCCGGACATGGGTGTCCACGCGCCGAGTGGTGACCAATACTAACGCCACGCCTGTCACCGCTGTTTACGGAGACCATAATCAGGAGTATCCAGCCGGGGCCTTCTTCATGAAAGCCATCGATGGAAACGGCTTTATCCGCGGAAATGTTTTGTCGGGAGGTCCTGAGATTTACTTCTCCGAGCAGACCGCTCCGATCGAGGATTACTTCCTGGCCTCCGGCTTCGTGGACCCATACCCCGAAGACATGGTCGGGCTTACCGTGCAGACCAGCAGCAGCGCCTTCACGATTATCATCGACGCCTTCGACCTAGGCCAGCAGGCAGGGACCGGGGGAACAAGCCCCGTCACGGAAATCGAGTGGTTCGAGAACCTGTCTTGAACCAAGGTCTTTGACGGGATGCCCGCCCCCGCAGTTTTAGACCGCCATGGCTAATACAACCATTTTCTCTAGGGGCGACAGTTTCTCCTGCACATGGGTATGGATTCCTGGCGCAGGCGAACCCGCCACCCTCACCGGGACCACGATCACCTCGACCCTTCGCGATCACTGTGGCCGCGAGTACGATATGGCCGTGACCATTGCCGCAGGAGGCCTGTCGTTTTCGACGACCTACGTCGGCGACACCTCGGACTGGTCGCTCGGCCTTGGCAGCTGGGACATCCGCTTCACTTTCCCCGGCGGCCCCGTGACCCACTCGACGATCTTCCGCGTCCAGGTTCAGGAGACCATCACCCAAGCTTAACATGGCGACCATCAACGGCACCTTCAACAGCCTCATCGGCGGGACCATCTCCGGGACCGTCGGCACCCCCGGCCCTGCTGGCCCTGCTGGCGCGACTGGCCCTGCCGGCGCTCCTGGCGTCGGCGTTCCTGCTGGCGGCACGGCTGGTCAGT
>Ga0222712_10005315_pt1 | contig 13099 bp, 7 predicted proteins | sample C33_657DmetaG_FD_165043 | JGI IMG/M metagenome (GOLD analysis project Ga0222712, IMG submission 165043) | Estuarine water microbial communities from San Francisco Bay, California, United States - C33_657D | ecosystem: Environmental > Aquatic > Marine > Unclassified | place: USA: California...
TCAATTATAATGGCAAATATATAAGTAATAATGAAAAAACGTATTAAATGTTTACATATAAATAAATGTAATATGAATTTAAGAAAGAATAAATATATTGAAAATCAATGTATTATAAAATATATAGGGTTTTGTATGGAAAAATAAATATTCAATATATACATATATATAATATTATAATATATAAATAGTTGAAAAAAACAGGCCAGTTTAAAACTGGCCTTAAAATATTGGGTTCTTAGGTTGTTTAGATGAGCAGACTGCTGTCTTTGGATTCAAGGAAGGAAACGCCCATCAGGAACTCATCCACTTTTCTGGCACATTCACGGCCTTCACTGATGGCCCAGACAACCAATGATTGACCCCTTCTCATGTCGCCACAGGCGAAAATTTTACCAATGTTCGTTTTAAACTCTTTCTCTGTTGCCCTGACATTTCCCCTGTCGTCTAGTTCAATATCTAGGGTGTCGAGCATGCCTGTTTTTTGAGGAGCCACAAATCCCATTGCCAATAATACCAATTCACAGGGAATGATTTTTTCAGAACCAGCACGTTCTGTAAACTTGCTGGGTCTTCCATCTTCTGACTTCCATTCCAATTCTACGGTTTTCAGGGCTTTCAGGTTCCCTTTTTCATCCCCGATGAACTCTTTGGTGGCAACAGCCCATTGTCTTTCACATCCTTCTTCATGCGAGGAGGTTGTTTTCAGGACCATGGGGTAGTTTGGCCATGGCATGATGGGGGTCCTGCTTTCAGGGGGCTTGGGCATCAGTTCAAACTGGGTGATGCTGGCTGCGCCTTGCCTGTTGGAAGTTCCAACACAATCGCTTCCGGTATCTCCACCGCCAATCACCACAACATGTTTTCCCTTGGCTGATATAAGTTGATCCAATACATTGCTTTCGATGTTCTTTTGCGCCAGTGGATCGCTGCCGGCAACCAATTTATTCTGCTGTTTGAGAAAATGCATGGCATAATGCACACCGTTCAATTCCCTTCCTGGAATAGGAAGGTCTCTGGGCATGGTGGAACCTCCAGCCAGTACAATGGCATTGTAATCTCTCGTCAGATCATTGATGTTGACATTAATCCCTACATTGGCATTGCACTTGAAGACAATGCCTTCCTCTTCCATCAAGGTTATCCTTCTGTCAATGACGTTTTTTTCCAGTTTAAAATCCGGAATGCCATAGCGAAGCAATCCTCCAGGTTTCTCATCGCGTTCAAATACTGTTACCTGATGACCAGCTTGGTTCAATTGTGCTGCAGCAGCAAGACCAGCAGGACCACTGCCAATCACCGCAATTTTTTTGCCTGTTCGCAGTACCGGTACCTTGGGTTTTACATATCCTTTGTCAAAAGCAATTTCAATGATGTGTTTCTCAATTTCCTCTATGTTAACTGGTGGCTGGTTGATCCCCAGTACACAAGCGCTTTCACAGGGGGCTGGGCAGATTCTTCCGGTAAATTCAGGGAAGTTATTGGTAGAGCTTAGTATTTCATAAGCCTCTTCCCAACTTTCGCGGTAAACCGCGTCGTTGAATTCTGGTATGATGTTCCCTAAGGGACATCCGCTGTGGCAGAAGGGGACACCGCAGTTCATGCATCGCGCCGCCTGTTTGTTGAGCTCTGCAGGTTCGAAAGGTTTTACAAATTCATTGAAATGCTGAACCCTTTCTGTAGCAGCTGTTTTAGATGGACTGACCCTGGTATATTCCAAAAATCCTGTAGGCTTTCCCATTGATAAGGTTATTTGATGATTGCAGTTGTTCCGGCTTTTTTCATTTGCATCACTTTCTTGTAGTCGCGCGGAAATACTTTGATGAATTGGTTTTTTTGATTGTCAAGATCGCTCAGAAGGAATTTTGCAACAGTACTTCCGGTGGTGGCAGCATGTTCGCCAAGGAGTGATTTCAATGTTTCCATGTCATCATCCCCAATCGGATCCAGGTCTACCATTTCCATGTTGCAGTTTTCACTGAATTGACCAAGGATGTCGTAAACATATGCGATACCGCCACTCATGCCTGCGGCAAAATTTCTACCCGTTCCGCCCAGCACAACAACAGTACCTCCGGTCATGTACTCGCAGCCATGGTCGCCAACTCCTTCCACAACAGCTGTAGCACCTGAATTCCTTACGGCGAAACGTTCTCCCGCTTTGCCACGGATAAAGGCTTTTCCTGAGGTGGCACCATAAAAGGCTACGTTACCAATCAAGATGTTCTCTTCAGCCACAAATCCTGATTCCTTGTGGGGGTAAACAATCATCTTGGCACCACTCAATCCCTTTCCGAAATAGTCATTGGCATCACCTTCCAGTTCCAGGGTCACACCACAGGTATTGAAGGCACCAAAACTCTGTCCGGCAGTTCCTTTGAATTTCAGGTGAACGGTATTCTCTGGCAATCCAGCAGCGCCGTATTTTTTGGTAATCTCGTTGCTGAGCATGGTTCCTGTGGTTCTGTCGGTATTCTTGATAGGAGAGCTGATCAGCACCTTTTCCTGTTTTTCCAATGCAGGAGCCGCTTCTTCTATCAATTTCCAGTCGAGCACACCGGCAATGCCATGGTCTTGCTCTTCTTGTTTGTACAAGCCAGTAAATGCATCTGCCGGTTCCTTGTAAAGGATGGGAGACAGGTCTAGTTTGCTGTATTTCCAATGACTGATGCCTTCTCTTACTTTCAATACATCTGATTGTCCCACCATTTCCTCAATGGTCCTGTAGCCCAGTTCTGCCATGAGTTCCCTCAATTCCCTTGTGAGGAATTGAATGAAGTTGACAACGTATTCTGCTGCTCCATTGAACCTTTTTCTGAGTTCAGGATCCTGTGTGGCAACGCCAACCGGGCAGGTATTGAGGTGACACTTGCGCATCATGATGCAACCTTCCACAACCAGTGCGGCTGTTGCAACGCCCCATTCTTCCGCGCCCAAAAGCGTGGCGATGGCGATATCCCTTCCTGTTTTCAATTGTCCGTCCGCCTGAACAGTAACCCTGCTGCGCAACTTGTTTTTTACCAGTGTCTGGTGGGCCTCCGCCAATCCCAGTTCCCAGGGCAATCCGGCATGCCTGATGGAGCTGACAGGTGAAGCACCGGTTCCTCCGTCGTTGCCGGAGATCAGTACTACATCCGCCTTTGCCTTAGCAACACCAGCAGCAATGGTGCCAACTCCTGCTTTGGATACCAGCTTCACGCTGATCCTGGCCTTTCTGTTGGCATTTTTCAAATCGAAGATCAATTGGGCCAGATCTTCAATCGAATAAATATCATGGTGTGGCGGTGGCGAAATCAAGCCCACACCAGGCGTTGAATGTCTTACTCTTCCAATCCAGTCATCTACCTTATGGCCGGGCAATTGTCCACCTTCACCAGGCTTGGCTCCCTGCGCCATCTTGATTTGCAGCTCATCTGCTTCAGTGAGGTATTGGCTGGTTACACCAAACCTGGCAGAAGCCACCTGCTTGATGGAAGAGCGCATGGAATCACCATTGGCCAATGGCTGGTAACGAATCTCGTCTTCTCCACCTTCACCGGTATTGCTTTTTCCACCCAGCCTGTTCATGGCGATGGCCAGTGTGGTATGCGCTTCCCATGAAATGGAACCGAAAGACATGGCGCCAGTGGCGAATCTCTTGTAGAGGTTCTCTGCTGGCTCAACTTCGTCAATGGAAATCGAAGGTCTTTGCGGATTGAATTCAAAAAGACTTCTGAGGGTACAGGCTTTTTCGCTTTGGTCGTTGACGAGTTTTGAATATTTTTTGAAAACGGAATAATCTCCGATGCGGGTTGAATGTTGCAGCAAGTGGATGGTCTGGGGGTTGAAAAGATGGAATTCCCCTTTTCTCTTCCATTGATAAATCCCACCTACCGGCAGTCTGTCAACAGGGATGCTTTTTTTACTGAAGGCCAGGGAATGTTTGACCAATGCTTCTCTTGCAATCTCATCCAGGCCCATGCCTTCTATGCGGGAAACAGCACCCGTAAAGCACTTGTCGACCACTTCCTTATTAAGTCCGATGATTTCAAATATCTGGGCCCCTTGGTAGGATTGTAGTGTGGAGATACCCATCTTGGAAAATACTTTCAACAATCCTTCATTCACTGCTTTGATATAATTTTTCTTCAGCAGTTCTGGGTCAAGGTCTGTATCTATCTTTCCATGCAAACGCATGTCACGGATAGAAGACAATGCCAGGTAAGGATTGATGGCCGTAGCACCAAAACCAATCAGGCAGGCAAAATGATGGACTTCCCATACGTCACCAGCTTCCACAATGATGCCCACCTTGCCCCTGTATCCTTTTCTGATCAGGTGGTGGTGAATCGCGGCAGTGGAAAGCAGGGAGGGGATAGGGGCATGGTCCGAGTCGATGGCCCTGTCTTGCAAGACCAGCACCTCAAATCCATCCTCAACAGCATCCACCGCATAGCGGCAAATCCTGTCCAGGGCTTTTTTCAGGGTTCCAGGCGTTCCATCTGCCCTGAAATAACATTGGAGGGTCTTGGCCTGGAATATGCCAGTATCAATGCTCCTGATTTTTTCCAGGTCCTTGTTGGTTAATACGGGATGCTTGAGGGCAACGGTATGACAGCTCAAGGGATCCTCAATCAGCATGTTTCCATTGTTGCCCACAAATGATGCCAAAGACATGACCAGTCTTTCCCTGATCGGATCAATCGGTGGGTTGGTTACCTGTGCAAACAGTTGTTTGAAATAGCTGCTCAGGTGTTGGGGTTGTTCACTCAAGATAGCAAGTGGTACATCCGTACCCATCGAACCAATTGGCTCTTTTCCATCCAATGCCATGGGGGCAATGATGTTGTCAAGGTCCTCTGAGCTGTAGCCAAATGCCTTTTGGTATTTGAATACCTGCTCATGTTCCAGGTGGGTGAACATGACCCTTGGCTCGGGCAGTTCATTGAGCCTGATTTTGTATTTGTTGAGCCATTCGCCATAAGGCTTTTGGCTGCAGATGCTTTTTTTGACTTCATCATCGCTGATGATGCGTCCTTCCTCAATGTCAACAATGAACATTTTTCCTGGCTGTAGCCTTCCGTTTTCAATGATCAATGAAGGATCAACGGGAAGTGCGCCAGTTTCAGAAGCCATGATGACCCTGTCGTCTGAAGTGACACAGTACCTGGAGGGCCTCAGACCATTTCTGTCCAAGGTGGCGCCAATCATCCTGCCGTCCGTAAAGGAGATAGAGGCTGGTCCATCCCAGGGTTCCATCACAGAAGCATGGAACTCATAGAAGGCTTTCTTTTCCGGATCCATGCTCTCGTTGCCATCCCAGGCTTCAGGGATCAACATCATCATCACATGGGGCAGAGACCTGCCAGTCATGGTGAGCAGTTCCATCATGTTGTCCAAGCTGGCAGAGTCACTCTGGCTGCCTGAAATCAACGGCAGGAGCATGTCCATTTCCTCTTTGGAGAAATAGGGGGATGTATATCCTTTTTCGTTTGTTTTGATCCAGTTCAGGTTGCCCTGTAGCGTATTGATCTCTCCATTGTGTGCGATGAACCGGAATGGTTGGGCCAGTTTCCAGGAAGGAAAAGTATTGGTGGCAAAACGGGAGTGCACCAGTCCGAGTGCACTGACAACTTTTTTGTTGTTTAGGTCTGGATAATAGGTCCTTACCTGCTTGCTGGTAAGTTGTCCTTTGTAAACAATCACCTTGTAAGAAAGTGATGCAATATAAAATCCAATCGGATCCTTTTTGACGCTGTTGTTGATCAGGTGGCTTGCGTAGTTTCTCAACACAAAAAGCTTTCTTTCGAAGGCCATTGGGTCGGTGATATGGTCTGGGCAGGCAACGAAAACCTGTTCTATTTCTGGCTCGACTGAACGGGCGGTAAAGCCAATGTCTTCCGGATTAACGGGAACTTTCCTCCATGCAAGTACCTCAAGGCCAAGCTCTTCTGCGGTTCTGCTAAAAATGTCTCTGCATTCTTCCCTGAGCCTTATCTCCCTGGGAAAGAAAACGGAGCCAACCCCATAACGACCAAAAGCAGGAAGATGAACGCCCATTTTAAGGCATTCGTCAAAAAAGAAGGCATGGGGTGTTTGTATCAGGATGCCGGCGCCATCACCAGTATTGCTTTCGCATCCACAGGCACCCCTGTGTTCCATGTTCTCAAGAATGGTCAAGGCATCAGAAACCACCTGGTGATTTTTGTTTCCTTTGATGTTGGCTACAAAGCCAATGCCACATGCATCTCTTTCAAATTCCGGACGGTATAATCCCCGATTTCTTGCCATAAGAAAGCAGTTTTTTGATAAAATCTATTGAATAGATCTTTTGGGTAAATAAAATCTAAGGTAGGGGCAAGCTGTCGATTGAATTTACGACAAGTCACTCATTTTAAGGAAAAAATGATGCAAAAAATCTAAAAAAAATCAGTGCAACGGGCTATTCAGCATAACTGCTGACAGGTTCACAGGTACAAACCAGGTTTCTGTCTCCATAGGTATTGTTTACCCTGGCTATGCTAGGCCAAAATTTGTTGCTCATGATCCTGTCTTCAGGGAAAGCTGCTTTTTCCCTTGAGTAGGGCCTGTTCCACTCATTTCCACAGATATTGGCCATGGTATGAGGAGCTCTTTTCAAGACATTGTCTTTTTTATCGGCCTGACCCTCTTCAATTTCCCGGATCTCATTTCTAATGGCAATCATGGCATCACAGAACCTGTCCAGCTCACCCTTGTCTTCGCTTTCTGTTGGCTCGATCATGACAGTGCCAGGTACCGGGAAGCTGAGGGTTGGCGCATGGAATCCATAATCCATCAAACGCTTGGCAAGGTCTTCTGCTTCAATATCAGCAGATTTCTTGAAGGGCCTGAGGTCTACAATGAATTCATGTGCACAAGTGCCGTTTTTACCCAGGTACAAAACATCGTAATGCCCCGTAAGCCTTGCTTTCATGTAGTTGGCGTTGAGGATGGCGTATTCGGTAGAGGCTTTCAGGCCATTGCCGCCAAGCATCCTGATGTAGCCGTAACTGATCAACAAAATGCTGGCGCTTCCGAATGGTGCACCACTCACGGCAGTATTTCCTTTGGTTAAGTCCAATTCCGTTCCTGAGGTTTGGGTATGTCCGGGCAAGAAGGGAGCCAAATGGGCTTTCACACAGATCGGTCCCATTCCTGGACCGCCGCCACCGTGAGGAATTGCGAAGGTTTTGTGCAGGTTCAGGTGGCAAACGTCTGCACCAATCAGGCCCGGTGCGGTGAGCCCAACCTGGGCATTCATGTTGGCCCCGTCCATGTAAACTTGGCCCCCATGACTGTGAATGATATCGGTAATGTCTTTCACTGTCTCCTCATATACCCCGTAGGTGCTTGGGTATGTGATCATGATGCCTGCAAGATTTTCGCTGTGCTGGATGGCTTTTTCGTTGAGGTCTGCTACATCGATGTATCCATTTTCCAGGGCTTTTACCACAACCACTTTCATACCAGCCATCACAGCAGATGCTGGATTGGTGCCATGTGCGGAAATCGGTATCAGCATCACATTGCGGTGGTGGTCTCCACGAGACAGGTGATATCCCCTGATGGCCAGCAGGCCTGCATATTCACCCTGTGCCCCACTGTTGGGTTGAAGGCTGCAAGCGTCAAAACCGGTTACTTCACAGAGGTATTTTGACAACTCATCCAATACAAACTGATAGCCCCTTGTTTGTGCGGCTGGGGCAAAAGGATGAATCTGTCCCCAGCAGGCCCAGCTCAATGGCATCATTTCTGAAGCAGCATTCAGTTTCATGGTGCAACTTCCTAAAGAAATCATGGAGGTATTAAGCGATAAGTCTTTGTTTTCCAATGACTTTATGTACCTCATCATCTTGCTTTCGCTGTGATAGGTATTGAAAACAGGATGTTGCAAATAGGCTGAACCGCGTCTCATGCTGGCAGGAATATTGGATAGGCCTGCTGATCCGGCAAAGTTCAATGCAGCCTTTCCTTCTTTATCGAAGCAGGCGATGACGGCAGTTACATTGCTGGTATTGCTTGTTTCGTCAAAGCTGATGCCCACCATATTGTGGCTGATCAGCCTGAGGTTGATGTTCTTTTCAGCGGCGGCTTCAACAATTTGTTTTGCATCGGCTGTATTGATGGTAATAGTATCAAAATAGGTTGATGAGGCCAAGGTATAGCCTAGTTTTTCTAGTGCAGTGGCAGCTGCATGGGCAAACATGCTGGTTCTGGTGGCAATGTTTTTGAGGCCTTCCGCTCCGTGGTAAACAGCATACATGGCGGCCATATTGGCCAAAAGTGCTTGGGCAGTGCAAATATTGGAAGTGGCTTTCTCTCTTTTGATGTGCTGTTCACGGGTTTGGAGGGCCATGCGCAGGGCCCTGTTTCCGTCAGCATCAATGCTGATGCCAATGATTCTTCCCGGTATATTGCGTTTGAACTCGTCCTTTGTGGCAAAGAAAGCGGCATGAGGGCCGCCATATCCCAATGGCACACCAAAACGTTGTGCTGAACCGCAGGCAGCATCTGCTCCCAATTCTCCTGGAGGTGTAATCAAGGTAAGGGCCAGCAGGTCAGTTGTAATCACCACATATCCGCCAATGCTGTGCACCTGGTCAATGAATCCTTTGTAGTCATTCAGTTCACCAATGTTGTTGGGGTATTGAACGAGGGCGCCAAAATACAAATTATCCAAAGTTGTACTTGAGAAATTTCCTGTAACTATTTCAATTCCAATGGGTAATGCTCTTGTAATCAATAGGTCCAGTGTCTGTGGGAAGCAGTTTTGGTCAACAAAGAACTTGGGTCTTTCAATGTTTTCTTGCTTGTTCAATGCATTGAAAAACATGGTCATGGCTTCAGCTGCTGCTGTTGATTCGTCCAGTAAAGAGGCATTGGCGATGGGCAAACCTGTCAAGTCGCTGACCATGGTTTGGTAGTTCAAAAGGCTTTCCAACCTGCCCTGGGCAATCTCTGCCTGATAGGGAGTGTATTGGGTATACCAACCTGGGTTTTCAAAAATATTCCTGAGGATGACACTGGGTGTATGGGTTCCATAATATCCCTGACCGATGAAATTGCTGGCAACAATATTGGTTTCTCCGATGGCGCGAATATGCTCAAGGTAAGCAGCTTCACTCATGGCCGGAGGTACATTCAATGCATTGTGGTTGACGATGTTTGGGGGGACTGTTTTTTCCACCAGTACGGCAAGACTAGGCTCGCCAATGGTGTTGAGCATTTCCTTTTCCTCGATTGCTGAAGGTCCTATGTGCCTGCTGCTGAATTCGTTTTCCTGCTGCGTCAAAAGATTCATGGATGGGTCTTTAATCGTTAGAAATGAAAAATGAAATGTCGCAAATTGTCAGGGTGCAAATTTAATCAGAAGCAGGCAGTATATAAAGACTTTGTAGACCCAAAAAACGGAATGTGGATTAAATGGTGAAACATTAGTTTGGCGTTTGTTTAGGTTTTACTTTTGGGGTATGGCTGATGGATTATTGATCAATTGGGAAAAGCAATCTCTGGCGCATGCAAAAACCTACAAGGCCTTCCTGCAAAGGGTTAACAAAAACCAGGTATTGAAGCTGCTTCCCGCACTGCATGAAGAAGCCTTTGAACAGGTTGATTGCCTTACCTGTGCCAATTGCTGCAAAAATTATTCCCCACGTTTCAAAACACCAGACATCAAAAGGATCAGCAAGGTCTTGGGATTGAGGGAAAGTGTTTTTATTGATACCTATCTCAACATAGACACGGATGGTGATTATGTGCTGAAAACCAAGCCCTGTCCATTTCTTGGGGCAGACAACCATTGTTCCATTTATGAGGACAGGCCCTCTGATTGCAGAAGATTTCCGTATACAGACGAGGACGTCTTTGTCAAACGGCAGGCTCTTACGTTAAAGAACACGTCGTTTTGCCCTGCAGCTTATGTTGTGATGGAGCGCCTGATGCAAGAGATAAAATAGGCATCAGTAATTGATTTTTCTGATGGCTGGTGTCTTGAACCAGGTATAGACCACGATGCTGATGGTCATCATTCCACCAAATACCACCGAGGGAATCACGCCCATCAGCCTTGAAGCAAACCCACTTTCAAAAGCCCCAAGCTCGTTGGAAGAGATGATAAAGATGCTGTTCAGTGCTGAAACCCTTCCCTTCATTTCTTCAGGAGTCCTGGTTTGGAGAATGGTTGAGCGCACAATCATGCTGATGCCATCCAGTAATCCAGACAGGAACAGGGCTGCAAAGGATATCCAAAAAACAGTGGAGAGTCCAAAGATGATCATGGTCATGCCAAAACCTGCAACACAAAGCAGCATGATCTTGCCCTGGTCTTTGCGCATGGGAACAAAGTTGACAAACAACATCATCGCGATGGCTCCAATGCCAGGTGCTGAACGAAGAATGCCCAGCCCTTCAGCACCTGTTTTCAGGATGATTTCAGAGAAATAGGGAAGCAGGGCGGTGGCGCCTCCAAAAAAAACTGCAAACAGGTCCAGGCTCAATACGCCAAGTATTTCTTTGGTGTTCCAGACAAAACGAAATCCTTCCTGAATGCTTTTCAGCATGGGTTCACGCGTAATGGTGAAAGTGGGTGGTTTGGGCCCAATCAAGAAAAAAATGGCGATGGAAAAAGAGAGGAGTACGACCATCAGTGAGAAGGTAAAGGTAATTCCCATTGCTCCATAAAGGATTCCCCCAATAGCCGGGCCCCCTACGCCGGCAATTTGCCATGAACTGCTGTGCCAGCTGATGGCGTTGGGGAGCTCTTTTTTGGGGACCAGGCTGCTCACCAGTGCGAATGAGGCAGGCCCACTGAAGGCCCTGGCAATACCCGTGCAAAAAGCAATGAGGTAAATGTTGATCAGGATGGTCGTCTGGCTGAAACGCGATGAAGCATGTTCACTGGTAATGTAGGTAAAAAGGATGGTCAGGAGCAGGTTCCCTGCTATGCTCAGGTGAAGTAGTTTTTTCTTGTCTGTCCTGTCAATGATGTAACCAGAGTAAATGGCCATGATAACAGCAGGCACAAACTCAACCAGTCCTATCAACCCTATGCTGAATGGATCTTTGGTCATTTCGAAAACCTTCCAGCTGATCAGGGTGGCCTGCATGGTCAGTACCAGGATAAAGAAAAATCTTCCCAGGATATAACTCCTGAATTCCGGATAGTGGAGGGCCCCAAAACTTGGGTGTTTTACAAATTTGAACATCCTTGCAAATTTCGGTTATTGTCGCTGACCTTGATCAGGGAAGAGAAATAAAATGCTGCCCATCCTCATATTCTTTTTCAAGCGCATCCAAAATGGTGTCAAGGTGTTTGGGATTGCCGATGAAATCTGCGTTGCTGGTGTCAACAAACAGCGTTTTCATGTTGTGCTGTTTGATATAATGGGTATAGGTTTGCTGAATATTGTATAGATAATCGTTCTGGATATTCTGCTCATATGGACGGTTCCTTTTCTTGATGTTCTCCTGCAATTTGCTCACGGGTGAGTGCAGGTAGATGAGCAGCTCAGGTTGAATCATCTGGTAGTGCATGATGTCAAACAACCTTTGGTACAGCCTGAATTCATCATCCGGTAAGTTTACTTTGGCAAACAACAGGCATTTGGTAAAAAGGTAATCAGCAATGGTGAGGCTCCTGAACATGTCTTGTTGCCCTACCAGGTCTTTTTGTTGTTTGTATCGTTCTGCCATGAAGAAGAGTTCAACGGAAAAAGCATATTGGGCAGGGTTGTCATAGAACTTGGCCAGAAATGGATTGTCAGCAAACTCTTCAAGGATGAGCCTGGCGTTCAAGCGTTCTGCCAAGAGATTGGCCAGGGTGGTTTTCCCAGCTCCAATATTGCCTTCAATGGTGATGAATGTATACTTCATTGGTTCAAACTTAGGCAAGCCTCCACAAATCAACGCGCATTGTTTTGCACATCCGTTGAATATTTTCTTACTTCAAGGCTGTCTGGGCAGGTATCATGCAGTTCTTGGATGGTTTTGTGCAGCACTGGGTCTATTTTGGCTGGGTTCAACTCCAACAATGGGATCAGGGCAAACTTTCTCATGTAAATCCTGGGATGAGGAATGGTCAGGTTGGGCAGTTCAACCAGCTCATTTTCATAGTAGAGGATATCGATGTCGATATTTCTTTCTCCGTTCTTTTCTTTTCGCAGCCTTCCCATTTGTTGTTCAATCTCCAAAATAACAGCCATGAGTTTCACTGGATCCAATACCGTATGTATGATGAGTACCTGGTTGAGAAAGGCTGGTTGGTCTTCTTTGCCCCATGCTGCAGTTTCATAGATAGCGGAGCTCCGTGAGATGGGGCCACATTGCTGGGAAATCAGCCTGCTGGCTTCCCCTAAAAAGTAGAAACGGTCTCCAATATTGCCACCTATCAGTAAATACACTTCTTTCATAAATAGATCCCGCTTCGGCGGGTAAAGTTCTTTAATTTCGCCTTCTAAACCCATTTGCAGTGAAAAGTTTTTTCAAAAGTTTTTTTGCATCCTTGTTGGCATTGATCATTTTCTTTGGCCTGATCTTCCTGTTGTTCTTTGGGATTGCCGGGGCTTTTCTTGCATCCGAAAAAGTATCTGTTGAGGGAAAATCGGTTTTGGTGATTGATCTGTCAAAAGAATACAAGGACAGAACAATGGAAGATCCGATTGCTGAGATCACCGGAGATGATCTTCAACCGGATTTGAATACGGCCATCAAATTGATAGAAAAAGCTTCAAAGGATTCATCCATCCGTGGGGTCTATCTTTTGTCAAAGGACAATACCAATGGTTTTGCGGGATCTTCAGAATTGCGCAAAGCATTGATGGCATTCAAATCCTCTGGAAAATTCATCATTGGATATGGAGATTATATTTCCCAAAAGGCTTACTATGTGGCCAGTGTGGCCAACAAAATCTATTGCCATCCAAAGGGCATGTTTGAATGGCAGGGCATGTCTGTAGAATACATGTTTTTCAAAAACCTGATTGACAAATTGGAGATCAAACCACAGATTTTTTATGCTGGAAAATTCAAGAGTGCAACTGAGCCCTTCAGGACAACTTCCATGACAGAAGCCAACAAAGAGCAGACCAGTGTCTGGTTGAAT
>Ga0222712_10005316_pt1 | contig 13099 bp, 19 predicted proteins | sample C33_657DmetaG_FD_165043 | JGI IMG/M metagenome (GOLD analysis project Ga0222712, IMG submission 165043) | Estuarine water microbial communities from San Francisco Bay, California, United States - C33_657D | ecosystem: Environmental > Aquatic > Marine > Unclassified | place: USA: California...
AGTTTCATAGCTTCAAACAGAGCTTCACCGTCTTGATTAACTCTGTAGATGTGACTATCTTCTGGATATCCATCAATACCAAAGATCCAGCGAGCTTTTAGGTTAGCTTCAAACGCTTGTCTATACCAACTAAGTGGTTTGCCTGTTGCTGCATTATGGACCTCGCAAGTAATCCCTCGGTCATAGTTTAGTTTGAGGAACTTTACTAAGTTAGGGTTGAACACAGGATCTGAAACGTTGCCACAGAAATTGACATGATTAAAGTATTCAATCACCTTAACATACTCATCAATCGTCATATCATTGCCAGGAACTTTAGCATTGCTAGACTTGTAGTATGATCTTAAACATTTGGAACATTCTAGCGTACACCGATGGCTAATATCAAGATTAATGCTGAAGTTGTTCATATGCCCATGCCTTTTCTCGACATTGCCAGCATTCGCCACACTCATCTCCGACAGCCTTCCCAATACAGCTACGAGTCTCTGACAAATCCACTTCCAGTCTATTAGCAAGATCTATAATGTGATATTTGTACAGATGTAGTAGAGGAGCTTTTACAACTCCATCGCACAAAGAACTACTACGCAATCTCCAAGGGCGATGGGGTTTATCGATAGTGTTAAATTCAGGAAACAGCTCGATCGGTGGAGTGTGGTTAATGCCAACATAAAGTTGGTCAAGGTCATATGTGTTGAGAATCACTGCTATTGTATCACCAATTCGCGATTTAGGATTATCTGTTGATTCTGGAACCTCTATAACATCTTTACCCGTCAGTTGATGAATTCTACCAGCAGTATCAAAACCATCTACTCGAGCTATGTTAAATATGATTGGATCTTCGAGCAATTTGTAAAGAACGTAGCTGTCAATTCCACCAGACATTACAATGCCAACTTTACCTGATTGTGAGATGTCGACCAATCGTTGGTCCCATTGTGGACCGCATATATACTTCATAGTTCACCCTTATTATGAGACAATAGCATGTATGTATATCCACCAGCTCCACATGATAATGAATATCTTTATGATCTATCAATTGATGTTGATAAGCATTGGTGCTTAAATATATATCAAACCGTCAATGATGAAAAAGAAACATACAGCGATTCCAAACACGGAACGGTTGATAACTGGAAGGTAATAAGACTTCCACATTTTGATTACGCTGATGATATTATGGAAGAACTTGGATTGATTGGATTTGTAAAAGATTATCGCCCAAGGTTTTATGTTCTTAAAAGCAATACAGTTCTCGATAAACACATTGACTTAGATACACAATGTGCAATTAACTTCGTGTTGAGTGATCATCCCGCTCCAGTAACTTTTGAAGATACAGAAAACTTTTATTATACAAAAGCTCTTTTCAATACATCTATTCCACATGCAGTTGTTAATGGTGACTCTGAGCGATTGTTATTTAAAATTTCTATTATGGATAAATCATTTGAAGAAGTTCGTGAAAGAATCCAGTTAAATCAACTAGGCAACCACTCGCAGCTTTCAACTCAGCCGGAATATCAACCATATAGAGATAAGTATCGAAACATTCCCAGAATACAGCGTAAAGAATATAATAATATTCATACAAGTAATTTGATACCCACCGACATAATTATTAATTGTGATTTGTTTGAAAGTGAAATTGTTAGGTACAAAGACGATTTCCAGCAGTGGGGTGTTACTCATACAGATCTTAGCAGGTATGGTTTAGCTATCACTAAGGATAGTAATAATTATAACACACCAATATATCCGACAAACTGGCCTCTTGATGTTTGGAATCTTAATAACCCCGATGTTCCAATTATTGAGACCGATTTTAAATATCCCAACGATGTGTTGTTGTCATTAGAATCTTTAAAACCAATTCTACAACTTGATCCTCATTTGGCACGAAGTAATATATTGAGATGGGGAAGCAACGCAAGATTTTATCCACATATCGATGTTATGATCCCGGCAGGTAATCTGCGTTTGTGGGGTACAAATGATCCTGACAATAACCATTTTTGTTTTTGGAATGAAGAACAACAACAATACGTCGACGAGGTAGGTATCGAGAGGGGCAGATTGTATCTTGCTGATACAAGTAAATGGCACCACGCTTATTCAACAGGTGAAGACGTTTACACATTTTTTATAGCTTTACAGGTAAGTGCATATGATCAAATTAAGCAATCAATACGATCTGCAAAAGGTCGCAGTTGAAATACAGTCACTAGTAGATAAAAATGGTTGGTGGCAGGAAAGTCAGATAAGTCTTCAATCTCCAACTGGAGAAATGCATCATGGGATTGGTAAGATTGAATGGTTTGATGGCTATACAGAAAAAGACTTTACAAAGCTAAATATTCCTGCTGATTGGGAAATATCTCGATTCATCCAAGATAATAATCTGTATCGCACCAGAATAATGAAGTTAAATCCAAAGCAGTGCTATTCATACCACATTGACCGAAGCCCACGCGTTCACCTAGCTGTCACTACTCACCAACACTGCTTCTTCATGGAAGATGATAAGTTAATTCATATACCCAATGATGGATATCCATATTTGGTTGATACAACAAAGTATCATACTGCTATGAACTGTACGTTAGATTTGGAACGCATTCACATAGTTGGATGTGTGGAACAATGAACAGTATAATGATCTATGGGCATGATCGGTGTGGCACAACTACACTGATGCACTGTCTAGCAAAAAATAGAGTTATACTAGGTGAATTTCTAACGGACGCTTATGCTGACCACCACGTCGTTAAGTCTATGGTGACGATGTCTATGTCGACCAAAGAATTTAAGATTAGCAATATAGCAGCGCTTGCTGCAATTATGCAATCAAATTCCGTAATTGCTAAGTGTCATATACACTGGGCTAAGCCTGAATACTTCGACTTTAACGGAACAAAAATAATGATCCACCGCCAAGATATAGTCGAGGCGCAGTTAAGCAAACAACTTGCAATGCACACAAATATATGGAACAGTAGTAGCATTCCTACTATTTTAACTGTTCCGCTAAGCGTTGACGAATTTGTTAAAGGGGTGGAAGATAGGTTAAACACTCAGTATATTAACCAGCCAATGGATTACGTTCTAGATTATGATATTCACCTACCGATGTTAATTGAGCAGTGTGGATACAACTTGCTACCCAATAGCAACAAGAAGATCTACAATAACAAGCGACATTGGATCTTAAACTACGATAAATTAATGCAAAAAGCGGAACAGTTTGAGGATGATATCAATTCCTTGAATGATGCAATAAAATACAAATACATTGATAACAAGTTGGAATATGACAAATGGACATCATTAGACAACATCGATTTTTACCACTAGACCTTCCAAAATTTGAGTACAAGCAGCAAGTGCTAGAAGCCTTTGGCGGGGGCACCATGTATGGATATTGGCGGGAAGAAGAGTTAACGGACCGCGATAGATCCAACCCATTTAACGATCCTATGCCGTTCACAAAAGATGCTCAACGCAAGTATCCAGAGCTAATTGACTATATTACTACTCAGTGGCCGTTTGAATACTTTGTCTATGTCAAACTACTTCGTGCCAACGAGGACGTTCAACCACACGTAGACGGTAATTTTGTTGACGATAAAGGTCCTGATGGAGATTACAACACCATTACTCAAGAGTATCTTGACCACCAGCTAGCCACAGAACCATGTGGATATCGGATGATCATCAATGGAAACCGATCTAGTTTATATTTGTGTGACACATATGACCCAACATATGTTCGAAAAGATTGGTCTGATATAGAAAAGAACTTTTGCACGATCCCAGAAGATACTGACTGCTTCGTGTTGCAAACCAACAATAGTCCCCACGGCGTTGACTACATAAAGGATGATGACCAGCGGTTGCTGTTATTTGCAATTGGTAAGTTGGACATTGAAAAACATTATCAGCTGTTGGAAAGAAGTGCACAAAAGTATGGTTAATTTCTTTGTTGAGACATCTGTACTGAATAGTCCCATACATGGGCTAGGAAGATTTACTAATGACTTTATCGATAAGGGTCGGATAGTAGTAACAATCGATGGCAACATTTACAAGAACGAAAACCAATCGTATGTCAATCACAGCATTGATAATAATCTGGATTACATTGGATACAATCGTTGGAAATCAAACAGAGATATTAAAATTGGTGAGGAGCTAACAATGAATTACTTACAATGGGTTAAGGAGCTACCATTTTGATATATGGTCTTACTGGGCACACCCGCGGTTTTGGTCCACACATTGCTGAACGACTAATTGCAGATGGACACACTGTAATAGGAATTAGTCGATCTACTGGGTTTGACTTAACAAGTGATGCTGACCTCGAGCGCGCAGTGGAAAGCCTATTACCATGTGATGTGATTATTAATAACTGTAGTGCAGGACATCGACAATCGCTGCTATTAAAACAAATACGATCAGCATATCTGACATCTGATAAGATTATTGTTAATGTTGGAAGTTGGATTACTCGTGTTAAGATACAGATGCTACACGATGTCGATGTCGACCATTATATCGACAAGAGTATGTTGCAAAGACTTTCTAACAATATTGGATCTACTAATAATGCTTTAAAGTCTGTATATTTAACTTGGGGATTTCATCCAGGGAATCCAATCCTAGATCGCTATCCGGAACTGCAAGATACAACGACAGTGGAGCAAGCTGTTGATCAATTAATAGCGCGGCAGCAATAAATCTTGGTCTGCCATTAAAGCAACAGCAGTGTCCCATGAAATAGTGTAGTTAAAAAATATTGATGCAACTACTCGGCTGTCTGTGTCAGAAATATTCTCTACACTATGCCATTGCCCAGTGCGAAACAATACAGCATCATCATTGACGATCATTTGATCAACCTGTTGAAGGTCGGGTGCCTGACCTGTATAACTTGCCCAAGGATTGAGAAAACTGTTATGTTTAGTTTGTCTGTACCACTTTGTTGAGCTTGTTGAGTTGGGTGTTGCTACAATGTTTATTGTAGCAGGCATAATGTGGCCTACAGGAGTGTCAACAAACAATCCATGAACATTAGCATCTATATGTGGAAAAAATGATTTCTTTGGCTTGAGATTGCACACTCGTAGAATTGGCAATACCAATCCGTCAAACTGATCAATAAATGATTTTACTTCACCATCCAAATCAGCTAATGGATATACATTACATCTTGAACTACCATCGGAAGGAAGCTCGAGATTGTCATCAGCGTTTGCAAACGTGGCTAGCTGCAGCAACTGATCTTTAATAGCTTGCAATCGAATAGGATCAATGTTTAGCCTATAGCAACACAGTCGACTATCATAAAACGAATCCATAATACCACTCTTGTAATTGATCTTTATTTGAAAATAATTGCAACCCACCTTGCTTATTCTTTGGATGAGTTATAGGAATGTTATCGACAACAACATCTTCGTAATACACAATTGGAATGTGCGGATGCTGGGTTGAAAATTTGTAGAACTCTCGTATTGTACTTTGCATGTAATCAAAGTCCGGCTTCAGATATTCTATTGAATCCAGTGCAAGAGGCTCACCACTTTGATTAAACCACCACGATGAATACTTTGCCACACCATAGCTAAGTATCTGTTTCCATTTGTCTCGTCTATCAAGAAACACACAGTCTAGATTATCAATGCACCAATTAATAATATGGGTTGGCACCAATCCTGGAATAATTTTGATTGTGGGTTTTTGATCCATTTGTTTGAACTGATCAAAGCGATCATTTACAACATCAATACCGTTGTAATAAAATTCAAACAACTCGCGATTGGGTATTTGTGTACCACGCAAGGTATGAGATCCCAATTGATATAATAGGTGATGATCGTCTCCACCAGAGATCATCTCCGCGTACATTGTACTGCCAGTACGCATCTGGGCAATAACACATTTCATTTTTTAACAGCCCACACATAATACTGATCCCACGGTATCACTTTAAAATCTGGGTGATTAGTTTCAATATAATCCATCATTTGCTCTCGATGGCCATATGCCCCAACAGCTATCAATCCTCCTGTATTTGCATATTGTGACCAATACAGAAACTGTTTCTTGTTTTCATCAAACTCTGGTGAAATATCGATTGTGCATAGATCAAAAGTATACAACCACGGATATCTTAACGGACTCGTATCAAGAATCATAGTGACCTTAGATGTTTGCGCAACTGTATCAGCTAGCAAGTTAAAGTCAAAATAATCGTGATAAGGTTCTGGAAAATTCTCTTTAACTATTGCCTTCCAACCAAACGCGTCATTATATTCCCCCCTATTAGTATCAGGGAAGTGGTTTAGTTTACTATCGATGGGACTCTGAAAGCTAAAGATTGTAGTGTCTTTGTGTGTAATCTTATCAAGATGAGCACTCCACCCACCATAGTAAGCACCTATTTCTACAACAACTTTTGGGTTTTGAAGTGCGACCAAATGATCAAGCATATTAGTTGGAACCATAGCGTACATTATTTTAAATCCTTATAACTAGACCAAGCATCTAGTGACTGCAATTGCTCAGGTTTAAAAAACGGCCAGCCACTAATGTTGGGGCGTGTACCAGAGCATTTGCGAACTCTGTGAGCTAATCCGGTGCTCATCACAACGCACCTGTTCTTTTTTGGTAAAAGAGAGATTGTTTCTGGACTGAAACACACTGGAAAGTGGTCAATCATATCCTGAAAACCTTTACCCCAATCTTCGTTTGCATCTTCTTCTGTTGGAATTTCTAACTGCCCGTCAATCTCATCAGACAGATATAACATAAACACCATTGGTCCATAGATCCCCGCATCCTCAGCGTGCAGGTCAAAAGCTACTGGCGCATCAGGGTTATTTTGTTTTAGGAAGTATTGCATATGATGCAAATTGCCCTCTGGCAAAACTATATTCCACTCTTGCTGAGCTAAAGGATTCATCTTTGCAAAGATGATCTTTCTGAGATCTGTCTCTCTAAACAAAGGATCAACCAGCAGATCATAATCAAAGTTTGTATCAAACATCACGGGCGGGGTGTTTCGATTGTTAACAGACTTAAACTTTTTGGCATCAATATTGTTGACAATTTGATTAACCAGTTGATCTGGTAGGAAGTTATCTTGAATAAACAGTTTATGTTGTAGTAGAGTTTGCCACATATTAATATACCACGCTAATAACATCAAGAGGGTTGTCACACTTCCAATTGGTGTTGAGTTGTTTATAGAATATGCTCAGTTCTTTTGTTGCTGCTTCGGGGTTATTGATTAACATTTCCACTTCTCTACCTTTTATTGATGCGCCAAGGAATCTCATATGCAATCGATCATTAAGAGTGGTTACTGGTTCATCTTTGAATATGATGCTGACAATTTCTCTATACTGTTGTAAACATTGTTCCATTAGCGGCATCTTATCTATGTTGTCAATAAAGAACTTGGTCTCACTATACAGATCCACAATATGACCTTTCAGCAGACCTGTGTTAACAAACGTACTGTAGAACCACCAGTAATCAAACATTCGTTGAATCTCTGCTAAGTCGTAGCTAAAGCATCCTTTGACGACTTCTACAACACTGTCTTGATATCCAACTTGCTTTGTCATGATCTGCCACTTATCTCTGTAGTCTTTTTCGTACAATGGTGTATTTGCTACAACGTGTAGAATGTATGTGCGGATGAAGTCAATTCCTAAATCGTGATAGTTGTAATGTAGAGTTTCTAACCAACTATCAGCAGTCTCACCTGGAAGTGCAATAATCATTTCGCTTGTGGTTGGTATACCACTAGCTTTGAATTGTTCAATCAACGGAATCAGCTTTTGATTGTCAATGTTACTACGGTTGGCAATATCCAGCGCTTGCTTTGTATGTGTCTGAAAGCTGAGCTTCAAATTGCGTTGATCGATCGGTAAATGTTCAAATACTTTTGATAGAATAACAGGAAGGTGTTTGCTACCATTTTTTGCCAACCCACTATACGATATTCTGAGTTTGTTATTGTACTTTGCTTGACACTCAATCATGTGGTCCACATAGTCAACATCTGCTGCGACAATACCAAAGTTGGCGTCGAGGATCTCTAGCTCAGTAATATTGTTGTGTTGATATATGTAATCAATAGTTTGCTTTACTGCTGCAGTGTCAAAGAACGTCACCTTGCTTCTGGCTTGCCCGCCCCAATCACAAAACGAACAACTGTAAGGACATCCACGATTGGTCTCGAAGCTGACTTTGAACAGCTCACCACTGGACAGCAATTGATCAAATGTTCCATCCAAGTAAGGTGTTGGCATAGTGGTTAACTTCTGGCCACTTAGGGGTAGGCCAAGCAACCACTCCGCAAACGCAATCTCTCCTAATCCAGCAATGCTATAATCAGCAGGTGAGGCTTGGTCATACCGCCATTTGAGCTCAGCATTCTCGGGGACTTGAGGGCCACCATAGACCACAATTCCCATTGGCTTAATACTTTTGAAGTACTTTGACAACCGATCATTGTAGCTTTGGTTCCACACATAACAGGTTAAGCCTAAAATGTCAGCTTGCATCAACCGATCGTAATAATCCTCAACTGGCAATTGCTTATATAACGGTTCAAGGAACGTGTATTTGTCATTAATCTCTGGAATAGCTTTACAATAGCTAATTAAACAACCAGCTGCATATGGCAGCCAATTGTTGTATATGACAGAGAATGATCCTAATAATATGTTACGCAAGCTCGGATCTTTTTAGAATTTCAACAATCTCTTCCCATGGCTGAATAATACCGAGTTGGAATGTTATTCTATCGCGATCTGAAAGGTTGTTGGTTCCATGAATTGTGTGTGTGTTTATAACAGTTGGACAGGTATACACATGCTCTAATACTACAGAACCATTCTCATCTAGAAAATATAATGGTGATGGGTTTGGTGTTAATGCTAAAATAAATGACGCATCTCTTTTATCCCGATGCGGTCTCAAATGAAACCAAGGGCGAGACTTCATTATTGAGGAATTTGACACTGCTATCTCAGAAGGAAGTTTACTAATCCACTTTTTTACCAGTGGATGGTTTAATATATCGGGATATTTTAACCAACACCCCCAATCAAAAGCTGGGTGATGATATATGTCTTTGGGTTTGGTCTCACTAAAAATGTTTGTATCTGGGTCAAATTCAATCCAATACTGCGATAAACTATCTACCATTTTTAGTAAATCGTTGATGTCTTGTTGATCTACCTTTAGATTGGGAAGTTCAATAAAATAATTGTCAGTGTTTATCATTGGTTATTCTCATCACAAATTGTTCTCCAGCATTGTTTGGCAAGTGTTCTTTTGCAATTGTCCAGCTATATGTAGAATATTTTGCAAAGTATTCCAAAAGGTTAGGACTTTCTTCTCTGCTAACCCATATGTCATTATAACCTAAATTGATTGCATATGCTGTACTGAGATCTAATGTTTCTAAACCTCTTTTTAGATCTGCCGCCCAACCACCAAAATTATAATTCCGTGATCTTGTGTGTCTGCTCATAATGCGAATACTGCCGTTGTATTCAGGTCGTTCGATTCCAGCACTATAGTAAACCAACTGAGGATCCCAACCCATTCTCGAGAACTTGGTATATTCAAACAAAGGATTCTTTAGATAGTTGTCGGCGTGCTTGTGATCTGCGTTTTGGCTGAATAACTGTTTGATATCGCCAAGGTAAGAATCAATTGGTGATAGCTTCCAGATCATCTTGTCCATCCAAGCTAAACATTAAGGCAATACGACTCATTTTACTGTTATTGAATACGGCATGCGAGAAACCAGTGTTTAGGAAATATGCCTTACCCGCTTCAAGATGATGATTAATTTCAACACCCTTTACATTAAACCAGTTTTCCACCATTGTATTGGTATAGATTGGAATAATAATTCGAGTAGCATATGAGGGGTCATAATCAATGTGCCAAGGAATCTGTTTACCAGCCTCTAGCTTAGTAATGCGAACTCGCATTGCAGGAGCTTTAAACTGATTAACAATTTCCTGAAAGTAGCTGCCCTCATATAACTTTGTTGGTTTGTTGTACAGTGTCTCTTCTCTTCGACGAATTCGCTCCTTGATGTCATTAGTGTGGTCCATCATCTCGCCGGCGAGCTCAGTTAGATTAATCTGCTCAAAGTTGTCATAGACATTCTTAACCAGCTCTTCGTGGTTCATGCACAACGCTGGGTTGGCAGTAATCACATCAACAAACTGTGATGCAACCTTGTCACACTCAGTTTGCAGTCTTGCTAAATCAATCTCAATTTGATCCAAGTGAGCTACAGTAGGTAGCTGATACTTCTTCCGCAATACAGACACGATTAATGTCTCCTCTTTTGAATTTATCATATAATGGGTCAGTTGTTGTTGCTAACCACACACTATCGCTTGGTGTTAGGTTAAGCTGCTGACAGATGTCTGCTTGGTATGTGGCCAATAGGTTATAGATAAAGTCAATATCAAAATTGCTTATGATTGTCTCAGCCACATCGTGAGCATAGTAATTGTAATACTTAGCTGATCCTATCAACCCATCTAAGCGCCGATCGGGTATTCTTGTGAAGTACCAACCTGTTCGTACATTGCGAACGCCAAACGACTTACTCAAACTGTAGAATACTGCTGAGACATCTTTGTGTAACATTATAGGAGTAATCTTTGTCGATCCAACATATGCTAGATCTAACACGGTCGGTCCAGACACGGGCGTCACAAAGTTGCCGTGGATTGCACTTGGGATACTTTGATATGTTATCGTCGGATGCGATCTTCCGTTGATGTTCTCTATCCATTGATAATCACCCAGCTCTCGCCAGATGTTGAACTCTGTAGTGCCACTCCACCAATTCAAACCTTCTGTGATTCCATTCATTGGATACACGTAGAAACCAGTTAAGTCAACAACTGGTTTAAGCCACTCTATTATGTTGGTTTTGTATTCAGCTACTCTATCAAAGTCTGGTTTGACTGTCGCAATGACATCTCGTACACACGGCAATACAGGTGGTCTGATTGCCAGCGATTTGTTTAGAATTTGCTCAAGCATTTTATAACGATTCCAGTTGGATCCCAAGCATTCAAACTACTAGCGCTGGGATGTTCATGGTGATATTTATGCCACCCCTCACCAGGCGCTAAAACATTCATTATAGGGACATTAGTAGGTTTACCATTTTTGTGGGCAATATAATTTAACAACCCAAATCCCACATATGATAATACAAACGGAATAGCGACAAAGATAGCAAACACTTTGATACTGATCATTAGCATTGCAATGGCATAATACGCGTGAATGTATTTTCCATATCGGTGAAAAAATACTACACGGGGATTTGACAACAAATCCTTAATATACTTACGGGGTATATGATTCACGCGCCATTGACTAAGTATGACGGCCTTTGCGCCCTTGTATGTGGGGCTGTGGGGATCATGTTCAGTGTCACTAGTACTATGGTGCATTCGATGTACTGCACACCAAGTAATTGGACTTCTTGCACCACAGATCATCCCAAACAACAGCATAACAATCTCAATAAATTTATTGGTCTTGAATGATCGATGAGAAAAGTATCTGTGGTAGCCTGCCGATATTCCTATCATAGCAGCAACATAGTAGAACATATATCCATATACAAAAGTCATCTATCGCCTCAAAAATAAAAAGCCGCGCTAACCATGGCGCGGCACGGGTTTATTACGTAACCACCCGATAGTATATAGCCTTAGAAGCTAAGAGTAGCACCGAGTACTGCATCTTCGCGGACAAGATCAGCGTCGAAGTTTGACTCAATGTAAAGCTCGACAGAAGCAGGACCAAGGTCTAGGTTTGGAACGTAAGTAGCACCAACAGTCACACCAGTGAAAGCAGACTCATCAAACACCATAAGATCAGAGCCATCATAGATGGTTAGGTCGGTGTTGATATACAAGCCAAGACCCTCAACAGGAGAGTAAGCAAGCTCTGGAGTAGTCACAACGGTGAATAGCTCGGTGTCGATGTTGTATTCGCTGGTCACTTCGGTATTCAAAGCAACACCAGTGGTGCCGAAATCGAGAGCAAAAGCTGAGCTAGCAGAAAGTGCAAGAACAGCAGCAGCGGTCATAAGAAAAGTTTTCATTTGGTAGTCCTATATTTGTTAACGCGTTAGTGGCCCGTTCTGTTTCTAGGTGGAACCATACCCAAGTGCTTATGCAGCTAGTGCGTAAGCCTGAGGAGCAAAATTATCGTTTGCATTTAGTTTAGCGGCCGATACGAGGCCATCCGGTAAACTCCACGTCATCTTCACACCTGTCGATCCCATTTCACCCCCAGCAAAGATACATTGTTGGATTTGAACCATTCGCTCGGCATCAGAGTTACTAACCAAACCGTCGTGCCCTTCGGTATCAATGTATCCATGGTGGAGGTGTCGGCTTCGAAGCCGAGTCCAGAATGCGTCCACGTTGCTTCAACGTCTACATTTTATATAGTATACGAAATAGCCATTTAGGTCAACAGCTATTTCAAACTTTTTCAACTGTGCCTTTTGGGTCATACCATGTGCCAGATGCTGAGTATGTGTACTGGTAATCTTTGTCACCAACGAAAGACAATTTATCTAGGTTCTCAAAACTGTACGTGTTGTCGACAGTGTAGTTACCATCATTGTCGATCTTAAAGTTGATATCAGCAACGTATGTTTGGTATGGTGGATCAATACAAAATGCAAAAGACTTATAATCAAGTTCAGGGTTAAACTTAATGTTAATTTCATATGCACCTTTAACTCTCCACAACATTCGTAGAAAGCTAAACACTTCATTCATTGATGTATCAGCAAACACACCAAAACCAGATTCAATGATGTTGTAATCAAAATTCTCATACTGAACATCTTCACGGGGAATATTGTCACTAAATTTAACAGTGTAGTGTTCTTTTATATCCCCCACAGTGTGTGAGTTTATTATAGACCCATCAAACGTGTTACACAAGTCTAGCCAAATATGCATTAGCTTAATTCTAATGTATCTGTGCAATCTAGTGTTTGTAA
>Ga0222712_10005317_pt1 | contig 13099 bp, 10 predicted proteins | sample C33_657DmetaG_FD_165043 | JGI IMG/M metagenome (GOLD analysis project Ga0222712, IMG submission 165043) | Estuarine water microbial communities from San Francisco Bay, California, United States - C33_657D | ecosystem: Environmental > Aquatic > Marine > Unclassified | place: USA: California...
GGATTATCCCCAATTATTGAACTCACCAATTCTGGCTGAGCTAAACCGAAAGAAATGGTTGGGTCGGCTAATAGCCCAAGCGGTTCGCTGAGTATTTGAAATAGAGCGTAAGGTCCAGCGATAACCAGAACTGGCAGCGGGATCAATATCAGCGATGGAACTTTCTTCGGCACCATGGCCAGGTAAATGAATCCCAGCAGAATCAATAAAACGAGAGTACTCGGTGCGCTGGCATAACTGACTACTAACAGCAGTGAGCTGGCAGCCAACCAAGACCAATTCTGTTCAATCGATCGAACCGAACTTGCCAAACCAATTCGTGCTGCTCTAGCCAAACTGAAAAGTAACCAGGGAAGGACAATGCTGAAAATTACCCCGGGATAATTTCCCTGTGACTGAGCTTCGCTAAATGTTGGCCAGAATGCATAACCGAGGGCCAAAATTACTCTCAGCGAATTTCTTGCCGTTGCTAGCGAAAGCAAACGCCAAGCTCCGAAAAATGCTAGTGACTTAGCCAACAGCAGCAACCAGGTCAGGGCTAAGTTGGGGGCGAAGAAAGTTATCGACCCAATCGCCAGAAGAATCCAGTTGAACGGATCACTCGGAGCGGCAAGCCCGACTCCGATATGTTGAAAGCTAGCTCCAGTATTTTCAAAGAGCTGAAGCCAGCTATCACTCAGTGGCAGTGCAAAACCACCGATGGCAGCCTGACCGATTGGGAAGAACTGATAAGACAGTGCGGCCAGAGCAAGCATTATCCAAAGCCCACCGCCGGCAACGAAGCTGAGTCGATTGCTAGCTGATGATGGTTGACCCTGCTCTTCAAAGCTTGCCAAGTTGGTTCGCTGCTCAGCCAACTCCAAGGCCAACCTGGCTCTGGATCTGACCTGGCTGCCTGAAGCAAACAGACTGCTCAGGGTCTTGGCTGACCGACCGTGCCGGTCTCGGACTCTGGCCCGGAAGGTAATAAAAGCCCAGGCGTTAGCTCGCAGGGTGAAGCCAATCCGATCTGGGCGTTTGATAAACATCAACCAGAAGATTTGGAATAGGCAAATTACCGGTAAGCCGAGCCAATAGATAAAGGCCAGTGGCATTGGAAACTGTGATAGCCGGAGATGGTTGGCGGCTTTGGCCAAAGCATACTTGGTGGAACCACCCAACCACTTCTTATCGCGTTTGTTGTGGATGGAAAGTTCGGCGTGACCAACTCTGGCGGTTGGAACTACAACTACACGGAACCCGGCGTGATGGGCCCTGATCCCCAACTCTATATCCTGAGCCAGCTCTGGTGCTGTCAGTGAGAAGCCGCCGAGATCAGCCCAAAGATTAGCCCTGATTAACATCGCGTTGCTGGAAACAGCCAAAACATCACTCATGCCATCGTGCTGCTTTTGATCTAACTCGTCATTGACTAGCGAGAAAGGTTTGAATGTTCGGGTGAGAGTGAGTCCCTGTTGGACTATCAACTTTGGGTTGTCTATGGCTAACTGCTTTGGGGAAGCTATACCAACCAGCGGAGAGAGCTCCAGAGTTCTAACCAGCTCAGCTAGGGCGTGCGTTTCTGGCGCACAGTCGTCATGAACCAGCCAGATGGCTACATCATCTAAGGATGGATAACCGGTTAGAGCCTGCTTAATGGCTAAAGCCGATAGTTCAGCGAAATTGGCGTCCTCCTCGATATTCACAACTGCATGTTTGCTGGATCGGGAGACAAATTCATCGAGAATTGGTTTTACTTCCGGGGCGGAAGAAGTGTCGATGACTAAAACTCGTTCAGCTCTGAAGCTTTGCTTTTCAATAGCCTGAAGTGAGTTTTGAAGATAACTGGGCTGGTCGTTGGAGACAACGACCGCAACCACACGCAAGCTCATGCTGTGGCCCTAATCGAGGCTAAGCGCGACGCTTTAGCTTGCGACGTTCGCGTTCACTCAGGCCGCCCCAAATCCCAAAACGCTCATCGTTGGCCAATGCATAGTCCAAGCATTTCTGCTTCACATCGCAACCAGAGCAAATCTTCTTTGCGTCTCTGGTTGATCCACCCTTCTCAGGGAAGAAAGCCTCAGGGTCAGTCTGGGAGCAGATAGCATCCCGCTGCCAAGCAAGTGGGTTGGTGTCTGAATTTGGGTCTACGCCAAATAGGCGACGGATAATCGGGTCTACGAACCAGTCGTCGGCAGGTTTCATGCCGTCGTCATTACTCAGACTCATTAAGTTCCTCTCGAACGAGCACAGCAGTACCCTGCTGAATTACATTGCTCTAATTACACTGTTGTAAGTATTGTGATGTCAAGTTCAGACAGTGTCAAATCGAAAGTGTTATCAAGGCTTAATATTCGATTTTTGGGCTATTTTTCGGGGTTTTAGCCGCTCTTTTACCCGACTAACCTTAGTGTATGAAGATTTTGGTTACCGGCGGAGCCGGATACATCGGCTCTCACGTGCTTAGAGCTCTCACCCGTGCCGGCTTTGATCCGGTGGCTCTGGATGACATGAGTTTTGGGGTTAGTAAGCGTCTTGGGGACACCCCACTGGTTCAAATGGACTTGGCTTCGGCTGGAGCCAAGAACGAGCTGGTCCGTATTTTCAAAGATCAGGAAATCACTGGGGTAATCCACCTGGCCGCTAGAAAGTCAGTTGCCGAGTCTGTCGCCCAACCGGAGTACTACTACCAGCAGAACGTTGGTGCCATGCTAAACCTTCTCGCCGCCATGCAAGAAGCAGGTGTGATGAACCTGGTCTTCTCTTCCAGTGCCGCTACCTACGGGGCTCCTGCTGAGGCCAAGGTTAGCGAAGATTACGTTTGCCAGCCAATCAACCCTTACGGAGAAACAAAGCTCATCGGTGAATGGATGGTTGCCAACGCAGTAAAAGCATGGGGTTTGAACGGTGTTTGCCTTCGCTATTTCAACGTGGCTGGCGCAGGTTATGACGATCTGGGTGACACTTCTGTGGCCAATCTAATTCCTATTGCCATTCACGCTTACAAGAACAAAACCCCTGTCCAGGTTTTTGGAACGGATTGGCCAACCCCAGATGGTAGCTGTGTTCGTGACTACATCCACGTAGCCGACTTAGCTGAAGCTCACATCAGTGCACTGAATTACTTGAAAGAAAAAAACCGTGAAGAACTGGTATTCAATGTTGGAACCGGTAAAGGCTCTTCCGTGCTTGAAGTCTTGGCAGCTTTGAGTCAGGTGGTTGGCGAAGAAGTTCAGGTCAACCACGCCAATCGACGACCAGGTGACCCGGCCGCTCTGTCTGCTGATGTAGCGAAAATAGCCTCAGTTTTAGGTTGGCAAGCAAAACACAACTTGCTTGAAATCGTTGAAAGTGCTTACCGCGCTAGCTTGAACTAATAGCGATAAAACCTTCACCGCTTCCAGTAATACTAAATTTTCTGGCATCGCAAGCAACAAATACAGCTTCCCCCGCTTTAATTACTTCGCGCTCATCTTGACTGTTGGAGACAGCAAGCGTGCCTGAGGTGCAAAGCACAATTAGATCTCCAGTTAGGTCAAGATCCATCAGCATGTTTGTTGAACTTACAAAAACACGATAAAAACTAAATTCGTTGACCGGTAGATCAAATCTGGTTAGCCCCTGAGCCAGTACCTTCTCTTTGGTCAATTCCGGAATGGTGACTTTGAACTCTAGAACCTTGGTCAGCTCCTTGATATCGATGTGCTTTGGAGTAAGTCCTCCGCGCAGCACGTTATCACTAGCCAGCATCACCTCGACTCCAAGGCCAGAAAGATACGCGTGGGGCATCCCGGCTGGAACGAATACTGCTTCTGCCTTTTTTAGAATCATGTGATTCATAAGTAATGCAGATGCAACTCCACGATCTAAACCGTGATGAGCGGTCAGGTGAGCGACCAGATCCACCAGAGATGGACACTGCTCAGCTAAATCAACTAGCTCCGCAATAAAACTCTCATCAACCGAAGGTGATTCTAGGGTTTCTAAAAAGACCTGCTTGAGTCCACCATCTTCTTGCAGTTGGCCAATCCAACCGGTAATTACGTTCTTGAATGATTCGCTGGGACTTACCTCAAGTAGTTCACCGAATTTTTCTGCAATCAGACGTGGATCAGCGAAACCTACTAGTGCCTCAAATGTTTCACTCAGAGCAACAATGAGCTCAGGCTTTGCTTTGTCGTCCTTATAGTTGCGGTTGGCTGCGGTAAGCGCAATCCCCTGTTCGTTTTCACTCTGGAAACCCGCTTTGGCTTGAGCTGGATTGGGGTGAGCTTGAATTGACAGCGGAGCTTCGGCAGCCAAAATCTTGAGTAGGAAAGGTAGCCGGTCTGCTCGTTGATCGTGTTTGAGTGTTTGCTGCAGTGAAAGTTGCGAACCAACGACCTTGGTTGGCGAACCATCATGAGTGCCAAACCAAATCTCTGCCATCGGCCGTTTGGTCGGGGTGATACCGAAGTACTCGCTGATTAGAGTGGTTGAGCCCCACGCATAATCCAACGCGTCATTCTGCAATTTCAATAGCACTAGATAAGCCTAACTAAACCTTCTAGGAGTCCCGCCTTTTGTCTAGACTTGGACAACTGATGAAAAAAGTTGAAGCTAATCTGGGGCAACGCTACGCACTTGCCTATCTTGCCCTGTTTACCCTGGTCCTCGGTGACACGCTTTTTGCTGAAAGCTACATCTCGCTAAATGGTCCCTGGTTGATCTGGCTTAGCGTCGCAGCCATAACCCTAGCCGGCAGCATCTACTTTCTGCTTCGTTCTGATTGGCTAAGAGTTATAAGGCAAATACCTATAGAGCTTGTCCTTCTTTTGGCTTTGATGATCGGTAGCGCTCCATGGTCTGCTTATGCCAATGACACAGTCACCAGCTTCGGCATCCAAATCGGCGTGACAGTAATTGCTCTATTTTTCGTAGCTTGCTTTAGCTGGAGGCAGATTCACGGTATTTTTGCTAATTCGGTTCGAATCATCATCTTTGGTTCATTTTTCATCGAACTAATTGCTTCAACTTTCAAAGGATCACTCGGTCTTTTTGTTCCAACCAGCGAACTAGCGATTCGTGAAGCTTTAGCTAAGAGTGGTCATCTCTTTGACGGAGGAAGAATCCAGGGACTTCTTGGCAACGCAAACTTCACAGCAGCCTGGGCTCTAATTGGTGTAATCACTTTTGCAATTGAAATTGCGATCAAGAAAGAACGTCGCTGGCTCTCCGTGATGAGTTTGGTAGCCTCAGTCAGCATGATTGCCATCGCCCAATCAGCTGGGGTTATTTTTGCCAGCGCAGCTGTTTTGGTCTGCGCAGCGGTATCCCTGCTCGCCGAGGGTAAAGACAAAGTAACCAGGCACCGTTACTACCGAGTGGCCTGGGCTCTGGCCGGTGTCGCGACTTTCCTAGTCCTAGTCTTTAGGCGTCCAGTCTTTGAATTTCTTGGTAAAAGCCCCGACATGACTCACCGCAGCGACATCTGGCGCAAGGTGCTCTCACTTATCTCACAGCGTCCCCTCGAAGGCTGGGGCTTCACCGGGGTCTGGGTACCGGGTGCTCGACCGCTGGATGGGTTGATTGTGATCCACGGTGAAACCTACTATCAGGCACACAACGCCTACCTGGACATCTGGTTGCAGCTTGGAGCTGTCGGTGTAATTCTCTTCGCTATTTTGCTAACCAGGATTTTTGTGAAGACCTGGCAGCTTGGGGTTCACCACAGCAACCCGCTCTATCTCTGGCCGCTTCTGCTTCTGGTTACGCAGTTGATGCGCGGCATCACCGAGTCTAGGTTGCTGATTCAGTCAGCAATGCTGATGCTTATCATCTTCGCGGTTAAGGTCTATGACCCAGAAAATCTTCTCGAAGAAAACAGCAAGAAAACTAAGATTCGACAATTAGATAAGCTGCGGAAGAAAGCTTCCTAAGGTAGCTTGAGCACCTGACCGATCCGTATTCGGTCAGCATTGACAATTCCATTAAGTTCCATAAGTTTTGCCACAGTCGTGTTGAATTTCAAAGCTATGGAGCTTAGTGAATCACCGGAGACTATTGTGTAGGTCTTCGGCTTAGGAGTGGGTTTAGGGCTTGGTGTTGGTTTCACCGATGCGCCGAGATCAATCTCGCTGCCCAGTTCCAAATTCTTTATGAAGCTCTCATCCACCCAAACCAGTGGTGGCTCAGAGACGTTGTCTTTCTTGTAGTCAGCTAAGGTCTTGAACGGCAGTAACTTACCTTTCGAGATCTTGTATGCCTTGGAGGTTGATTTACCGGTGGTTGGGTTCTGTGACTTCAGGCCGACGTAACGGCCAAAACTCTGGTCGGTTATGGTCAGCAGAGCACAGGTAGCATCACTGAGCGCGGTTGCCTTACCGGGCAGCTCTTTGGCTAAAGAAAGTTGTGTCTCATAGAGCAGTGAGTTGGCTGCGATGTATACCTGTTTAGCGCAGGAGACCTTAAACGGATTGATGACTTCCTGCTCACCGTAACCAACCAGTTGAAGATTAGACAGTCGTCTAAATGCAGGCACTGCCAATTTTGCTGAGTTTGGTCCAAAGGTAACCATTCGAGCTTCGCCATCGATAACCCCGATAACTCGCGTTGTTTTATTCTTCACAACTGTTCCTGCAGGTAAGACCATCACTCCCTGGGGGATCAGTGAGAACGAACTTGTTGGTAGGGAAATAGCGGCGTCACTGACCATGCCTACGCCAAGTTTTGCTCTATCCGTAGCATTGAAGGTGGGTCTGGCTAGCCCACTCTTCAACAGGTAAGTGGTGTTATCCCCGTCAGTCCTCACATAGTTGAAACCATCTAAGGTAACCCCATCAACCGTGGCAAACTTATCGGCTATCAAATTGGTAACAACTGAAGCCTGTTTAGTCCAGTCGCTGGTATCGGTAACTTTTACTTTTCCTGCGGTGGTCAAAATCCACTCTTGCCCCGACTCATCGCTGAATAAGGATTTGATTACACCGGTGTTAGGAATACCACTTAAACCTTCGAGCCCTAAGGTTCCTGAAGTTTGCCTAAACAGCTTTGTGAAATCGATGTCTGCTCTAGTGGTCGGATCAATGTCAAAGAACTTACCATCGACTAAGACACCCTCACGCTTGGTGTCACGATTAATAAACAAACTTGCATCTATCGCAATCGGCGGACCCCACGGCAGGTAAGAGTAATCTTTTAGTTTTAGCGGTGAAGGAGCGATAGCGTTGATGCCGATCCCACTTAGCGAGGCATCATCTAGAACTTCCCGCTTGAATCCGTTTTGAATCAGGACTCTCGAACCATCAGGGTTGTTTACCATCGCTGAAATACCCAAACCAGCAAGGCTCAGCCTTATGGTTGCCAAAGCGTCCAGCTGTGCTTTGGTATATTCAACTGCTTTAGTGCAGTCAAAGCCAAGGTTGGCAGCCTTAGAGCAATCCAACGGATACTTCTTAGTTTCATTGACTAGGAAATAGGAAGGGGTTGCCGGGGCGACCGCTTGACTCTTAACGACTGCCTTGATGTCTGGACGGAAAGCGCCTGTTGGTAAAGCGTCCAACTGAACTCTGGTTAGTTCAACCGCCTTAGTACAGTCCAGACCCATGTTGATTGCCTGATCACAGTTAGCAAAGACAAACTTCTTTCCACCGCTGACAAAGTAGTAAACCGATACGCCGTTGTATGGCGGTGACTTTACAATTCTGGTCATCGGAATACCAGTGGCGAAAGAGTCTAGGTAGTCCTGAGAAATTTCACCGAGCGGCCCCAACGGAGTCAGCTCGTCAACCAGGGTTTTATCAGCCAGTGGATATTTAACATCGTTAGAAATGAAGTATGGGTCTGAAGTGGAACTCTTCAAAAGGAACCCACCACCGATGGGGCTGCCAAACCAATCCCAGTAGTATCTCCAGAAGTTACGGTTACCGTAGGCGGAACAGGTATCACCAATCCCCCGCAGATTATCCAGCGCTGCTTTGTTAGGAGTGTATGGGGTGTAGTAGTAAAGGTTTGCTGTCGCTTGACTCTTCAAAGTAAAAGTTCTTTTGCCACAGTTCTTACTGGTGACCTCGTTGTATGCGATGGAAACGGTTCGTCCTGGTCGCAGGTAAGTGAATGAACCGGCCGGATCGCCATACCATTGGAATTGCCCAGCGGCTTTGTAGAGCTGGTTAAAGAGGCCGACCCACACTTTTCCACAGATTGCTGGATCGCTGTCTGGGCAGCCATAACCCATCGCCGCTCGATACATATATGGTGATGGGATGCTTGATTGAACTAACCCCTGTTCCTTTTGCAGGGTAACTAGAAGAACCCTCGGATTAATGCCACAGGCTCGTGAAATGTTGTAAATAATCTCAGCTGCGGAAATGTTTTTCTGGGCAGGCATGTAGGCACACTTACCTGCTTCAGCTAATTTCTCAGGGGTGTCGTCCTTGTAATTTCTAAGGCAGGGCATTCCATTCGTCCCTGATTTACATACCGGAACCTGCGATTCCAAAAATCTCTGAATCTCTTCAACTGTCATGGTGCCGAAGTCATAGAAAACACTGTCACTGATGATAAGTCCGGGGTCGAACTTTGAACCATCTAAAGCCTTGGCAGAATCCACCGGGGTCAGACCAACCAGAGCCAACAGCACAGTCAGTGCTGTGGCTAAAAGTTTTTCTAACCTGGATAATTTCACTGAATAGTTACCGCGCTCGAGCTAGAAACACCGTGCTTAGTCGAGGAGTCATAAGTCACAGTGACCACACCAGATCCTTTAGGCAATCCGCTCAAAGAAATCTCGATAGGACTGCACTGAGTGTTGGCTGCGTTGGATTCTGCATTTCCGGTAACTGAAACAGTCTTGCCACCGCCATTAAAGGTTGCCGTGCACTTGCCGCCATCTTCGCTGAAATTGGTAACCTGAGCAACAACCTGCAAAACCCCGAACTGAGTATCAACATAGGCATCCAAAATCTCAACCACCGCTTCCCCCTTGTTAGTAGGAGTTGGAGTGGGTTTCCCAGAGTCAGTATCAGTTGGACTGGGGGTAGAGGTATCAGAAGGTGATGGCCTATCCGTGGGTTTCCCCCAGTTTGGATATAAGAGTGTGCAGCCAGAGGCAGTGCCCACCAATAGGGCACAAATAACCAAAATTCTAAGCTTTTTCATATTTCCAGACTAACTTTTAGACGCTGAAAAACTGCTGAGGGTTTGACGCTATTCGCTTATTTGTAGGCTCTAAGTTTTTCAGCAATTAGGTGCCGCATCAGCCAAAAATCAGGATTGTCCGCCTGAATGGTTGGATAAGTCAGCTGTAATGATTTCAAACCTTTTGACTTGGCTTTGAAGGCTAGATCCATCAGAGTTGGCACTGAACTCGACGGGATATCCGTTCTGATTAACTTTGCACTAGCTCCAGCAATAGCTGGGAATCTAAATAGCAACATCTGAAGATCTATTTTCTTCAAGACAATATTCTCGACCTCACGCTGACGTCGCATCCGGTCGTAATCGTTAGTGTTGTGACGACTTCTGGCGTACCACAGTGCTGTCCTACCATCCATGTGCTGCTTGCCTTTTTCAATCCAGCCCATGGCATCTGGACAGATTGATTCATGCTCGTTATCGGCCGGGTAGCAATCCATCTGCCCGCCGATTGGTAGAGCTTTCTTGACATTGACGTCGATGCCACCAATCGCATCAATCAAGCCGGTGAAACTTCTCATGTTTATCAGAACGTAGGCATCAATCTTCAAACCAGTTACCCACTGAACGGCTGACTTAGTGGCTTCAATACCTGAAGTCGAGCCACGTTTGTGTGCATCCGGGTAAAGGTAGGAGTAGTTATCAATAGTGGTTTTATAAACCGCATTTAGCAGGCAAGGTCCACCACAGTCGTGGTTGTAGCCGTAAGGAAACTTGCTGTGAATTGGTGTGCCTTCGGTAAATCTAAACCGCATGAGGTTTCTTGGAAGACCAATGTTTACAGCGTTACCGGTCTCTGCGCTGATCGAGAGAACCGAAATGCTGTCTGGCCTCAAACCGAAACGGTTAGACCCAGAGTCACCACCGAGCAGGAGAATGTTGTATCTGCCTTTGTGGGTTTCCAGTGAACCAGTGTTGATGAAAGTACTGCCAACAAAATTACTGGCAGATAGCGCTGTCGAACCGATCGTTCCAGTTAGGAAAGAGGAAATGAGTGCGGTGACAGCGAGGAAGATAATAATTACAGGTTTAGCTCTGCTCTGCACCAAAGCTAAATTCATCAATCGCAACGAATTCAAACTTAGGAAAACTATGAGCCCTGCGTAAATGACAAAAAGTATCCCCAGCGGAATCCCAATAAAGGGAGTCATCAGCAGTGAAAATAGAGCGACTTTGGAAACCAGCGCTAGCAGAACCGTCAGCAGCAGGAAACCCCAGAAACCTAAAGTAAAAATAATTCCAATCCGACCAAGTCTTCTGCTACCCCCAAGAACTTGGGCCGAACCTGGGATTAGGAAATTTAGAACGATAATCCACCAGGCACGCTTAATCACCTGTTTTGAACTTGCTGAACGAAGATCCCGAAAAGGGGTTACCGGTTCGGACGGTGTGTTTCGACTCATATCTGGGACTTGAGATTCTGATTCTTCTGAGCGACTTGGTCTTTCAGCGACTCACTAAAACTTGCTAGAGCTGTCGCAACTTTAGGATCAAACGCGCCAATAATTCTGGCTGCCAGTATTCCAGCATTTCTAGCACCGTCAATTGAAACTGTGGCCACTGGGATACCGGCTGGCATTTGAACAATGGATAGCAGTGAATCCATGCCATCGAGGCTCTTGAGTTTAACCGGGACTCCAATAACCGGAAGTGTGGTCACTGATGCAATCATGCCTGGCAGGTGGGCTGCTCCCCCAGCCCCAGCAATTATCACTTTCAAACCGCGATCGGCGGCAGCTTTACCCCACTCCATCATTCGCTCTGGAGTTCGATGAGCGGAGAGCACTTCAACTTCGTATTCGATACCAAACTCTTTTAGCGCTTGAGCTGCATCACTCATGATCGGCCAATCACTGTCTGAGCCCATCACAACGCCAACTAATGGTTTAGTCATGGGGAAATCTCCTAGCTCAAGTTATACAAGGCAATTTTAGATTCGGTTTGGCTAAAAACAGGTTAGGCGTGCAAAGCTCGCTTGGCTTCGAGCGCTCGCTGCCTAGCCTCATCCATAGAAACATCTGAGAGGACAGTGATGTGACCCATCTTTCTACCAGCCCTAGCCTGTTTCCCGTAGCTGTGCAGGTGGACCCCCAAGATTTTGAGCCCTTCGGTGTAGTGCTCAACAAAAGTGTTCCTTTCGTCAACGCCGAGCAGATTTAACATCACCGCAAATTTTGACAGCGCTGAAGTCTCACCCAACGGCAAATTGGCGACGGCGCGAAGATGTTGCTCAAATTGACTGGTAGTTGATCCTTCAATACTGAAATGTCCTGAGTTATGTGGACGCATTGCTAATTCGTTTACTAGTAGAGAACCATCGACAGTTTCAAATAGTTCTACAGCTAACACCCCGGTAACACCTAACCCCTCGGCTATCGCTTTTGCGATCTCGGCAGCTCTAGCTTGATCCGCTTTAGGTGCTGGTGATAGGACTTCAGAACAGACACCATCAGCTTGAACAGTTTGAACCACTGGCCAGGCTTGCCACTCACCATTTATATTTCTAGCTGATAACTGGGCTAACTCTCGAACAAAGTCAACTTTCTCTTCAACTAATAAAACTTTGCCCAACTCTAACCAGTCGAGTGCATCAGCACTGGATCTAACTATTCGCACGCCTTTGCCGTCGTAACCGCCGGTTGGTGTTTTTAAAACAGCCACTCCACCATGAGTTTGCAGAAATTCATCAAGGTCAGCAGCTGAATGTACTTCTGCCCAGTCCGGAACCGGTAGACCTAATTCGCTTAGCTTGCGACGCATGTGAAGTTTATTTTGGGCAAATTCAAGTGCTGAGCTGCATGGTTGGACTTTGACCCCGTCGCTCTCAAGACGTTCCAGTATCTCCAGTGGAACATGCTCATGGTCAAAAGTTATGACATCAACGGTTCTAGCAAAAGCAGCGACAGTTGCGTAATCTCTGTAGTGACCAATCATGCTCGCTGCCAACTTAGCTGAAGAGTTCTCAGCTTCGGCTAAAACTTTTATTTCCAGCCCTAGTGCTGTTGCCGGTGCAATCATCATCCGAGCCAACTGGCCGCCACCGATAACACCAACAGTTTTAATCACGCCTTATTCTCCCACGCGTTGGCGACTGGCCATATAGTTTTCAAACTCTCGAGCTAGCTTCTTGGCCCTTGGTGCTTTATGCAGAATCAGATCGACACCGAACTCTCGGTGCAGGTGAATATTTCCCGCTCCTCTGAGCCACATTCCAAAACCTCGGGTAACGCTCACACCGGAGAGCTCACCCCAGGCAGCCTGATCAACTTTCCCTCCGGTGAGTCCCCTGTGAACGATAACTCGATTACTGGTGATTTCATAACGGTTGGTATGAAAACGAATAGACGGCAGCAACCAAAACAAAACAGCCAAAACTACCACTGCTACTAACAGAGCTTGGTGCTGCCAAACTTCAGTCAACTTAGGGTCAACAAAGAAGAATCCTGCGCACAACAGCCCAAGAAAGATGGCGGGAAAAAGTAGAACCGAGCCATGTCTGCGGACCACGACGAAGTCGCGCTCGGCGAATGAGTTGGCAGGCATGGACACGTAACTATTGTCGCAAGTGTTCAATGTCACCGGCAGCAACGGCACGAATTTCCGTTGGCTCGGCTATCGCCACAAGTAGTCTTCCTTCGCCGTCGATCCCAGCGGCTGTTCCAATGAACTTAGATTTGTCCGGCAGGGAAACCTCAACCTGCCTGCCGATGGTGGAGCTAACTTCAATCACCGACTCAAGTAAGCCCGATTTCACTGGGTCCCCCTGTTCGTCACTGAAATCCAAATAAAGGTTTTTCAAAGCGGCCAGATATCTAACTAAGACATCATCGATGCTGAAACCGTGAACTCCGCAAAGCGCTAACGAAGTCGCGTTTGGTATCGGAAGTTCAGCTTTGCTCTGCAATAGATTCAGCCCAGCACCAATCACTACGCCTTCACCGTCGGC
>Ga0222712_10005321_pt1 | contig 13094 bp, 8 predicted proteins | sample C33_657DmetaG_FD_165043 | JGI IMG/M metagenome (GOLD analysis project Ga0222712, IMG submission 165043) | Estuarine water microbial communities from San Francisco Bay, California, United States - C33_657D | ecosystem: Environmental > Aquatic > Marine > Unclassified | place: USA: California...
AGGATTGGCATTCGCGCTTTAAGCGCGCGCGAGCTCAGAACGCGCGAGCGCGAGCTCAAAACGCATCATTACGCGTCCGTCGAACGTTCGAGCGCGACTTCGAGAGCGCGCGAGCGATGGAGATGATTTACAACGCGAACGTCGCGATCGGCGCGAGGGAGGTGATGGGCGCGCGCCGAGGGCGGGACGCGCGCGCGGACGCGGTCGCGCGCTCGCGACGCGAAAGGGTTCGAATCGCGAGCGCTCGACGGGTTCTCGCGATGGCGAGCACAAAGAGCGATGGAAATGTAAAGAGTGATGCGTTGGAGACGTTACGATTTTTGAAACCCGAGGAGTGCGCGATGGTGAGGGAGAAGTTTGGAACGCCGGCGTACGTGTACGATCGCGCGACGCTCGCGAAGCAGGCGGAGGACGCGAAGGCGTTTCCGAACGCGTACGGCCTCACCGTGAGGTACGCGATGAAAGCGTCGCCGAATAAGGCGATATTGAAGACGTTTAAACAGCGAGGGTTGTGCGTCGATGCGAGTTCGGGGTACGAGTGCGAACGAGCGATGCGAGCGGGGTTCGACGCGAATGAGATATCGCTCTCGACGCAAGAATTGCCGAGTTTTTTTGGGGATTTGATCAAGCGCGGGGTGAAATTGAACGCGTGTTCTCTGAGTCAGTTGGAACGCTACGGCGCGGCGTTTCCCGGAGGCGAAGTGGGCGTGAGATTTAATCCCGGGTTGGGGAGCGGCGGCACGGGGAAGACGAACGTCGGCGGACCGAGCTCGAGTTTCGGGATTTGGTACGAATCCCTTCCGAAAGTGAAGGAAATCGTCGCCAAATACAATTTAAAGGTGGTGCGCATACACACGCACATTGGAAGCGGAAGCGACCCGGCGGTGTGGCAAAAAGTGAGCGGGATGTCGCTCGATTTATGCCGGGAGTTTCCGAGCGTGACGACGCTCAACTTGGGCGGCGGTTACAAAGTGGCGCGCATGGCGTATGAAAAATCTACAGATTTGCAAGTCGTCGGCGCTCCGGTGAAGCAAGCGTTCGAGACGTTCGCGAAGGAAACGGGACGTAAATTGAAGCTCGAAATTGAGCCGGGGACGTTTCTGTTAGCCAACTCGTGCGCCGTCGTGACGACGGTGCAAGACAAGGTCGTCACCGGTACCCCCGAAGGGCACACGTTTTTGAAGCTCGATATGGGTATGACCGAAGTGTTGCGCCCGTCGCTGTACGGGTCCCAACACCCTCTCGTGTCCGTGACCGCCGGAGGCGCTTTGCCCACCAAGAAGGCGCACTACGTCGTCGTCGGCCACTGCTGCGAGTCTGGCGATTTACTCACCCCAGCGCCGAACGAGCCGGAAACTATCAGCGAGCGCGCGATGGGCGAAGTCAATATCGGCGATTTAGTCGTCATCGAGGGCTCGGGGGCGTATTGCGCCGGCATGAGCTCCAAGAACTACAACTCGTTCCCGGAGGCGCCGGAAATCATGAGGCTCGAAAACGGCTCCTTCGCGCTCATTCGCCAAATTCAAACGCTCGACCAGATCCTGGTTAACGAACGCGATATTGCATAAACTCGCGTTCTCGCGGCGCATCGCGAGAGAACTCCTCCGTCGCTGTCATATCTATCTCTCTTTACGTTTCCGCGCCCCGCCCCCCAAAGTTTCGCCGCACTCGCCGCCTCGCGACATGTTCACCGCTTCGCCCTCCCGCGCGCCATCTTCCGCGCTTTCGCCGCACTTTTCATGTTGTCAATCAACCGATCGCGCGCGCATCTCGCGCGCGCGCGCGCCATTCGTCGTCAATTCCATGGATAAAGCTCCGCGGCTCGCCGCCGCCCGCGGCTGCCTCTCAGCGCGCGCGCCCGCGCGCCGTTCTCCTCGCCGCTTCGGCGTCGTCGCGCGCGCCACTCCGTCACAAACTGGGTACGCCGCGATCGAGAACGCGATGGAAAAAGTGCGCCAGCTTCCACCGAGCGAAAAAGCTGAGGAGCTGACGCGAGCCACCGCCGTCGTCCGGGACGCGCTGAACGCGCTGAAAGCCGCCAACGAAGTCGCGGTGTGGGACTCCTATCGCACTTTAGAGCGAAGGAACGTGTTTCCACGCGAGTTCACGAACGTTGGGGTGAAGAATGCGGAATCAATATCAAAGCCGAGCGACGCGAACGACGCGAGGTTCATGTTCGCGGTGACCATGTCGACGAGCTTGTTGGCGGTGATCGTGGGGGCGACGCTCCCAGGGGATTGGGGAGCGTTCGGGGCGTATTTCATCGGTGGTATATCTCTCGTAGTGCTCGCGGTCGGGAGCACGGCGCCAGGATTGCTCAAGGTGGCTATAGACCGATTCTCGCGAGTGAATCCCGAGTATCGCCGGAGAATCGCTCGGCACGAGGCTGGGCATTTTTTGGTTGGCTACGCTTTGGGCGTGCCCGTGGGATCGTACGACCTCGGGATTGACTCTTCGCACGTTAATTTTCTGGAGGCGAAGTTGGAGCGCAAAATTTTCGAGGGCGACAAGCTGACGCCGGATGAAGTGCTGCCGCTCGCTGTGGTGAGCATGTCTGGCGTCGCCGCCGAGGCGGTAGAATTCGATGAAGTCATGGGGCAAACCGCGGATTTGTACGATTTGCAGAGAATTTTGAACCGCGTGAATCCGAAATTGAGCGATGCGCAGCAACAGCAAACCACGCGATGGGCGGTGTACCAGGCCGCAAGCATATTAAAGACCCATCGCGCAGCTTGGGATGTGTTGACGGAAAAGATGCAACAAGGGGCAACGGTGGTCGACTGTTTGAAGGCGATCGAGTCCGCACCGAAGGCAGTGGAAAAGTAGATCGCTAGGAATCCTAATCGGGTTCAAATCTACGCGCTAATTCCTAATCATTCATTTAATCAATTGTATTGTGCTTGCAGTTTCTTTCGCGACTGTCTCGCGCGCTCACTGTTTGCGCTCGCCATGACTGCAATCGCCAGACCTGCGACGGCGATTTTCGATAATGCATCGAATCGGTCACGTAGCGTACGAGCCACCGCCGAAAGTAGTCGCGTCGTTGAATCGACCGCCGCCGAGCGCGCCGACATTTGACCTTTTCGCCGCTTCGAGCGCCTGGATTCGTCTCTCTGCTGCGAGCGCCTTGAGTTAGTGATCGTTAGTAAACGTTGTCGAACGCACTGCGTCGCATCGAGCGAGGTGATTCACGACCATGCGAGACGTACCATTTGTTCGCGTCGATCGTTCGCGACCTTGTCCACCTTATCCACTAACGCCGCCGACTTTTTTGCCCCCGATTCCACCACAGCCGGTTGAGTCTTTGCCAGCAACGCCGCCGCACTTGATTCCTGTTTTTTACGCTCCTTTTGAGACTTCTTGCGTTCTTTCTCTTTCTCCTTGCGCGCGGCTTCGTACTCGGCTTCTTTTGCCGCGTGTTTGGCTTCTAAATCTGCCGTCAACGCGCTCGGCACCGCCGCGGCGCCAATCCAATCCCAAGCGTCTGGCATCTGCGCCATCGCGCGACGAAATGCATCGCGCGTTTCGCGATCTTTGCTGACGGCGTAGGGTAGTTTGCCTTTGTACACCTCGGTAGGATTCGCGCCGCTCGTCGTCAACAGCACGAAGACGCGGTCGGCATCGCCCCCTCTCGCGGCGGCGTGCAAATCAGGTTCGGGAATTTCTGGCTCCACAAGCGCCTCCACCACGGGCAACGGCGGCGGCTTTGGTTTCGCGGCGATGATGAACTTTGTTTCGGCTAACTCTTGAAGATCATCAACGTTCGGTTCCGGTTCGACGACAACGTTTGGGTTCACCGCCGCCAAACGCCCGGCGACGCGTCGCGTTTCATCAAACGTCGGTTTTTTTGTCATGAACGGCACGCGCCGAATGCGCGGATCTTTGCGATCGAGCATTGGATGCTTCCCGTCAAATAATTTTATGGCGTCGACTTTACTGACGCTGATGAAGATGCGACTCGCCCTCTGCGTGCGACAAAAACAAACGTCAATCAAAATCAGAACCCTCGCGATTGTCCCTCGGTCAACGGCTAAGCGCACCCTCCTCGAGAAGTATGAATCCGTCAGCTCTCATATCTAAACTCTCACCGAGGGCCTAAGCGCGAAATCGCGCGACGCGAGCTCGATCGTCTCTTCGCATTCGCTCGACCGACGCTCGAGCGGCGAACCGCTCCGACGCGCCAACCTCGCTCGCGCGCGTCGACGACGTCTGCTCGCGCGCGCGGAATCGCAGCCACGCGATTGATGCGATGCACCAACCGTCTCGAGTTTGATTCGTCATCATCCGGATATTCACCCCTCGCGTCGTCCTCGCCGTCGCGACGCGAACTCCCTTAAACATTGCGATAATTCTACGCTCGAACGCGAAACGCACCGCCACGACATCCTTCCACCGCTCGAACACCGCGCGCATATCCGCCTCCAACGCCTGCTCATTCGCCCGTCTCAACGACGATCCCGCAGACTTTATATTCTTCCCTCCTTGGTCCTTCGTCACCTGCCTTCCTCCCGCCTTGGCTCGAACGACGTACCGACTCGCCGTCGCGTGCTCTAGCGCGCTCGCTTTCGGCGCCTCCCCGTCTCCCACAAACTTCCGCGCGTCAAACACCGCCGCGGCGAACGCGCCTCCGCGGGCGAGTACCACTACCCAAGGCTCGCTCGCTCGAGCGCGCAACGCGCGAAGCGCCAGACCTGGATCTTCATCCGAGTCCTCGCGTTCGAGCACCGCGCACCGCCACGCCGCGTACGGGACGTCGTCGTCTCCTATGATCACCACTTGTGCCCCTTCCCCGGCGTTAACGCGTGCTTTGTACTTTTGTCGTTTCTCTTCCTCGGCTTTCATTCTATCCCCCATCGGTCGTTTCAATTCATCGCCATCTTCGGAATCGGAATCGGAATCGGAATCATCATCGTCGTCGAAATCATCATCATCATCGTTGAAATCATCCACGTCCACGACGACGCGCCCCCGGGCGCTCGCGCGCGGCGCGCGGGCGGTAAACACGTTCATCCAATTCGTCTTCGCCGACGCTCGTGCTTCGTCATCCGTCGACGTCGTCCCAATCCGTCGTCGGATGTCCATCGGCGTCGCGAAGGAACGACATTCATTCGTGGCGTCATCACGATGACGCCCCTGGTCGTGACTCAAAAGCGAGTCCCTTCACGAGCCGTGCGCGCGACTGACGACGTCCGTCGCGCGAAGTCGTGCGTTCGTGATGGCGATCGATCGCACGCACTACGACGATCGATCGCGCGCGATCGCCGTAATGCGACGAGATAAAAACGCACGCAGGGGCGAACGGGCGTTACCGCGCAACGCGCGACGTGGAGACGGGAGAACGCGTCCGTGGACGAACGACGACGGACGAACGCGAGCGACGGTGGACGCGAGGACGACGACGACGATAGGCGTGATTCCATGGCCCCGACGCGCGTGACGTGTTATTTCGAAGTCCAAGGAGCGACGCGGAAAGAGCTCGGGATGTTCTCGACGTGGCTCGTGGACGTGGACGTACGCGAGCGCGATTCGAAAGTTGACGTGAAGAAGGCGATTTGTGCGAAAACTGGAGTGAAGTTTCGGGATCTGACGATTCGTTTGGGGAATTTTAATGAGTTGCTCGCGTTCGACGCCACGCGCATGGGACGCACGCGGTTAGGCGCGTGCGGGGCGTCGAGGGCGGTGTTCGAGCCGAAATTGCTCCGAGCGGCGGAGGAGTATAATAATCTCGGGAAACCGTTGACGGAATTGCCGGACTGGGATCCGTCAAAGTACGACGGACGATACGACTGGGAACAAAAGGTAAAGCCGGAATGGGAGGCGTAGGGGCTCGGGAGGACGAGCGTCGACAAATCCGCAGACAGTCCCGTTCGCGAATGTCAATCACAAAGTATAAAACTAATGCAAGAATTTAGACTTAAGAAGATAACGCGCGCTGCAATGCCATTTGCTTCTCGGGGCTCAGCACGTTCCACGCGGCGGAGAGCTTTTCCGCGGGCAAGCTCGACTGAATCTGACGAAGGAAGTTCTTCATCTTTGTCGCTACGTCTGGCTCGACGAGACGTAATTTGGCGCTAAAGTGAGCCGTCGGTAAAATGTCGGCGAAAACGCTCACGACGCGCGGGAGGTGTTCTTGTGAAGCGCCTAACAACGCAGCGTTGTTCGTCTCGAGCAAACGCATGAGCTGCGCGTGCACGTTTCTCGCCTCGACCTTGTCCTCGATCAAAGGCAAGTTCGCCAACCAAGAGGGCAAGATGACGTTCGCATCCAACGCTGACCGTTGGAATTCGCACATCTTCCCAAGCGCGCAGACGGCGTTTTCAAAGGCATAAATGTTTTCGTCGTCTCTCGCGCCCGGAGCTTGAATGACGCCCGCGAGCGCGCCGAGCGCCGCCGGAACATATTGGCTGAAGCGTTGCCCGCAATGCTCAGCCAAGACACCGACGCCGTAAACGGACGCCTGCCGAACATCGGCGTCAGAGTCCATGCATCCTTCAACACACGGCGTGACGAAACCTGCGAGATAGTTCAAAGCTGCGCCGCCGTCGCTCGCGTACTCGAAAATATCGTCAAACACGCAAATCGCAATTCTTCTCTCAGACGGGCTTCTATTCTTATCCAAAAGTGGAACGATGAATCCCAGCAACGGCTCCAACGCGGGGAGAATCGCGCTGTGAAAAGCCTTCAGTAAAGCGCCAACGCATTCGGCGAATTGGTCAAAAACTTCATCCTCCGCCTCTTGCTCCTCCTGCAACGCGTGCATTTCCTCCTCGTCAAAGTCATCCGTACCGGCACGCTTGTTGCGATCGGCTCGGCGTTCGAGAGACTTGGTGAGTAGAACCTTGAACGTATCAAGCATCTCAGTCAAGTGATCGCGCACGAGTTCTCCAGCTTCCGCGGCGGATTCCGCGAGAGACTCCAGCATACGCGCCTGCGATGAGGAACGAAACGGAAACGTAAGGCGTCAGTCAAAGCGCCGGCGGCGAAGGCGAAAAATAAAAATCGTTGCGGTACTCCTCAAGCATCAGGGACTGTTATCGGATTTATCAGCAGTGCCGTGAAGCGTATTGAAGGGGAATCCATAAGTCTCATCACCTGCTTTTGAAGAAAAACGAGAATTGCGGCGGCGACGCCGACGTACCTGAATACCGACATCCGGTTCTGACGCCATCGCCTTGATGAGAGGGGGGAAAATGTGGTTCACCAACTGCGCGAACCACGCCTTGTCTCTTTTTCCTTTTTCCATCGCCAACTTACCCGCGCGAAGGATATCCGGCAACGATGCCACGGCGGCGCTTCTGACGTCGTCGTGGAAATAAAACTCGAGCGAGGGAATCATCGTTTCGAGAATGGGTTCGAGGAAAGGCAAAATACCATCCTTCAGCTCGTCGACGTAGCAACACAACATGTTGCACGCTGTGGCTTTTTCTTCGAGAGCCGCGGTGCGAATCGACACGCGCTTGTCACCGTAGTCAAGCTGCTCATAGTCGTCGTTTGCTTCTTCCTCTTCCTCGCCATCGTCGAGATCCTGGACGATGACGTCAGCCTTCAAACTCGCAGACTTCAACAATGGAGCCATGACGAAATCGAGGTAAGGAATGAACTCTTCGCCGAGGCACTTGCACAAGCGAGTCCACGCTTGTAGCATGTACTGCACCGTGGGATCGTCATCTTCGAACCCACCAGATTGAAGACGCATCAACAGGTCCATGACCTCGCGCGCGTCGGGGGAGAATCGCGCGCGGCCAACCGCCATACCGACGAGGGAGATGCACTCCACAGCCTTGGCGCGAAGGATGCGGTACTCCTTGCCGTTTGCATTGATCAGGATCTGCTTCAAGTACGGCAAGACGACATCGTAGTACTTGATGAACGACTCTTGCGCGTTGTCTGCGGTGGACGCGAGCGCCGTGAGCGCCGCTTCTTGCACCGATCTTCTATTCACCGACAATAAATTGAGAAGTTTGTTCATCAGGGCATCCAAATACGGCTCCATGCACTCCGGAGGGCAGTCTTCGCTGAAATTAACCGTCGCAGCGGCGGCGTGCGCTTGGCACCGCGGGTTCTGTACGTCGTCCATCGCGTTCAAGAGCGCGGGAAGCACAGTGTGATGCGCCTTTTCTTGAAGGCGCGGACCGAGATCAGTGCACAATTGCCCCAGACCGTTGATCGCTGCCCATCGAACGCGGGGATGCGGATCGGTCGCGAGCGCGTGCAAGCACGGCTGCACGGCGCCGAGGACATCCTTCTTCATACCCTTGACGCAGCCTTCGGCAATTTGTGAGAGCGAAATCAACGCCGCGTGACGCGCTCTCCAGTCCGCGGAACCAATGAGTGACGGCATCGTCGCCGCGCACGCGGGTAGCACAGAGTTCGGACCAAGTGCGATGGATATGCGATCCAAGCACTCTTGGCCGACTTCGTACAGGTCACCTTTGCCGACGTCCTCATCTTCTTCGTTCTCCGCCGTGTGCCAATCGGGGTCGTCCTCGATATCCAACAAGAAGCTCACCAAGCAATTGTACAAACGCGGGGCAAAGTTAGGAACCTTGCGCATCATACCAGGGGCACGGTCGCGCGCCTCGGTGAGTGTCACTAAAAATTCCGTCGCCAGCGTGCGCGTACCGTCCTCCAAATCCGCGTGTTCCGCAATCGAGAGCATCGCCTCCACGAGCTGTGTCAAGTGGTTCCGCACGAATCGCGGATCCGTCTCCGCGAGCTCGATAAACAGCGCCAGTGCTTCCTGCGCCGTGCTCTCATCCTGTCCTTGCAGCGCCGCACCGAGCGTTTGCAACATCGCCGGCAACAAATCTTGAAACTTGGCGCGATCGCTCGGGTTCTCCAGCGCCTCGACGAACGCGCAGCACGCTCGTAACGCCGCGAGCCTCACCTGCGCATCTCCCGAAGACAAACACTGCGACAAAATCCCATGCAACGTCGCGATCTGCGGAATCAGCGCCTCGCCGATCCACCCACTCAGCTGCGCGAATATCGTCAACGCGCTCTCTCTCGCGCGCTCCGACCCGTCGCTCACCGCCGCGAACATAAACGGTAACAACTCTGGCCACGGCTCTTCGCGTTCCATCTCGTGCGACGCAACTTCACAGATCAAATCGCACATCTTTCGTCGCACTTTCACGTCGCTTTCGTCGATCATCGATGATAGTATTTCTCGTTTCACGCTCGCTCGCGTGTCGCTTCGCAGGTTCTCAAACGCGTCGCTCTCCGCGCCCACCGCGCACCGTCTCGCCAGCACCGCCGCGCTCTCGCGAATCCCACTTTCCTCGCTCGATCGCGCGCATGAGATCAATTTCATCACCAACTCATCTCGATTCGTGCGTTTGGCGGCGGCGAACGCGCGTTCGGCGGCGTCCCGCCGCGCGTTCTCCGCCGCCGCGAGCGCGCGGATGACGTCTTCGAACGCCGCGAGCGCGCACTCGGGGCGCAACAACGCCGAGATGTCCTCCATGAGTGCGCGTGACAAAGGGAATGCGCGCGCGACAGAAGCGAAGACGGTGGACGTCGACGCGTCGGGTGATGACGGGAAGATGTGGATTGCGCTTTTTTTTGGCGGCTGTGGGTTTGAATGAAATGTCCCGAAACGACGACGAACGAGGGAACGAGGGACTGGCAAGGAGGGAATGGACGGGAGAAACGAACGGGAAACATGGAAAGAATGAAGAATACATTGCAAGGAGTGAATACAGAGGTTAAAACCGCGCGATGATGCGCGCGTGGGCGTAGGGAACGTCGAGAGCGGCGGCGCCGACGAGGAATTCGCGCGACCGGCGGCCAAACGCTCGGTCGAGCGCCGGGGCGGTTTCGGCGCGAGCGAGCGCGAGTTCGCCGAGCGTGGCGGAGCCGACGAGAAAGACGACGATGACGTCATGGTCGCTCGGTTTGGGCGCTGTCGCGACTTTGTGTATGAGCGATCCGAGGCGGCCCATGGCGCCGGAGACGATGGAGGCGCCGGCGCCGGCTGCGTGCTTGAGCAGCGTCCCGAGCGAACCGGCGACGTGGACGAAATCGCTTCCGATGCCTTGGTCATCGAGATTCGTTTTCACTCGGGAAATGATGTCCACGAGCGCTGGATTGGGGAGGCCGTTGGCGCATAGCGACCGGGATGGGGTGATTTTTAACGCGCTTCGCGCGAGCGCGGCGGCGGCGAGACGGGTAAACGCCGCGTCCACGACATCGCGCGCTACGACCCAAGCGTCAGCGAGTTCGAGATCGCCATCTTCAGCGCTCGCGACGTTTGCGTCGGACGGCGTTGGGGAATCTGACTCGCCCCAACCGTCGTCGTCGGCGTCGTCGGCGGCGTCGCCCCAACCGTCGGCATCCCAGCCGTCGGCGCCGTCGGATTTCTCGACATCCTTAATCGGCGTCCGAGCCTCCGAGGCTTTTCTTCGGCATCTAACAGTCTCCAGCGCCTCGAGTGCGCCTGGCGCGCTCGAGGCGAAGCCGGGAAGCTGCTCGACGATGGCGCTCGTTTCGCTCGCCGCGAGAACGTTCACAAAGGCGTCGCGTAGCGCCGCCGACATGGATGCATCAAACGGCGGAGGCGGCGCGCCCGCGTGCACATTCGATGCACACGTATTCGCCTCAACTGCGAGCACGTGCGCGGCGAGCACGAGCGCCAACGCTTCGAGCGGGTTGCCCACCGCCGTGCCGCCAGTGGAGTACATGACCTTCAAAATTTCCACCACCGTTTCGCCCACGCGCGTCGATTTACCTTCGATCGCCGCCGACGTTAGCCGCTGCAGGGCGATGATTTGCCGATTTGCTTTCATATCATTCTCGCTCGTCAAGCTCGCGGCGGTGATTCTCGCGCGCTGAATCAACGCTCGATGTCGCAAGCCGACGCTCGGATCATTCTCGAGCGCGCAAACGAGCGCCGTCAAATCATCCGCGCTAACGACGCGTCCGTCGCGACCATCGCCGAGGGCGATGCCCTCGACGCGAGCGGCTTCGCGCAACAACTTCCTAATATACAACGCGCCGTCGCGCGCGCTTTTGCAGCACAGCGCTTCGTCGAGCGCCACCGTCGCTTCATCGCCGAGCAGCGGGCTCAACCCCGCGAACTCGACCGAGCCCGAGGAGACGCGTTCGAGCCACCCATCCTGACTCACGCTCGGCGTCAGCAGATCCATCGATCGATCGATGAGCACGAACGCCGCCGAACGCGGCTTAATCGCGGCGTCCACGCCCACGGCTTCCGGCTTGGCGAGCGCCGCGACGCGCGACACCGCCTCGGCGTCGCGACCCAGGGCGAAATAATCCGGCACCAGTCCCCAATGCGCGGCTATTTCCGCTAAATGATGCCCCAAGACGCGATTCATGTTCGTCAACTCCGCATCCGCGCTCGACCTTCCTTCCGCGGCGTCCCTCGCCCGCGCCTCCTCCACGCGCGCTCGCGAAATCACAAACGCCCACCGTCCAATCGCGCGGTACATCAACGGCGGGAAAAACTTCACCGATACCTCATTCGATTTCATCGCTCGCGCGCCAATCGCGCCGATACCACTCGATTCGTTTGAAATCCTTTCGCTCGCGTTCGCGTTCGCGTTCGCGTTCGCGTTCGCGTTCGCGTTCGCGTCGTCGTCCCACGTTCCCCATCCGTCCTCCTCCTCGTCGTCGTCCTCCCATTCGCGTTCCTTATTCGCATCCAATTCATCGCTCATATTCCTTTCACTTTCCTCATTCAACGCCTGACGTCGAGCAAACTCTCGCACGCACGTCGCGTGGATGTCTGATTCCCCGCCGTCGCATCCGAGAAACACGACCTCGTCGTTCACGCCCACACGAACGTTTCCACGCTCGCGCGCGCGCGAGCGCATTAACTCTCGCGCGCTCGCCCCGTACGCGCGCGTCAACGCCACGTCGTCGTCATCGAAGATGTTTTGTCTCGCATCGCCATGAGCGTCCACCAAAGCGCACGACGTCACGCGCGCTCGCGACGCGCGCGCGACGCACGCCGACGCGCCCGTGGACGCGCTCAACGCGCGCGCGGCGTCGTCGTCCACCGCTAACACGCGGTCGTTGAAGAACTCGTTGGTGATTTCATTCGAGAACCATCGCGCGATGGCGGAGGACATCGCGCGAGACATGATTCGATGGGTCGTTGAATGACGACGATGATGATGATTTTGATGATGATTTTGATGATGATGATGACGACGACGTCGATGACGACGTTGATGATGACGACGACGACGACGTCGTCCTCCGCCGTCTGCACCAGATTCTAGCGCCAGAACGACCGTCGCGACGTCGGTGCGAGTACGACGCGTCGCCGAGTGCGATGATGACTTGTGTCGCCGTGCGAGCTCTCATTCGTAGTCGCCCATCACCTCGCGCGCGCGATTGATTGTCGACGTCACGAACGCGCGCTCGTGTGCATTCTTCGTCGTCTCGACGACGACGAGCCGACTGATCGTTGTTTTTTGCGTGTGCGCTCGTTGGAAATTCCGTGACCCCGGCGCGCGCGGTCGACGCGAATTTCGCGTTCGCGTCGCGATTTCACCCTTCGCAGTCGAACTCGGGTCGAGCCGAACGCACGCGTGCGAACGAACGCGAGAGTGTCGATGTTCAATCATCACTCGTCAGTACGAGGGACTCCACAAAGGGGAGATGGAATGTATGGTGCGCGTGACGTCGAATGGGTTCGGGGATGATGAGGAGCTCGGACTCGACGGAGGGTGACACACATATACCCATACGTTTTGCGTACTTTTCATCGTCCGATGTTCCCACGAAGGCACCAGAGCTTTTCCTGTCGTCGATGGATTCACCAGAGCTCCTGTACTCGATGGACTCCACAGGGTTCTTCGGCTGCAATGGAGATGTTTTTGCGCACGCCAACCGGAGGGTATGTGCCCCCCCGTTGAAGTGTCGGCGAATCTCTGGGACCAGCGCGGTGTTTTCGTTTTTCGCGCGCGCGCGTCGATGGCTTCACCACGGCCTCTCCCGTACTCGATGGACTTACGCGGCGACGTCGGCGGCGACGAAACGACGAATCGTCCATGCGCTCGTGCACACCGTCACGAGCCATCGTCGGTGAACGATTCCGCCTCGCGCGGCGACGCGCACATCTCGTT
>Ga0222712_10005324_pt1 | contig 13092 bp, 6 predicted proteins | sample C33_657DmetaG_FD_165043 | JGI IMG/M metagenome (GOLD analysis project Ga0222712, IMG submission 165043) | Estuarine water microbial communities from San Francisco Bay, California, United States - C33_657D | ecosystem: Environmental > Aquatic > Marine > Unclassified | place: USA: California...
GCATCGATCGGCGATCGCCACCCCTTTCAACGCCGTCTCGATGTGCATTCCTATTCGTATTTCATCATCACTCACGCATCGTTCGTCAATCATTTCTCGCGTCATTTCATTTCATTCAATTCAAGCGTGATGAGTTCACGTTCATTCATGATTCATTCATCCATTCATCCCTCGCATTCGCGTCATCGCATCGCACGACGTCGACGTCATTCGTCATTCGTGCACGCACCGCACCCCGCCCACGTGGGCTTATCGCACTTGTCGCATTGCACCCGTCGACACATTCGTCGCGCGCTGACGATCGAACGCACGTTCGACCGCGCGTCGTCGAGGATGATTTTCGAACACAAAAACATACAAAAACATACAAAAACACACAAAAACACACAAAAACATACAAAAACATACAAAAACATACACTACGAGCATACTCCGTCGCCGTCGACGACGACCGTCGTCGTCACAAAAACATACAAAAACATACAAAAACATACACTACGAGCATACTCCGTCGCCGTCGACGACGACCGTCGTCGTCGCGATCGTCGTTCGCGGACGTCGTTGGACGTGTACCCGTAATACCTCACGAGTGTTGTCGCGACGAGTGCGGACCCAAAAATGTAATTTTTTAAAATTAGATCTCGAATTTTCATTTCGCCTCGAACAGAAACCAGCCGAGGACGGTTTTTCTTGGTGTTATTAATAAGATGAACCGTCGTGCGATGTCTCATGGCGAGCCTTTCCGCGTCTGATCCCACTCGATGCATCCTAATATGCGCGTACGCACCACCGATAGCGCGTGTGTTCTCCAAAGCCGTCGGCGTTTCGTTTCGTTTTTCACGACGCCGAGTACCGTGCTGCACGAATGAATGATGACGTGACGTGAAATCAACGACGAATGGACGTGATGTCGCGCGTTGAATGATGAATGATGAACAGATGAATGATGAGTGATGAATGATGAATGATGAGTGATGACGACGTGAACGAACGACACAAGTTGAATCACTCGTGAGGGCGAATAGTTAAAAGCGTCGACGATGACGCGAATGACGACGATGGTCTCATGCGCGTCGGCGTTTTACGCCGCGATCGAGCCGTATAAGGCGATCGCGTGCGTGGCGATCGCGCGCGACGCCGTGACGGCTCGCGCGCGCGCGAACGCCGCGAGCGATGATGCTTCATCATCATCGTCATCACCCTCGGCGTGCGCGAAGTGCGTTGGAATGGCGTCAACGAACGCGTATTTAACGCGCGTGGAGACGCGCGGGGTGGTGATGATGCGTCAAGGGAAAGGGTTTCCGATACGCGGCGTCGCGCGGGCGTGCGTCGCGCGCGACGGGCGAGTCCCCATCGGGGGGGTTTTGTTCGTCACCACCGCGAACGCATTCGGTGACGCGCGCGCGGTGACGATGGAGGACGTCGAGCCGATCGCGCGCGCGATGCGCGAGGCGAACGAGGAGTTGCGAGACGTGCCTTTTGGGTTTTACTCCGGGGCGGATCGCCGAGGGGGGGGGGAGGACGAGGACGAAGACGAATGGAGAGACGCGCCGCGCGCGAGCGTGATCGCGGCGAAGCGATTACGAGCGTTTTTAGAGAGTTCTCAGAAAGGGTTGAATACGTTTGGTTGATTCGGTGTCGCGCGCGAATGGACGCGGGGCGCGGGGCGCGCGAACGGAGCGAAGCGAGGGGTGCCTCGATTTGGATCGCACGGCGGTCGAGGGAAGTTGTATTATTTACATTATTATTACGCGACATACGACAGCGCGCGGCGCGATGTGCCGATGATGATTTTTGTCTAATCAATAGGTTCGAGGTCGTCGTCCGCCTTGGTGGAGGCGACGACGGGGTGTTTGGCGTCGACGTACGCGAGCCCCCAAGCGTCTCGAGCGCGAACGACGCCCGTGGCGCCATCCCTCTTCAAGACCAAGACGTTTTCTACGTCAGTTTCGTCTTCGGCGGGAACGCAGTGCGCGGGAAGTGGAAACGTCGTCGACCTACACGTGTGGCAAACGTGCACGGGGCGTAAACTCGGTTCGGGCGCTTGTTCGGCGCTCGGCAACAACGGAGGGGAGAAAAACGCGACTCGATAGCTCTTGTTCAAGTTGCTTTCCATGTTCAGCGTGGCAAAGTATCCCGAATCAAAATACTCCGTAACAACGCCACGGAAAGATTCGCCGAGCATATTGACATCACCGCCCCTGAACTCGCTGAGACTCGCGGCGTGATCGATTTCCTCGCGAACCGACGCTCGCTTTCGAGCGTCATCCGTTCGCTTCATGAGCTTGAGGTAAGACTTTTCGCGATTGCCGTCGCTGTCGTCCTGAGAATCATCTTCGGAATCGACTTCGTCATGCTCCGAATCTCGATCGTGAGCGCTTTTGGATATCGATAAAGGAACTCGCGTCATTTTCAACCAGACCAAGCGGTCCTCCTCCGATAGTCTGGCCCAACTTTGGCTGAGCTCCGCCTCGCACTCTGCCTCTTTCAAACGACTGTAACGTCGAGGATGGTCCGTAAACTCGAACTGCTCGAAAAATTTGCGCGCTAAATGGCGCTCCTTCGCGGTCCACACGCTAGATTCTACGACTTTTTGGCGTTTCGGACTCGAACCGGCGACGGGCTCATCAGGCGACGCCAGCCGTTTGGTTTCCTCTTTTGAACTCGGAGGCAACACAATCGGGAGCTCGATGCGCTGAAGCTCCTTGCCAGTGACGCGATCGATCATGATTTGTGATTTCCCGCAGGGACTCGCCACCCAAGCGAATGGTTGTTCGGAGGGCGAGAGTTCGCGCGCGGCTTCGTCGGAGCTCGTCTCAAGAGACGGTACACGCTCGTCTGAATCCATGTCATCCCACTCGTTATCGTGCGTCGGCGCCATACGCACGCCAGGGATCGGAACAACTTCTAGCGACTTTGCTGGAGAGTGTCTCGGTGGGCTCGGCGTCGATTGTCCAATCACTGGTACGTCCTCGTCTTCATCGTCGGGGGGCGCCAAGGCGACGCCTGGAACAGGTAGTGCATCTTTCACCGCTACTTGATGTGCAGCTTGAGGGGCGACGGCGATCGGAGGGTCGACCTTCGCGACGGCGACCGGAGGCACGTCCTTCGCGACGGCGGCCGGAGGCACGTCCTTCGCGACGGCGACCGGAGGCACGTCCTTCGCGACGGCGACCGGACGTACTTCCTTCGCGACGGCGACTGTTTTCTTTTGCTTTTTCAACGCCAGCTTCTCGCTCGCCTTCGCTTGCGGCGCATCGACATTCGGATTGGTCACGACCGCGGGCGGGACGTTCTGCTTTTCTTTCGGAGTCGACGGCAGCCCAACGGACGCTGCGTAAACTCCTGGATCTGACGTCATGCGCTCAATTTCAACCATGGGCAATGATGCCACTGCCGGATCCGACGTCATGCGGTGCAGTTTCGCCTCGGCGGAGAGTTTCTTCTTCGGAGGCACGTTGCTTGCGCGTTGACCCGACGCGGCGGGCTTCATGCCCGTTGACGCGCCTTGCGCGCCTGAATCCGTCTCCTCGGCCGACGACGCTGGCACCGCAAGCGACGGCGTAGCAACGGGCTCGATCGGAATTTTCTTCGTCGCCGGTGCTTCAGGTTTCGGCGGCGATATTTTCGCCGCCGCCGCAACTTTTACCTCTCGCACCGCCGCCGCCGTCGTCGTCGCCTTCTTCGGTTCCGGCATCGGCGTCGGCACTTTCGGCGCTTTAGCAGGAACCGCAGCCTCGAGCGCGAGAGCCTTGCTCGAGGTGGCCTCCGGCAACTTCGGATGCATCAAACTAGTCGCCGCAGACAACAGGTACATCTGTCCAAAGATTTCGTACTTCATCTTTTGTGAACTCTGCGACAGCGGCTTAAGCGCTGCCCCTCCGAGCACGACGAGACCATCGCCGACGACGGTGGTGGTGTGCATAAATCTCGGCTCCGGAGCGTGGCACGGCGGATCGACTATAGCCCACTTGAAGTTGGCCGCCGAAAATGCCCACACGTCATTGTGTGAATCACTGTTGATTCCCAGGCCTCCAAACATAATCATCGTATCGCCGTCGGCCAATGCGTTGGCGGTGTGACACGCGCGTGGCGGCGGCTCGATTTTCATAATCTCATCCGTCTGTTCGGTTTTTAGTGACTTGGGCACGCGCAAGAACGGCGCAGTTTTGTGCCACTCGTCCTTGTTGTATTGCTTGATGAACGTGTCGGAGCAAAATCCCTTACCGTCGTCGCCGCCGAAACACACGAGCATCGAACTCAATGCGGTGACCGTGTGAAACGCCCGTGGTGACGGCACCACGCCTTTCATCTCCATCTTGCGCCACGTCAAAGTCGTCAAATCGAGCTCGTATGCGTCACCAAAGTATTCCTCCTTTCCTTTCGCGGTCTCCGCTCGTCCTCCGTGCACGAACAATCGTCCGTTCACGAGCGTCGCCGCCTGCCCCATGCGCTTCGACGGTTTCGCACCCTTTGTCGTTAATTTAACCCATCGGCTCGTCGCACAATCCATCGCTCGCACTTCGTTCGTCGACTTTCCGTCGCTGGTCGCCCCTCCAAACGCCAAGAACAAATCCAACGTCTCCGGCGCTGTCGTCGAACTCAGCGTCTCCCGCCCATCTTTGCTCTCGCTCGCGCTCGTTCCCAACCTGTGCACATATGAAACTCCTTCCGTCTCCGTCGGGAAATCCCCCGTCATTTTCGTCGTCGTCGTCTCAAACGTTCCTACGCGAGCCTCGCCTCGTCAGTCAATCAAAGCCCGAAGCGTCCGCCCATCGCCCATCGCCCCCCTCTCCCATCATTCGCGTTCGATGGACACTCACAACCAATACAAACCCTCGCGTTCACCGCGCTCGTGCCAATCGCACCCGTCGCTCTCGCCAGCCGCGCGATCTCTCATCGCCCGCTCGCTCGCTCGCGTCTCCTCCGCCCCTCCCCCGTCCCCCCCAACGCTCTCCACCATCTCTCGCGATCGCCCTGTCTCCACGAACGCACCGATCTTCACGTTCAAGCATTCATGCGCGTGCGTCTCTCGCCCGTTATCTCGTTCGTTCGCGCGATACCCCCCCGACGCGCGCACGACGTTCTCGCTCGCGCTGTAAAACGCCCCGTGCCCAAACCTTCCGATGATCGCGCTCGACGAATTCATCGTCGTCGAGCGCGTTTTCGCATTCGACGTCGATCCGCATACTTTCGCCCACGCCACCGTGCGCTCGACGCGGTCGTCGCGATCGATCGCGGATGACATCGGAGCGATGTGACGTGCGCATTGGAATTAGTTCCGAAACCATACCACGCGTCGATTGGCGCGTTCGATGCGCGAGCTCAACGCGTTCGCATTCGCATTTCGCGATCGAGTCGAGGGCGATGCGTTAAAAAAAGGACGTGTCGTCGATAACGCATCGCGCACGCGCGCTCGAGCGCGGTTTTCGATCGCGATGTCTCAGAATGTATGATTCCAAAGAGAGGGATTGCGATGCATTTATCTCAATCGGCATCGTGCGTGGACGTTCGATGCGCGAGCTCAACGCGTTCGCATTCGATGTCGCGATCGAGTCGCGCGCAATTTGTTGTAAAAATATTGCGTCGACGATCATATCTCACAAAACGCGCGCTCGAGCGCGGTTTTCGCACGCCATGTCTCCGAATGTATGATTCCAGACGACGCACTGCGTTGACTTTCAACGCTTCGCGTCATTAATTCTTCACATTCATTCCCTCGTCGCTCGCCATCGCGCATGCGCTCGTCGTCGGCGAACGCGAATGACATCGAATGCATTCGCGATCGCATCGAACGCATTCAGTCGTCATTCGCGAGCGCGACCGCGGCTGAAGCGTCGCGCGAGCGCGAACGCGTGGTCCTTCGACGGCGAGCGCGCGACGTCACCGCTCGGCGAACGCATCGCCTACGTCTCGCGACCGGACGTGAAGTTTTTGTACGACGAAGTGTTCGCGCGCGAGACGTACGGGTTCGCGAGTGAGGATGACGATGCCAGGGATGAAGACTCGGGCGCGCGTCGCGCGAACGAGCGGCGGTGCGTCGTGGACGTCGGCGCCAACATCGGGTTATCCACCGTATGTTTCGCTCGCCAATTGAGCGAGCGCGATGTCGTGATCGCGATTGAACCGATTTCGCGAACGTTCGATGCGTTAGTGACGAACGTGTGCGAGTTAGTGTTCAAGCGAGAGCGACGAAGCGCGAGCTCGGACGCGAGCTCGGACGCGAGCTCGGACGCGAGCGCGACGCTCGACACCGAACCTCTTGGAGGTGGACCATCGAGCGGGATGCCGTTGGTGTACGCGTATAACGTCGGCGTCGGCGCGAGGGCGACGGCGAGCGCGGCGTTCACGCACTTCCCTCGAGCCGCCGGGTGGAGCACGTCGTCGGCGACGAGAGACGACGAAGAGACGGCGGAGAACGCGGAGAAGTACGTCTTTGAAGCGTTGCGCGAGGACGGCGAACTGAACGTCGAACGAAATGGAAAGGGAAACACACGAGCGAGTTCGTCGAACGCGCGAAGCGATGGGCTGGAGGAGAACGCGGCGACGGCGATTGGGCGATTCGCGAGGCGGTTCATTTTAGATGAGGACGCGTACGCGCGGTCGACGCCCTGGCGTCGCGCGATGTCATCTTTCGTGGAATTCGTGTTGAGATGGTGCATACGCGTGGTGGTGAGATTCATGCTCTCGGGCGCGAGCGTCGAGCGTCGTCCAGTGGTGACCGTCAGCGACGTCATCGAGCGACATCGACGAGACGGCGATTTCGTCGTCGACGTATTGAAAATCGATGTCGAGCGCGGCGAGCTCGACGTTTTGCGCGGCGTCGTCCCCGAACACTGGCCCATCATTCAAAGAGTCGTTTTGGAGTGTCACGACATCGATGGCGCGCTCGAAGACGCGAAGCGTCTCCTGCGTTCCGCCGGTTTCGCCGACGTGTCGTCGACGCAACCCGCCGCGTTACGCGGCGGCACTCTGCACAACATCTACGCCTCTCGACGCGCGCTCGCGCGCGCGTGATTTCATGTACATTAACATCCCAGTCCCTCGCTCGCCGTTTCTTCGCCGTTGCGTTCGTTTGCCATGACGTTCGCTCGCGTAGCGCCCGTCGCTCGCTCCAGCCTCACTTCCGCGCTCTCGCCCGCGGCGGCCATTTTCCATGCGCCGCCGCCGCTCGCCCTCGCGCGCATCCGCGCGAGCGAGGGATGAAACACACCTTTCACGACCGCGTTCGCCGTCCGAGCGCGCGCGCGCGCTTTCGTCGTTCGTCGCTGAACCTCCTCGGAGCCCGCTCAAGCGCATCCATCAGAGTCTGCGGGACATGTCTCATCGAACGCTCCCGCGCGTGGTGACGATCTACGCCCCGCGCGTTCCCGTGTTGTCCTCGGCGTTTTTATTCGCGATGTGGGTTTTGTGCGCCCCGGCGTTGAGCTGGCTCGTTCGCGCGTTACACAGCGAAGGCGCGGTGGTTTCGGACGTCGCGAGCGCGAGCTACGACGTCGGCGCGCGATTCGTCGCGCACTGGAACCGGGACGAGAAGATGCTCAGTGCGACGTATAAGACATCGCGATGGTGTTTGATGAGGGAATGCGCGAAAGACGCGTGGTCGACCGTTCCTGGGGTACCATTCGTGAGGGTCGGGAACGGGCCGATTCGCGTGCACCAGCTCGTGGCGGGACATTTTAGAATCACTCTAGCGAAGACGTTGAGGACGAGCATACAGACGGTGGATGACATCGAACACGACGTCGTGGGGAAAAGATTGATCGTGCGCGGTAAGGTGATTAAGGCGGACGCGAGGATCGATCGATGGATGGAGAAATTAGGGGATTGGGGAGCGTTCGCGCGAGAGACGACGGCGAAACGACAGGCATACAAGGCGAGCGCGAAGCTCGTGGCTTCGTACGAGTTTACTCTGGCTAGCGATGGAGATGATAGGTTAGCGTTTGAGATTAATTGGGACGATCGCGTGCCCGGAGTTTTACGCGCGAGTCGTCGACGGATTGTTGGGTTGAATCAGTTGGAATTCGTGTACGCGATGGACCCGGATGAACGCGTGTACGGACTGGGCGAGCAGTTTTCGTCGTTTGATCATCGCGGGCGTAAAGTTCCGATCATCACAGGCGAGCAAGGCATCGGGCGCGGGCGTCAGCCGATGTCATTTGCGCTGAATTCGGCGTTTCCTGGATCGGCAGGGTCGTGGCACACGACGTATACGGCCATTCCGCATTACATCACGCACAAGGCGCGGTCGATGTTTCTCACAAATTACACGTACAGCGAGTTTGATTTCACCGAGGAAGACCGAGTGGTCATTCATGTCGCATCGCCCACGGGGTTTGTTACAGGGCAAATCATCGGTGCATCGTCGATTTCGGGTGTTTTATCGGCGTACACCGAGTACGTTGGCCGCATGAATCCGCTCCCCGAATGGGCGCTCAACGGCGTCGTCCTCGGCATGACTGGCGGTCCCACGAAAGCGCGCAGTGTGTACAAAATTTTAGCCGACGCCGATATCAAAATCGCTGGATTATGGCTCCAGGATTGGGGCGGAGTGCGCAACACGTCCATCGGCATCGAGCGCGTGTGGTGGAACTGGCAGTTGGACGAAACGCATTACGCCGATTGGCACGCTCTTCGCGAAGAAGTTGGGCGTAACGGGACGCAACTGATGACGTATATGAACCCTTTCTTGATGGATTCGGCTTCGGACAAAGGTGTGCTATATCGTCACGCGCAAGAAAATAACTACTTGGTGCGCAACGTGCGAGACGAAGTGTATAAACTCGTCTCCGAACCGGGCGTGACGTTTGGATTGCTCGATTTGTCAAATCCCGAGTGCGTGCGATGGATCGAAGGCGTCATCGTCGACATGCTCAAGAAGACGGGCGCGATGGCGTGGATGGCTGACTTTGGAGAGTACCTTCCGTTCGACGCGAAGTTGCACTCGGGGGAGCTCCCGCTCGAAGTGCACAATCGCTACCCCGAGGATTGGGCCGAAGTCAACCGGCGAGCGTTGCGTCGCGCCGGTTTAGAGCACAAGGCATTCTTTTGGAGCCGAAGCGCGAGCTTGAAGTCTCCCGCGCATTCACCACTGTTTTGGCTCGGCGATCAACTCGTTTCCTGGGATGGGCAAGACGGAATCAAATCCGCGGTCATGGGATTATTGCAAGGTGGATTATCAGGGATGACTCTGTCGCACAGCGACATTGGCGGGTATACGGCGACGCCCGGTCGAGTGCGCACGCCCGAGTTGCTGATGCGCTGGATGGAACTCAGCGCATTCAGCGACGCGATATATCGTACACATCAAGGCAACCGCCCTCATCATAACGCGCAGCCTTGGAACACTCCAGAGCTCGTGGCGCATTTGAAGATTTGCGTCGACATTCATCTCGCTCTCAAGGCGTACAAGCTCGAACTCATGCGCGAAGCGCAGTCAAACGGGCTCCCCATCGCGCGAGCGATGGTGATATATTACCCGTACGACGTCGTGGCGTCAAATTTAGCCTCGCAGTTTCTCATCGGCCGTGATATTTTAGTCGCGCCCGTCTTGGACAAGAAGACGTCGCACGTGCACGTCTACCTCCCGCCGGGCGAAGTGTGGCTCGACGCGTGGACGACGCAGCAGACGCCCGTGCAGCCGGATTCGAGATCGAGCGAAGAAGGCGGTCGCGGGGCTTGGGTCACAGTGGACGCTCCGCTCGGATGGCCCGTGGCGTTCATACGTAAGGCGGCTGGCCGGACTTCGATTATAGCATCGGCGACGCTGCGCGAACTCGCCATGGTTCGCGGCGGTATACCAGCCGCGCGCCGAGTCCGCGCGATGGATCCTGTCGATCGCATCGTGCTCGGACTGCATTGAACGACACAATCCTCTCGTTGACTATCAGTCCTAAAGTTAAGTAGCATAATTACTGTAGACGTTTGAAAATTGAATGAATTGAGGAAATTTACAACAGTTGATTCAACCCGTCGAGAGCGGCGACGTTATTGGGATCGAGACGAAGCGCCTCGCGATAGCACCCCTCAGCCTGCTTGAGGCGCTCGTCTTCGTCACTCGCAGCGCCAACCGACGCGCACATACGCATGGCGTCGCCCCAAGCGACGTAGATTGGCGGGGATTCGGGTTCGATCGCTGCTGCAGCTTTGAACTTTTCCGCCGCCGCGACGACGAGCGATTCGGCATCTGCCACATCGCCCTGGCTACTCAACACTAACTCGCATCTGAGCGAAAGCGCCGCGCCCCAACCCGTGAGAGCTTTTGCGCGCGCTTTGATTCCTGCCGCTTCATTCGCACTTGATGGCATCGCCGTAGCGGCGACGCGGAATCGACGTCCGGCTTGAATCAAATTTTCTTCGGCGAGCTCAAGGTACATTTCTGCCGTACCTTCCAAGCCAGCATTTGCGCCCACGCGCCGCGCTTCACGCGCTTCTTCCATCGCTAAATCCGCGAGCACGGCCTGGACTCGCCCGCGCGCGAGATAGGCGTTGCCTAAATTTCCCTCCGCCCCCGGCGTGGAATTCATCGTCAACGCGCTTTCAAAGCTCTTAATCGCTACCGCGAACTTTTCATCCGCTTCTTCGAGAGCTTCGACGTCGTTGTCGCCCTGCCGAGCTATCTCTCGACCAGATCGCAGTGATGCCAAGCCAGTTTCAGACAGTGCGGCGAATTCATCGCTCGCGTTGGCGGTTGATTTAGGCGTCGGCGTCGGCATCTCCTCCCGTCGACGCTCGCGTTCTTTGTTCTCCTTCATGTATCTAGCCACGTTCTCCGCATCGGCCGCCGTAGCGAATGGATCCCAAATCTCTTCTCCGCCGTCAAAATCGTCACCAGCGGCGTTGCGATTCTCCGGGATGACCACCTCTGGTGATTTAGCAGATGTCGTTGACTGATTCACCGGTTTGGCGTTTAACAGCGCCTGCATTTTTGCGAACGCCTCCTCGCGAGACACGCCTTGGTTGCTATTCAAAGCCGTACTCGTCTTCGCCGACGCAGAGGCCTTGTTCTCTTTCCCGCGTTCTTCGCCGACCCAAACGAGCTCGTCTTCTCTTGGTGGCGTTTCCGATATCGCGGCTTGCCATTTGATTTGCTCGTCGATTTCGCGCGTCGGAGTCCCCGTCTTCAACTTGTCCTCCGCCCAGCGCTTCACGGCCGCCGCAGCGTCTTGTCCCCCGCTCCCTTCGCGCTGGTTCGCCTCGAGCGCCTTCTTAAGATCGTCGACGCTTTCTAACACGCCCTGAATATCTTTTGAAATTTCTCGTTTGATTTCCACGCGCAAATCATCCAAATCGTCCTCGACTACCCCCTCGCTCACGCTCGCCCCGATCGCATCGAGTCGCGCCGTGAGCGCACTCCACTGACTATCATCCAATCTCGCCCCCAAAGTTTTCGCCCCCGAAGCGTTCGAGGTCACGGCATTCACGGAATCAAGTAACTCGTCAATCGCTTCTCGAATCCGCTCGCTCGCCGCGTCGGCGACGACGGCGCGCAATTCCTCCAATTGCACCTCCGATAGCATCAGCATCTCATCTCTCTCGCGCGCGCCATCACTAAATTCATCTCCACGCGCGCTCTCGCGAGCGACGCCTTGAACGACATCCCGAATTTCCTCCGCCAACGTCGTCATCGGCGCTCTCAATTCCCCCGTCTCCTTCTCCACCGCCTCCACGAGTTCCCAAAGCATCGTCATCTCCTTCTTCACCTCCCCTTGCGTCGCCTCCGCCGACGTTCTTAGTTCATCTCGCAAATTATCGAACAAATCTCGCGCGTCCACGCGCGCGGCGGCGAGATCTCTCGCTAACATCCCCGCCACCGCTCCGCTATCTCGCGCCGTCGCCGCCGCCGCCTTGGCCGCCTCCGCCTGCGCTCGTTCCATCGCCATCAACCGTCTTTGCACGTCCTCCAACCCCGGAGCGATCGCCCTCGCGATGTTTTCCGAAATCTCTCGCCCTTGCGCTCGCGTCACTCGAATTAACGTCTGATCTCGCGCCACTTTCTGTCGTAACGCTCGCGTTTCCTCGCTCGCCGCTCGCGCTCGCGCTCGCGCTCGCTCGCTCGCCGCTCGCGCTTTCGCCTCTTTCGCGACGACCATCACCACGGCCAACGCCGAGCAGACGACGCCGAACGTGACGTCGGCGAATAAAACCACCGCGAACGCGCTCATGACCGTCGCGGTCGATGCGAGCGTTTCGGCGAAGCTCAGCGCCGCGACGCGCGCTCGCGCTCGTTCGTCATCCGAGCTCAACTCCCATTCGTCGTCATCGTACGCTTCATCGCGCGCATTGGCGTCGAATGCGATCGTGAAGTCGTCCAAGTGCGACATCGCGCGCCCGTCGAAGCGTGTAGGCGACGATGAGACGCGCGAGCGCCGATGGGCGCGAGCTCGCGGCTTCGCGCGCGCGAACGCGCGACGCGCGCCGCTCGAAGCGCGGACGACCTCGGTCGTCCTCGCCCACGCGCGCGCGAACGGCGACGACGGGCGAGCGATGGAAGACGCATACGTGCGCGACGTCATCGCGCGCAAAGCGAGAGCGAGGCGTCAAGAAATGACCTTCGAGAACGACGATGATGATGTCGGCGCAACGTTGTACACTTTTTTAAACTTTTTTAAACTTTTTTAAACTTTTTTAAACGTTTTTAAACTTTTTTACACTTTTTTACACTTTTTTAAACTTTTTTAAACTTTTTTAAACTTTTTTTTTAAAAATGTCACGACCGTCACGTCCACGGCAAAACGTGTGACGACCGCCGCGAACGGTCGTGCGATCGCGTAAAAGCTCTTTAAAACAATTAGTTTCAACGACCGTTCGAGCGCGTTGTCGTTCGATTTCAACGTCGTCCCGTCGCCGCACTGAGTCGCAAAGGAATCACTCACTTCCGGTTTTTGACAGTTTTCGTCGTGTTTTTTGGAACACTCCTCACTGTCCCGTACACGTTCTTTCCCGTGACGAGCGCGCGCGCGTCGACGGTCGTGCGATCGCGTAAAAGCTCTTTAAAACAATTAGTTTCAACGACCGTTCGAGCGCGTTGTCGTTCGATTTCAACGTCGTCCCGTCGCCGCACTGAGTCGCAAAGGAATCACTCACTTCCGG
>Ga0222712_10005326_pt1 | contig 13090 bp, 15 predicted proteins | sample C33_657DmetaG_FD_165043 | JGI IMG/M metagenome (GOLD analysis project Ga0222712, IMG submission 165043) | Estuarine water microbial communities from San Francisco Bay, California, United States - C33_657D | ecosystem: Environmental > Aquatic > Marine > Unclassified | place: USA: California...
CTGGGTTGACTTGATGGAGGATGTTGACAACGTGATCAATTCAATCAACAATGTCAGCAATGTCCAGGACGAGAAAGATTTACAATTTAAAAAAGGCGAATTGTCTATTTTGATTTGGTTGAAGAATCTAAAGCAAGTAAGCGAAAGAGCCTACGAGGATTTATGAACAGAATTTATGGATTTGTCTGTGAAAACGGACACAAGATTGATCGATTTGTCAGTTATGAGCTGAAAACCGTTCAGTGTGAGTGTGGTGGGTTAGCCCACCGCGCTTTGCAAGCGCCAGCATTTCGGCTGGAAGGGTGGTCAGGTTCATTCCCGTCAGCGCACGGCAAGTTTGAAAAGAGCCACCTGGACAAGCTGAAATCAGAGCAAAAAGCCAGCGCATAAGCAATATGCCGCGCTGTGTCCTACAACCTTAAATGGCAGGAAAACATTATGTTAGTTGACCAAGAGAATGAGCCGCTAGGTGAGTTGGAAGTTGAAGAAGGCAAAGCCAATGAGATTCCCGAGAAATATCGGTCAAAGTCTCTTGAAGAAGTTGTGCGGATGCACCAAGAGGCCGAAAGGTATATTGGCAAGCAGGCACAGGAAGTTGGCGAAGTCAGAAAACTTGCAGACGAACTGATTAAGCAGAACCTCGCTCCGAAGCAACAAACTGTTGAGGTCGAGCCAGAAGTAGATTTTTTTGAGAACCCGCAAAAGGCAGTCCAAAACACCATTGACAGGCATCCTGATGTTGTCAAAGCACGGCAAGCAGCCGTTGACTTCAACAAGATGCAGATGCAAGCAAAGCTGACGCAAGAACACCCTGATTTTGTCCAAGTGGCAAATGAGCAGCAATTTGTGGATTGGGTGAAGCAGTCACCAGTTCGCTTGGGGTTATATGCCAAAGCTGATGGTGAGTTTGATTTTGACAGTGCCAATGAGTTGCTAACTACCTTCAAGCAATTGAAGGGCGTCAGGGCCAAGCAAACTGATGAGTCCAGCCGACAAGTCAGGAGCCAGGCACTGAAAGCAGCAACCGTTGACACTGGTGGCACTGGCGAAAGCGGCAAAAGGGTTTACCGACGAGCAGACCTCATTCGATTGAAGATGACAGACCCCAATCGGTACGATGCCTTGAGTGATGAGATCATGCAGGCATACGCTGATGGGCGAGTGAAATAACCTTTTTTTTGGAGTTTTATCATGGCATTTCCCACCCCTGCGGTAACCGTCACTACGGCGGCAACCTTTATCCCCGAAATTTGGTCAGACGAAATTGTTGCGGCGTACAAGAAAAACTTGGTTCTTGCCAATGCCGTAATGAAGATGAGTTTCAAAGGCAAGAAAGGTGACACTGTTCACGTTCCTGCTCCAACTCGCGGCTCTGCGTCTGCCAAGGCTGCAAGCACTGCTGTTACTCTGATTGCTGCAACTGAGACTGAAGTCACGATCAGTATCAACAAGCACTATGAGTACAGCCGCTTGATTGAGGACATCGTTGAAGCCCAAGCACTGAACAGCCTGCGTAACTTCTACACCTCGGATGCTGGTTATGCACTTGCCAAGCAAGTGGATACCGATCTGGTGCAGTTGGGTCGCAGCTTCAACGGTGGTGCTGGCAACTCGACCTATGCAACTGGTTCGTTTATCGGCGGCGATGGCACTAGTGCCTATGTTGCTGCCAGCAACAACGAGACTGCACTGACTGACGCTGCCATTCGCCGGACCATTCAGCGCCTAGATGACAACGATACGCCAATGGACAATCGCTTTTTCCTTATCCCTCCGTCTAGCCGTAACACGCTGATGGGCCTGTCTCGCTACACCGAGCAGGCATTTGTGGGCAACGGCAATGCGATTCGCAACGGCGAAATCGGGCAACTGTACGGCATCCCTGTTTACACCTCTAGCAACTGCGATACCACCAGTGGTTCAGCAGCCGCCCGAGTGTGTCTGATGGGTCACCGTGATGCAATGGTGCTGGTGGAGCAAGTTGCAGTGCGTTCGCAAGTGCAGTATAAGCAAGAGTACCTTGCTACGCTGTACACCGCTGACACACTGTATGGCGTTGCCAACCTCCGCGCTGCTGCGTCAACTGGTGCTGCACTGTCGGCATCAGCTTTCGCTTTGATTGTCCCGGCCTAATGTGATTGCCCCTTGCCTAACGGCTGGGGGCGTCTAAACTCAAAGGAGAATCAAAAATGGCTGCTGCCACCGCTGTAGTTTCGCGTCGAGGAACTGACCAATTCCGAGGTCTGTTTTCAGACACTTTTTCTGTTGTTGCTACCCTCAACGCATCGTCCCTTGCGGATGGCGCTGGTGAAACCAACACCATTGCCGTGCCTGGCGTAAAGCTGGGTGACATTGTGCTGAATGTGTCAATGGGGGTTGATATTTCTGGCATCAGCGTGACGCCTTATGTGTCTGCCGCCGATGTGGTGTCCATTCGTTTCCAAAACGAATCTGGCGGCACGTTGGACTTGGCAAGCACTACCGTGCGTTGTGTTGTTGTTCGGATGGTGTAAGTTTTGGGGCGGCTAAAAACCGCCCCATCTAAAGGTAAATATGGCTACTTTTCAATGTCTGCAAAGCAAGAACTTTGTGACCTTTACGCAGCCCTACGACATCAAGACCATGATGGCGCACCCCGAGTATCGGCTGATGGAAGAAAAGCCAGCAGAGGCTCAACCTGAGCCTGTTAAACGTCAAATGGGCAGACCCCGCAAGGTGGTGTCAAATGCTATCAAATAGCTTATCTTGCCCGGTTGCGACTCAAGACGTTGCAATCAACCTGAAAAACAGGAACAACGCCTTTGCCAAATTTGGCTATGGGCCACCTAATCCTGATGAAACAAATGATGCGTTTTGGTTGAAGAAGGCCAAAATGTACAATTCCCCGACCGACACAATTAAGGGTATGCGTTGCGGAAATTGTGCAGCTTTTATCCAGACCCCGAAAATGATGGAGTGCATCATCGGCGGCTTAGAAAAAGACGAAGTTAAGAATGAATTGTCCTATGATAAAAACTTTGTCAAAGCGGCGAATTTAGGTTACTGTGATCTCTTTCAATTCACCTGTGCAGCGGCCCGTACTTGTGATGCCTGGAAATCTGGTGGGCCAATAACCAAGGAAAAACCATGATGTACGGCAACCCAAAAACCTCTAAAACAGCACCAAAAGCACCACCGAAAAAGGGTGTACCTGTCACCATCATGGTGGCGGTTGGCAAGCCTAAGATGGCAATGAAAAACACGGCATCAAAAATGATGAAGTCTGGGCGTGGGAAATGAAAACCAAGGCCGAGAAAAAGATTGCCAGAGTGATGACTGAGTTTGGCAGTGGTAAGTTGCATTCTGGCAGCAAAAAAGGCCAGGTTGTCACCAATCAAAAGCAAGCTGTTGCCATTGCGTTATCAGAGGCGAAAAAGGCCAAAAAATGAGAGCATTGTCGGTTGGTGCCAACCTTACGGCAAACACGCTGACAACCCTCTACACAGTGCCCAAGGGGTACTACGCCAGGGTTGTCCTGCTGCGTGCCGCCAATGCCAGCGCATCCAACAAGCACATCACATTTGATTGGGTGGACACTTCAGCAGCGGTGACCTATTCGTTGGTGTACCAGACTGCTGTGACCTCTAAAACCACTCAAGATTGGGGCGGTGTCAGCTACTTTGTCATGGAGGAGGGCGACATTCTCAAAGCCACATCTGAAGCGGCATCCACCTTTGCTGTTGCCGTCACCATTGAAGAAGAAGGGTTGACTAGATGACATTCCTTGAACTGATTAACGATGTGTTGATTCGCTTGCGTGAAACGCAAGTCTCTACCAATGCCGAGACAGGCTATTCCACGCTGATTGGCAAATTCGTCAATGACGCCAAGCGCCAGGTGGAGGACGCCTTTAGTTGGAACGTCCTGTCAACTGACATCACCGTCACCACCGTGGCGGCAACGTACCAATATTCATTGACAGGTGCCGGGCAGAAATTCCAAGTCCAGGACGCTATCAACAGCACAGCCAACATTGGCATGACGAACATCAGTTTCGTGGAGATGAACCGCTACCAAAACTTTGCAATCATTCCAGCAGCCACTATCCCATCGATGTACGCCTTTGAGGGCGTTGATGGCAGCGGCGACACCAAGGTGACCCTGTACCCCCGGCCTGATGCCGTGTACTCACTAAGGTTCAGCCTGACGGTTCCACAGGCAACCCTGGCTGCTGATGCAACAGCGGTGCTGGTGCCTGATGTGTTGGTGGCCCAGAACGCTTACGCCAGAGCATTGGCAGAGCGCGGTGAGGATGGCGGCATCAACAGCAACGAGGCATACCAGCTTTATCGGACCATGCTCTCGGACTACATTGCCCTGGAAGGCACACGCTATCCAGAGAACCAAGAGTTTCTAGCGATATGAGCGAACCGCTTCAAATTGCTTCTGTATCAGCCCCAGGGTTTTTTGGGCTGAACACGCAGGACTCGCCCTTGGACTTGAACCAGGGTTTTGCTCTGGTGGCAACCAATGCTGTTATTGACCAGTACGGGCGCATTGGCTCACGCCAGGGCTGGTCAAGAGTCAATGCGGCCGTGGGCAATTTGGGCGCAAACAATGTTGGCGTTATCCACGAGCTGGTGCAGTCCGATGGCACACTGACAATCCTGTTTAGCGGCAACAACAAGCTGTTCAAGCTGGACAGTTCAAACGTAGTTACAGAGTTGACCTACGGCGGTGGTGGCACAGCACCAACCATCACAGCCAACAACTGGCACTGCACCAGCCTCAACAGCATTACCTATTTTTTCCAGACTACCTACAACGCTTTGATCTATGACCCGGCAGTCAGCACAACAACCTTTCGCAGAGTCACTGAGAAAACTGGTTATGTCGCAACAGTGCCAGATGCCGACATTTGCATCAGCGGTTACGGCAGGCTTTGGGCGGCAAACACATCAACCGACAAAACTACTGTTTTCTTTTCGGACCTGATTGCGGGTCATGTTTGGTCAACTGGCACAGCAGGTTCTCTGGATGTCAATCGGGTATGGCCTAACGGCAGCGACGAGATCACCGGGCTGGCAGCTCACAATGGGTTCCTGATCATCTTTGGCAAGCGTCAAATCTTGGTCTACGCCAATGCCACCACCCCGTCAACAATGGTCTTGAGCGACACAGTGAACGGCATTGGCTGCATTGCCCGAGACAGCATTGCCAATACTGGCAAGGACATTCTTTTCCTCTCCAACTCTGGCGTCAGGTCACTGGCGCGAACCATCACAGAGAAATCATCACCTCTTGGTGATTTAAGCAAAAACGTCAGAAACGATCTCATTGACTATGTGAGCAGCGAAACACTGGCAAACATCAAGTCCGCCTACAGCGAAAAGCAAGCCTTCTACCTGTTGACAATGCCAGCATCATCAATGGCGTTTTGCTTTGACACTAGGACGCAACTGCAAGACGGTTCATTCCGAGTGACAACCTGGGATTCAATCAACCCAACTGCCCTGCTGTCCAAGCGCAATGGTGATTTGCTGCTGGGGAAAACTGGTTACATTGCCAAATATGAAACCAACCTGGACGACACTGAAGACTATCGCTTCCAGTATTACACCAATAATGCCGACCTTGGCAATCAAAACGTCACCTCAATTCTCAAGAAATTGAAAGCAATTGTGATTGGTGGCACAAACCAATTTGTCACCATCAAATGGGCATTTGATTTCAGCACCAACTACAACACGGCTAATGCTCAAATTCCAACGCAAGGGACAAGCGAATACGGCATTGCCGAGTATGGTGCAAATGCTACTGTAGTGGCCCAATACAACAGCGGCGTTGCCCTGCAAGAACTGTCCGTTCCAGCGTCAGGTCAAGGTAAAATTGTGCAAACGGGCTACGAAGCTGACATCAACGGTTCTCCCCTCTCAATTCAGAAAATTGAGATTCAATTCAAAGACGGGAAAGCAGCATGAGCAATTACACACAAAGCACCAACTTTGCCACCAAGGACGCACTGACATCTGGCAATCCGCTGAAAATTGTCAAGGGCACTGAGATCAACACTGAGTATGCCAATATTGCCATTGCTGTGGCGACCAAAGCCGACTTGACAAGTCCAGTGCTGGTGACACCAAACATTGGTACGCCATCTGCTGGTGTCCTGACCAACTGCACTGGCTTACCAATGACAACTGGAGTAACAGGTACGTTGCCTGTTGCCAATGGCGGCACTGGTGTCACCAGTTCAACTGGCTCTGGCAACAACGTCCTGTCAACTAGCCCAGCATTAACAACGCCAAACATTGGCACGCCTTCCGCTGGTGTTTTGACGAGTTGCACCGGGTTGCCAATGACAACTGGAGTGACAGGAACCCTCCCTGTTGCCAATGGTGGTACGGGTGTCACAGCATCCACTGGTTCTGGAAACAATGTCCTGTCAACTAGCCCGGCATTGACAACGCCTAACATTGGCACGCCTTCCGCTGGTGTTTTGACAAGTTGCACAGGCTTGCCGATGACAACAGGCGTCACAGGTACGTTGCCAGTTGCCAATGGTGGTACTGGTGTCACAGCATCCACTGGAACGACAAGTGTTGTTCTGTCTGCCAGCCCCACCTTGACCGGGACGCCTTTAGCGCCAACAGCAGCAACTTCGACTAACACAACGCAGCTTGCGACAACTGCTTTTGTCCAGGCGGTGATGCAAACCTTGCACCCTGTGGGCAGCATTTACACCGCCATCATCAGCACCAACCCAGGCACCTTGTTTGGGTTTGGTACCTGGACAGCGTTTGGTGCTGGCAGGATGCTGATCAGCTTGGACAGCGGAAACGTGTTGTTTGACACTGCCGAGGAAACAGGTGGTTCTGCCAATGCTACTTTGCCAAGCCACACGCACACGGCAACAGTTACTGACCCCGGACACTTTCATACTTCAGCTATTGATGTAGCCACATCAAACGCAGGTAGCTCAGTTGTTATTGGGGTTGGCAGAGCAATAGAGTCAATAAATACCAACGCAAATACGACTGGCATTACTGTAGCCAACAGCACCGAGGGCGCAAGCGCCACCAATGCCAATTACCCACCATTCATTGCCGTGTATATGTGGAAAAGAACGGCATGATCACGCACCATTTCAGCGATAAGTTGTACGCCAAGGAGATGCGTATCCCCGCTGATTTTGTAATCTTGAAGCATACTCACAGCTTTAGTCACCTGAGTGTGTTGGCGCAGGGCCAGGTGGCGGTGCTGAGAGGACAGGAGATTGACATCGTAAACGCCCCGGCCTGCATTGAAATCAGGGCAGGGATGACGCATGGCGTCAAAGCGATAACGGATTGTGTTTGGTTTTGCATCCATTCGACTGACGAGAAAGACCCGTCTAAAGTGGATGACGTTTTGATTGGAGTTTGATCATGCCTATTTTTGTCGCAGGCGCAACACTAGCTGGAAGTCTTATCAGTGGCAACGCTACCGCAAACGCATCTAGAGCGCAAGCGGATGCCCAGCGTTATGCTGCTGACAAAGCCGCTGAAGAAGCCAGGTTTCGACCAGTAGGCGTCAGCGGCAGCAGGTACGGTACAACCTCCAGCCAGTATGACCCTGCAACCGGGCGAGTCTCGGGCATGAGCTACGCTCTGACGCCAGAGATGCAAGCCTACCAGGACAGGTTCCAACGCCTGGCTGGTCAGGGTCTGACTGACGCTGAACAAGCAAGAGGAATGTTTGACCCGTTGCGGCAGGCAGGGCAGCAACTGTTTGGCATGGGCCAGCGCTATCTCGACCAGCCGCAAGACCAACGCATTGGTCAAATGGCTGGCGGTTACCTTGGACCGTCACAGATTGGGCAAAGGACAACAGAACTAGGCAACAGGTTCCTTGATCAGCCGCCGGGTACTCAATTTTCGGATATGGCGCAGCCGTATTTGCAACCCTCGCAATACGCAGCAGACATTGGCAGGGTTGGCAGCGCGGCTTTCAATCAACAGGATGACCCACGTTTTGCTCAACTAGGCGCAGGCTACTTGCAGCCCTCGCAGGGCAGTCAGGCATTGACCCAACTCGGGCAGAGTTATGTTGGGCAGAACCCGCAGGACGTTGAGCAGCAGTACATGAAACGCCAGATGGCGCTGATGAAGCCTTCCCAAGATGTAACGCTTGCAAACCTGCGAACTCAACTGTTCAATACAGGCCGTGGCGATTTGAGAGTTGAAACCGACACTGGTGGAGGTGCAACAAACCCGGAACTGCAAGCCTTTTACAACGCCAAGGCGCAGCAAGAAGAACGTATTGCTGCTGGAGCGCAGCAGGCAGGACAGCAGAGCGCAGCCTTTGGTGCTGGCTTATTGGGTCAAGGACAACAGCTAGGCATGGCAGGCCAGCAATTCGGCATGGGTGCTATTCAAGCAGGCCAAGGTCTTAACCAACAGCGCCAGCAGTTTGGTCTAGGTGCCATGCAAGCAGGCCAGCAATACGGCATGGCGGGACAAGGATTCGGTGCTGACCTGCTGGCAAGGCAGCAGCAAGAGAATCGGGCAGCGGCAAGTTTTGGCACTGGATTGCTGGGCCAGGGTCAGCAATACGGCATGGCAGGCCAAGGGTTCGGTGCTGATCTGTTGGCAAGACAGCAGGCATTGGAGCAGCAGCGGATGCAGTTTGGCACCGGGCTGTTTGGTGCTGGAAGCGGCTTGTTTGGGCAGTACAACGCAAACGTCACCGGGGCATTGCAGCCGTACAACGCCTATGCCGATCAAGTTCGCCGCCTAGAAGAGCAAGGCATGGGGCCGCTGGAGATGAGCGCAGCCCTTGGCGGCAGGGCTATGACAGGCGGCGCGTATGCTGGCAAGTACGGGTTAGAAGGCGCAACAGCCGCTGCCACCGCGCAGCAAAAAGCAGATGCGTTTAGCCCGTTTGGTACTGCAATTTCTGCTTTTGGGAAAAGCCCAGAATTTGCGAGTGGGTTAATGAACCAATATCGAAACTTTCGAGATATGAGGAACGCACCTCCGAATTATGATTACGGCTATGGCGGCCCACAGTAGCAAGGACACAATATGACTCAAATCGTTGAATCCCTGTTCGGCGTCAGTCCCGAGCGTTATCAGGAGCAGAAGGATGCTGCCTTGCAACAAGAGGCATTGGCCTATGCAAAGCTAGACCCTTACGAACGCGCCACTGCTGGCATCTATGCTGGTGCCAGGGGTCTTGCCAGCGGCATTGGCAGGATGCTGGGCGGGGAAGACCCAGGGATGCGCCGGGTGACCGAGCAAGACCAGATCATTCGCAGCATTGACCTCAATGACCCAGAGACATTTGGGCCAGCGGCTCAACGTGCCTATCAAATGGGCCACACTGAGTTGGCGCAGAAGATTCTGCTTGGTGCAGACACTGCCTATCAGCGGCAAGAGGTTACGAGAAAACGTGCTGCTGATATGCAAACACGCCAGCAAACCCAGGCTGCTCAACAGTTGATTCCAAGCCTGATGACACCAGGCCGACCCGAGCAGGTAATGATTGATGAGGCGTCTGATACCAGTTACCTGCAAAAAGCGCAAGCGGCTGGCATTGATCAAAACATCTTGCGCCAGTTGATGGCAACGCCTGCTGGACGGGCTGAGTTGAAATCGTTTATTGATACACAAGAGGCCATGCAAGGTCCAACAACAACTCTGGCTGAAGGCGGCACCCTTGTTAGACGAAACCCACTTACAGGGGTAGTCACCACAGTGGCTACTGGTGCAGTGAAGCCTGTTACACCACCAGCGTTGGGGTCAGACTTTAATAGATTTGCGCGTGAAGTAGCCTTTGGAGTTCCATACGAGAATTTGACAAAAGATCAAGTTATAGAAATAAATAGGCGTGTTGATGCTGAAAAAACCAAAAATGCTACTGCTGGTGCGGCAAAACTATCAGTTGATTTGAAAGACCAAACTGCTGTTGCTAAAGCTAGGCTTGAAGTAATGACCAAGTGGGAAGGTGTGCTGAAGTCTGGTGGTGATGTTGAATTGTCAAATAGGTATAACGCTTTGCAATCATCTGTTGCGTTGGCAAATAAAGGCAACTCTACTGCTGATGGCGCAACCATTTACAACTTGGCAAAAATGTATGACCCATCTGGAGCAGTCCAGGAAGGCGACAAGAAAAGCGTTGTTGGAAACCCAAGCGTTCCGCAAAGAGTTCAACTGCTGTTGCAGCAACTTGCAGTAGGCGGCAGCTTTACTCCAGAGCAGCGTAAAAATATGCTGAAGATTGCTGATGAACTTGTTGAGCAGCGCGAAAACGCACTAAAGCGACAGGCTAAGAATTACACTGATATTGTTAAAACATTTGGCGGCAATGCTGAAGATATTTACAACCCATATGCCAGGGCAGCTAGACCGCCAACACTTGCTGACGTTATTACCCCATTGCCAGCAGCAGCACCAGCAGCGGCTAGGCCACCTGCACCAGCACCTCTGCCAGCCCCGGCACCTGCACCACAACCAGCGCCAATGGCGGCACCAATGGCGGCACCAATGGCGGCACCAGTGGCAGTACCAGAACGTCCAGCACCTGTTCCAGCAATGGCCTCTGGACCTCCCGTAGCAGGTCCGTTACTAATTCCTGACAATGTAGATTGGAATACAAAAAACGGGAATGTTATCTACACCAACCCTGACGGTAAAAAAGTAAATATCGGCAAGGCAAACACTACAGCCCAATTATTGGAGTTGGTTAAAAAACACGAAGCAAAGGGCCGCTAATCATGGCAACACGAGCAGAGCAAATTCAACAAGCGCAATCAATGCTGAAGCCTGATGGCAGCAGAATGTTTACTGATGAAGAAATTGCACAGCACTTAAAGACTGTTGATTTAGAGCAAACATTCAGTCGCAGTGTCCTGGACCCCAACCAACCAGAGCCACCATCGCAGTTGCTACGGCAAGCAGCGCAAGGCATATCGCTCAACACAGCAGATGAAATTGAAGCCTATCTGAGATCGTTGACGGGTCAAGACAAAGAAGACGCCTTGAGGGATATTCGGCTCAAGCTGAAGAATTACCAAGCCGCCAGCCCAATTGCATCAACTGCTGCTGAGATTGGCGGGTCACTGCCGTTGGCGTTTGTTGGCGCACCAGCTGCTGGCGCGACATTGTTGCGGTCTGGATTAAAGGTAGCTGGTGTTGGTGCTGCTATGGGTGCAGGCAGTGGCTTTGGCAGGGCCGAGGGCGATGTGATGGAGAGACTTGGGCCAACGGTAGCAGGTGCAGCAACTGGCGCAGCAGTAGCCCCGTTAGCCTATGGTGGTCTGAAGATTCTTGGCGCTCTTGCTGACCCAGTTCTGGATTTTGCTGCCAGAAAGTTTGGTGACAAGTTTTCAAGGTCGGTGGAAACTGAGATCAGGCGCATCACTGAAGCAACCCAAATGACGCCAGATGAGATCGTGCAGCGGGTGGCTGCTGGTGAGCCTTTATCAGAAAACCAAGCCTTATTAAGCGCAGTGCGATTGCTTTATTCACAGGGTGGTCAACCAGCCAGCATTTTAAGAGAATCATTGGGAACTAGGCCAGCGGCTTTGCGTGAAGGTGCAATTGCAGACATTCAACAAACATTGGCCGGGGACATTAAAGACCCTAATGTTCTGCGCGGATTCAAGGCGTCTGAGGCTGAACGGAAAGAAGCGAGAGGTCAACTGTATGAGCAGGCATATACGTCTGGTGGAATCATTACCCCAGAAATGCTGGCTGCTTTCAGAGAGGCGTTGAAAAGAGCGCCTGATGCTGCTGAAAATATCAACTCATTGCACTTGGCAAAAACTGGACAAAAACCATTCTTCAAACTTGATGATGCTGGTGAGATTGAGTTTGTCAGAGCGCCAAACATCCAGGACATGGAAACCGCTAGGCGAGGCATCCAAACAACAATCAACAACAAATTCAAATCAAACCAGGGTGATGTTGGAACAGAGCTAAAGCCTTTTGAAACAGCATTGAGGCGAGAGATTGACAAGTCTTCTCAGGCGCTCAAAGATGCCAGGGCCACTGCTGCCAGCAATAAAGTCACAACAGAATCGTTTGACGCTGGCAAGAACGCCTTTGGGAAAAGTCCAGATCAAATTGAGATTGAATTTGAAGCTGTTGTGGCAAAGGGCGAGGATGCGGTGTCAGCATACCGGGCTGGTGTCATGGACCAGCTACGGTCAAAAATGACAATGGGCGGCAGGACAACAATGATGAGCAAGTTGGAAGACGCTAATACAAAAGAAGGTGCAATTTTCAGAATTATTTATCCCCAGGACAAGGTTGATGGCATATTGAAACTGGCTGCAACAGCGGCACAGTCTCAACGTGCTGCTGCAAAAGTGATGGGAGGATCAGACACATTTGCAATGCAGGCCGAGGCAAAGCAACAGGGCATAAACATTTCTGGTGAAGAAATTTCAGCTGCTCTCAGCGGCAATGCTTTCAGTGCTGCCAGAATTTTAGGCAAGTGGATGCAAAAAAATGCGCCAAATTTGACACCAGATCAAAAGCAAGAAGTTGCCAAAATTTTGATTTCCACAGACAAAGATGTGGTCAAAAAAGCATTGATGGATAACTCTAAGTGGGATGAGATACAGCGCAAAGCCAGAACAATCGGCAGCAGCATTACCCGTACTACACCGGGCCTGTTCAATGTCCCAGCGCAAAACCTAAGACAAATGTTCTCTCAATAGGAGTCTCACTATGGATTGGCTCAAACAAATTGCACCAACGATTGCCACCGCGCTTGGTGGGCCATTGGCTGGCATGGCGGTAAGCGCCATCAGCAAGGCCATTGGCGTGGACCCTGACCAGGTGGGTGACCTGATCAGCAACAACAAGTTAAGCGCAGAGCAGATTGCCCAGGTCAAACTCGCTGAGATTGAACTGCAAAAGCAAGCGCAGGAACTTGGCCTAAACTTTGAGAAGCTAGAGGTCGAAGACAGGAAATCAGCAAGGGATATGCAGTCAGCCACCAGGTCAATGATGCCGCCATTGCTTGCTGGGGCTGTGACCATTGGATTCTTCTCCATCATGGTGATGATGTTCTTCAACAAGATTGACAGCGCCAACCCCGCTATCCTGATGATGCTGGGCAG
>Ga0222712_10005328_pt1 | contig 13089 bp, 14 predicted proteins | sample C33_657DmetaG_FD_165043 | JGI IMG/M metagenome (GOLD analysis project Ga0222712, IMG submission 165043) | Estuarine water microbial communities from San Francisco Bay, California, United States - C33_657D | ecosystem: Environmental > Aquatic > Marine > Unclassified | place: USA: California...
CGATGAGTTTGTCCGTGATTTCTTCGATAAGACGCGTTCGATGTGGCGTGACGACGATGCTGATATCGACGAGACTGAGGACATTGGTCCGATGGATTCAGATAAGTAGGAACCTCTCTAGTCAACCATGTATGATTTTATCGTCGGTTTAGCGTTCGGAACGCTCTTGACTCGATTATTTACCAAAAAACACAAAAAGGATGCGAGTACACAGGTTGAGTTTGTGTCGGTCACGATGCCGGTACAGATTCCTAGGAAGAATTTCGTACCCGGTTCACTAGCAAACTTTTGGGGTTGTTAGTTCCTTCGCGCCGAAGGCGTGAAGTCCCGTGCTGCTGACGAACGAGGGAAGCGTAGCTTCCCTCGGGGAAAAGATTCTTGACGACTAGTATGAAGGAGGTGATTCGCGTCAGTCGCGCAGCGCCACCACACAAATGGCGTGCGACGTTTCCAGATGGGAAAACAGTCAGCTTTGGTCTCCGTGGATATTCGGATTACACTATTCACAAAGACCATGCACGTATGCTGCGTTATCTGACGCGTCATGTCAAGAGAGAAAATTGGAGTCCGTCAGGTCGCTTTAAGGCGGGGTTCTGGTCCCGTTGGCTTTTGTGGTCCAAGCCCAGTCTACGCGGTGCAGCCCGTGAGACTGAGCGGGTCCTCGGTGGAAAGTACCGTGTTGTTATAGGAAAATAAAGTTCTATCGACTAAGTAGATGTGGCGGCGTCCGATAACATGTTATCGTCCCGGCCCCCAAGACGTTCTTTACGTCGTCCTTCCATACTTTAATTATTGTGGTTTCAAACGACGTCAAGAATTGTTCATCAAGTTTGTGCATGAAGTGAGCCGAGTCAAGGGGATACGTATCGTCGTGTCTGAACTCGTCGGACCGGCGCCACTCCCCAAACTTCCCGTGTGGAAGCACATAAAGAACAGGTCGGACACACCCGTGTGGATGAAGGAGAAATTGGTAAATGTGGGTATCAAGATGCTTCCAGAGGACTGGAAGTACACGGCGTGGATCGACGCCGACATTACGTTCTTGAATCCAAACTGGGTCCAGGATACCGTCGAGGCTCTCCAGACGAATGATATCGTTCAGATGTTTCGGACGGCCGTCAACCTCGGACCGAACAACGAAGCGATAAAGATTGATAAAGGGTTTGGGTACATGCACACAGACAGCGGTACACCCTACGTCAAGACGGACAAGTACGGACACTGGCACCCTGGATACGCGTGGGCCTGTACGCGCAAGGCGTTTCGGACAATGGGGAGTTCGCTGCTCGACTGGGCTATTCTGGGGTCGGGCGACAGACACATGGCGATGGCGTGGATCGGACGCGTTTTGGACAGTTGTCCCGGAAACATTCACATGAATTACAAGATTATGCTCATGGAGTATCAATACAAGTGTCAAAATTTCAAAATCTCGTACGTCCCTGGAACTATTCTGCACCACTGGCACGGCCGTTTCGAAGACCGCAAATACAAGGAACGCTGGGACGTTCTCGTACGACATGCGTTTGATCCAATCACCGACGTCACGATGAGCCTACGGTTAACACCCACAGGGAGACGCATGGAGAAGGATCTAAAGGCGTATTTTGAAGGTCGCAAGGAAGATTTTGTGTGACTATGGTAATGGCGAATAACAATTGGAACATCAACGCGGAGATGAAGAAAAACATTAAAACCAAAGTCGTAGGGGGTAAGGTGTACAAGAAAATAGGGAACGAATTCGTTTTGCGTAACGCGGGACCATCCGCTCCCATTCGAAAGTACACTGCAAATCAGTTGAACCTGAACGGTCCAGGTACGCGGATATACAATAGCAGCAGACTCGAAAACGCGATGAAGGTTTACGTGAATGCGATCCAGAAACAACGTAACGCCATTGAGCTTCTGAGCGTTATTAACAAACCAGCGTACAATAAAGCCGTGCGTCATCTTTTGTCGCAGAGTTACGTGTACGACAAACTGAAAACAGTAGGTCAGCTCGGGTTCAAAAATTACACAGCTCGCGCAAAAAACAATAAAAGCCTTCGTGGGTTTGCAGTCATTCACAATTCCCGTGCCAATGGCAACCGTATACTCAACTTACTCGTCACTCGACCACGCGAAGGAACTGGAAAGGTTCTCATGAACCGTATAATAAACAATGCAAAGAAGAACGGCAAGTCCATCAGACTCAACTCTGTAAAGTCTGCTGTAAACTTTTACAAACGATTCGGATTCGAACCGAGTGGAAACATAGCTGGACTCACACCGATGAGACGTCGGGTCTAATATCCCTTTCCAAAGTCCGAAATTCTTCCCATCTACGGTGGGAAGGTGTGTCAGTCAACGTCAAGGTCAAACAACAATTGACGCTCAAAGTTTTTCACCATGTACACAGTGGAGTTCAAGTGCTGCACTTTTTCATAGTACTCTTGGGCCAGTACCGGGTTAAACACAAGTGCCCGGCGAGTCTGTTGCGTCATACGTTCCAGAGCCTTGATGAGGTCTGACGTGTTCATGGTCGTGTCGTCGTCGTCATCGTCGTTGTCCAACAATGTATTGTTGTCCATTGAGCTATCAGTCACACGTTTTTTTTTCAGTGTCTTGAATCCACTGGTCCACCGAGTTGACGTACAAAAGCAACTCCCAGATGGAACTAATCTGGGGACACCACAGGCGATCCTCCTTCGGACCCTCGTTGAAATACACAGAGTGCCAGTTTGGCAAAAACCGAGCCGTGCCCAAGTTTTTCAACGAGTCATCCACGTAGATGTGCATCATATGTTTCGAAAATTGAGTGTACCTGGCAGCCTCAGGTTTCATGGGTGATTTACTGACGTCGTGTCCCACGCAATCGATGAAGACGTTGTCGCTGATTGCCCGACCGATGGGTACCGCCCACTCAACTGGGCTGTTTGTGAACAGCGTCACCTTCCAATCCTTCTCGGTCAACTCGTGCAGCTTCTTCGCCTCCTCTTGAAACTCGGTGCCGTAGATGACTTCAGCCAGGTGGTCCATCAAGGGTCGGTCGTACACCTTTTCGTTGAAATCGCTCGTGTTCACCTGGAAAGCCGTCGCAAGTCCTCGGGCCGTGTGACCGTGTGAGAGGTACAAGAGACGATTCGTCTCCCGGGGGTCCTTGCACCGAGGCAACTTGGCGGCGACGTACCGGACGCAGTTGTCCTTGAGGTGTTCCATGAGCAGACGATCACGCACGACGACGCCATCAATGTCGAGCAGGAGTGACTTGTACATTTAGTTTCAAAGCGCGTCGGTGTTTTAGACATTTTTTCTCACGCACAATTAGAAAATGAACATCTGTCCAACGACGTTCGGTCCATACTTTTGGTCTGTGATTCACATGTCGTGTCTCAGTGCAGGCAAAGACGTGACAGATGAAAAGGCGGGTGCTTTGACCCAGTTTTTTGATTCAATGCCCAGCATTCTGCCGTGTAAGCAGTGTGGCAAACACCTCCGTGAAAACCTGGCGCTCCTCCCGTTCGACCGCAACGATCCGTTCCGGTGGTCCGTCGATCTGCACAACCTGGTCAACTCACAGCTCAACAAGCCCGAGATTGACTACGACCAGGCGCTTCGGTACTGGTCCACCAAGTGTTCAGGCGGTCCGTCGAAACAAAACTGGACCGTCGCGTTTCTGATTTGCGTCATCGTGTTCCTCGTACTGTTCACATTCTCACGTAAATGATTTGGGTCTGGGTATCGTTTTTCCTGTAGCGGTTTTCCGGGCGTTCGCCGCGGCTTTGGCGTTCGCCTCTCTCCGGGCGTTCGCCGCGGCTTTGGCGTTCTCAATCGCCTTAAGTCGTCTATGTTCTGCTGTAACGTCTCTGGCTTTTCTGTTATTAAACTTTCTAGATCTCACGTGTGTGCCAAGTACTTGTAATAGTTGCTGATTTATTTTAAAATGTGATGGAAATGTGTTTCTTGTTACATTAAAATTTGGGACCTTTGTAGGCTTTACGGATACGTTGTTATTCAATATGTTTTTCCATGCACGGTACCGCGCGAGTTCTCTCTTGTGTACTTGCATCTCTCCCGCTTTAAACAAGTGTGGTGTATTAATTTCAACCTGACGTGAGTTTATTGCATTATTGATTAACAGACGTGCCGTTCCAGCGTTTCCGCCCGCTATCTCAATGAGTCTTCGTTTGAAGTTTGCTCTCTGATTCGGTGTCAAATTCTTCGTCACTGATTTTCTAACTTGTTTTTTACCTGGTTGTCTAGGAAAGTTTAAATTAGGTACTTGCTTTAACACACCGTTTTTTAAGTTGGCATTTCCATAAAAGAGATTCGGAGTTGTCATGAAAGCAGTACCAAAACGACTGTTGTACCGTTTTCCGTTCGCATTTGCTGTATTATAAAAGATGTACACGTGATGTTTTTTGCGGCTGTATCTCGCCCCTGCGCCAGTGCGTTCTGGTAACAGGTTAAAATTCACGTAATGCATGATACTCTATATAAAGAAAATAAGTGTTGGTGAGACAAGTAGAAAATGGAATGCTTTCTGTATCGTCGGTGTTGTGATGACATGTTGATGATATACGACCCTAAGCTCACGATCCTGAGTAAAATGGACCCAGAATACTATGAGTTTGATGACAAGTTTATATCAGAAGTTGCGCAGTATGAACGCATTGATCTCGGCGCTACGAAGTTTCCGCGTCACGTAGGAGAGTTTGTGCGGAATTACGTGGAGAAAAACATGACGGATGAAATTCTAAAGACTATAAGCGTAGATAAATACGCCCCTGCAGCTAAGATGATCGTGGATGCCCTGAAAGCGTACACGAGTCTGTCACTAAAAAAGCGCATCAAACTTCATATGAAGGAGCTCGACAAGATTCGGGCTCAACTCTTTGACGAAAGTCGTATCCGGTTAACGTGAAAATCCTTTCCACCGCAGGTGGAAAGTTGCCCTCACCGGCGAAGGTTCTGATCAGGGTCTGCGCGGGTCGCATACCACGCCTTGGGCGCCTTTTTCTTTGAAACGAGGACAAATTTGTAAACGCGCGCGATGGCCCACTGCTGCGGGTTGGCACCTGGGCGACTCCCGCTCGTTTTCCACGCCTTGAGGCCTCGATTGTACACGGTATTCAAGCTTGATTTCGGAATTCCAGTCTTTTTCGAAATCAGGACTTTGTTGAATTTGAGACCCGGGTACATGCGGTGAAACTGCATGGTCCATCGGGATTTTCTGGTCGTTGCAGCCTTGTTCGATTGTCCGAGCATGAGCTTCGAGTACGGCACGCGACGTCGTTTCAAGAGTTCTTTTTTACGCGTGAGTTTCATCGCCGGGCTCAGACCCGAAAAGTACCTCACGGGCCACTTCATTACATTGAGCCTAGAATTTGATCCCGTGCAGCTGATTTCTAAAACAGTCTCATCTGGGGCGGTGGCGGAGGTTTCACGGCCAGGGCCTCTGTGATCTTTTCCTGGAGCGGTTTGATGACACGCACGTATCCCACGTACACGATCAGACAGAAGATGACGATCAAGAGAATGACCCACCGACCCCACGCCTGTTTCTCCGGCGGTGGTTTCGGTGGCGGCGGGGCGTGTTGCAGCGCATCGACTATTCGATCGAGTTCGACATCGCGCAGGGGCGGCGGTGGCGGATCCGGTCTGACGAATATGCATTTGAATCGGAGCGTGAACGCGTTGTTTTCGAATCCGTTGAAGTCGAGCAGCCGACCATTCTTGTCGATCCAGCGAACCGTTAGACGGTCCAACTTGACGATGGGGTAATCGTACTCGACGTACTGTTTGTAATCGCTCGTCTCCTTGTAGTTTTTGATCGATCCTCCGGGCACATCCATGGGAATCATACCGAACGAACTCCGGATGGATGAACCTTCGGTCGTACCGTTCACGAGTTTCTTGGCATCGAGGACACTCGTCGTACGAAATTCCTGAATGTCCAGAAACACATACTCGTTGACGGCCAAGTCGACGATGTGCACAGACTTGGCAATTTCGAGGCTCCCGTACGTCGGATCGAGCGCGTAGACGTTGCTCGACGACGCCGGAAACGACGTGACCGTCGTGAGGCCAAGCATCCTCTTCGCCTCGGCGGTCCTGGCCGTGATCGTAAACGGACTCGGGCCCGAAAACAGGTACTTGCCTTCGTCGCACAAAAAGTCCATCGTGATTGCGTTTCCCGAGGAGTTCATGATGGCGTTGGCGAGTCCGTTGGCCGAGTAGTACCCGGGCGCGATCGATACGTCAGTGCTGTCGATGCTCATGAAGTTGTTCCCGCTGGTCACGTTGTACATTGTGTTTGGAACCTTGGCGGCGACGAGATCGATCCGAACGATATTCTTTATCGGGTTTGTTAAATGGAGCGTGTATTCACTTCCTGACGGGTAAATTGTTACGTCCCTGTTTGTCGAATCGGCATACGCGTACTTGATGACTTGTGAGTCATCCATTCTACTGTGTACTGGGAAAATTTTATTGTCAATTAAGTAACATGAATACCGGCCAGCGAAACTCACAGGGCCGTGTCATCTTCCGCGGTCCACGCGGGGGTGAATACGTCCTCGGGGCGGGTGGTCGAAAGATCAGATCGTTCACGCGGGCGCCGGCGGCGGCTGCGGCGCCCGCTGCCGCCGCAACAGGCAATAGAAACACACAGGGTCGTATCATCCACCGGGGTCCGCGCGGCGGCGAATACGTCCTTGGACCGGGTGGTCGGAAAATCAGATCGTTCACGAGGGCCACGGCGGGTGCGGCTCCGGCAGCGACAAATGCCCTTTCCAGAAGACTCGCCACATACCTAAAAATCGGAAACAACGAATACATCAACAAACTAGGCACGTTGTACAACAATCGAGGGAGGGTGCTATTGGACCTTCCGTATATTAACGGGAACAGAGCTCATACCCGTGCGTTCAATCAGAACCCAAGGTTTTTGAAGAAATGGGTCATCCCGTACGTTGGACCCAACCGACCGAATCAGGCTCTCATGTCGAAACTCAAACTCAAAAACTCGACAATAAACCACGAGGGTAAAAACATGGTGGGCCAACTCACCGGCGTCAGGAAGAAGATTTACTACAACCCGAGAAACGGCGAGCTGTACTTTATTTCCCTGAACGGGAAGAAACACGGCTTAGACAACACACAGACTCAGATGAATTACCGAGTCGTGGCGAAAAATACCAGAAGATACAAGCGCCTCATCGGTTTTTTGGATCCACTGTACCCTCGGGCCGCCATCCCACCGACGACGCCCGTACCGAGACGATCTTCGCCGGAACTCTTGAACAACATGATCACCCAGATTTTCGTGGGCGGCCGTGGGTCGAACATCAACGCAGGTCGTTACACGGCCGATGAACGTAACGTGCTCGTCAGACGTCTCACCAACACAATCGAACAGCTCAGACAGTTGCGCAACGCCAAGAAGAAGGAGGCGGCGAATGCTCGCAACACCATGCGAACGACCGGACCCGGTTCTGCTTCTCGTCTACTCAAATCCCGGATCGCCGCTGCAAACGAGCGAACCATGCACTTCAATGATCTCGTTCGATCATACACGCGCGGTCTGCGCGCAGTCAAGCCTCTGACAGGTGTCGTGACGCCGCGGGCGCGCGCCATGCCGAACACGCCCAACAGGTACACACCGGCACCGGCGAACGTCACGGAAAACATGGCCTACGCGAACCTGACTCGCCCACACCTGGTCGTCAAGACACCCGGCGTCGGCGTCATTTACCTGAGCCCGAACACGTTCCGGGGACTCGTGAAAAATGCCGCGCGTGTCAACATCGCCCCGGCAAACGTCCGGAACTGGCTCCGCACGGCCCGACGCAACTTCCCCAACGATGCGTTGTTCCGTCATCCGTTCGCCCCCAAGAATGTGACGGCGAGCCATATTCGTTTCTCACGACAATAGAAAGGAATGGTCTACCTCTTTAACAATCAGGTGGCGTTGGCGCAGACGCCCCAGCTCGACGCGTTCGGTCGTCTTCGAGTCAGTCAGCCCCAGACCCTGTTTGATTCACAGCAGCGGTACGGACTCGATCGATCGTTCGCATCCAACACGGCGTCCGGTGGATCCGTCACATTCATCCCGACGCAGAGTTCTGCAAACCTCACCGTGGTCAACACGAGCGGGTCGTACGCCGCACGTGAAACCCGGTACATTTTCAAGTACCAGCCAGGCAAATCCCAGCTTGCGATGATGACTTTTGTCATGGCGCCTCAATCATCAGGGAACCTTCGTCAGCAGGTGGGGTACTACGGCGCTGACAACGGCTACTTTCTGCAACTGACTGACCAGCTGTACATTTGCGAACGATCGAACGTCACGGGCACGGTGACACATTCCAATGTGGCACAGTCCTCGTGGAACGGAGACAAGCTGAACGGGTCGGGCGCATCCACTATTTCGCTGGACATGACCAAGTCCCAGATTTTCTTCCTCGACATCGAATGGCTCGGCGTCGGATCCGTCCGAACCGGATTCGTGATCAACGGACAATTCATCGTCGCACATACGTTCCATCACGCCAACATCGTACCCAACGCATACATCACGACGGCGTCCCTTCCTTTGCGTTACGAGATTCGGGCTCTGAGTGCATCGGCACCGGCGACGTCGAACCTGACCCAGGTTTGCTCCACCGTCATATCAGAGGCGGGATACACGGAACCTCTGACCCTGTTTTCAAACCTGGCGACGTTCACGTCGTTGACCGTCGGGACGTCCTGGATTCCGTTGATTTCCATACGTCTCGATCCTTCGAGACTCGACTCCATCGCAATCATGAAACAGATTGAACTTGTTTTGACGACGGCTGATACGCTCCAGTGGGCTCTGTGGAGCAACGTCACGACGACGTCACTGACTGGTGAAAACTTCACCGTGCCACCCAACAACGGCGGAATAGTGATTGACAAATCAGCGACGGCACTGGACATTACCAACTGCTGGCAGGTTGCATCTGGAATCGTCACAAACAGCGCGGGTGGAGCAACAGCTTCGTCGAATCTCGAACTCAACGGCTATTTCGCTCAACTCGGGCGCGATTCGTTTTCGAGAACGCCTGAAATTTTTACACTCGCCGTTGTTCGTGGAACCGGATCGTCGACGTGTTCCGGCTACGCGCTTCTGAGTTGGCAAGAAACTTTGTAGACGAAACGGACCGACGGACAACGACACGTCGTTGGACTAAAAGATACTCCAGAAACTTCCTGTCCACATGACGTTCACGGCGCCGTAGTTCAGAGCGATGATGAACGACGTCTGACCGTCGATGAGATCCGAACCGGAACGTGTCACTGTGACTTTATAGAGTCCATTCGTCGAAATGAGACCCGATTCATCTTTGATGATGTACGTCTTGCCCTGAACGACGCTGGTTCCAAGTGGTAGAGTCACTGTGACGTTCGTGCCGTTGACGCCGATGTAGTAATCGGTCGCCAGGGCTGTGTAATTGCTCGAGATTCCAGTCTGGATGGGATTGACGCCGTACCACGGCGGTGGCGTTCCTGCTGAGCGCGTGAAGCTCATTTCTACTGTAGTACCTAGAAATGAGTTTGACAACTCACACCGTCGAAGAGATTACTCCACGATGCGGAGGATTTTTATGAAGGCGGTGTCGGCCATGTCACGTTCGTCGGGTTACATGACAAACCACAAATCGGTATTTTCTGTTCTCTTCATACATTTCCAATTTGGATGACTTGGCTGGCTCTTCCGCATATATATTTTACCCATTAAACCAACCATCCCCCATTCCTTTCTGTCTTCACGTGGTACGAACGGTATATTTTCATCATACAAAGGATTTATCACCTGAACCGTGTCTGTAAAGTATGTAGCATCAGGTGGAATCACGAGTCCTGGTTCACTGACGAGATGATTCTCTCTGCCGTCATCCCATACGACTCGCTCTTGTTCTTCGTAAACTGGACGACCGAAATCATCCTTGAGATATTTACCCTGCCAATGTAGTGGTGACGAATCGCCTACGACTGTCGGTGTGTGAGAAACAATACCGATGATATCTGTGGAATTTTCAGTCGCTATAGCAATCTTGTCTTCGACGAGGATCACTGGATAACCGACCCGATCCTCTCCGTCTGGATTCCCGTCAGTCCATTCGAACAATTCTGCATAATCGGCACCACCACCGGTAAACGTTCCACGAGTATAAAAGTTTCCATTTGAACCTGTCAATTGTGATTGAAGCTGGTTGTTGTACGTAGAATTTCCAGCAGTGTAAAACCATATAGTATCAGAACTACGAGGCGAGCTATATGTGTGACGAATCGAACCCGAATAGGTTACACCGTACACCGACAACCCAGACGTCGAGTCACCGTAAGGATAATTGTACCCTCCTCCACCTGAAATCATCGAACTTGCAAAGACTGCCCCTGTGACATTCAGTGCACGGTCCGGGTTGTTATTGTTGATGCCGACATATCCAGCAGAACTAATACGCATTTTTTCAGCCGATACAAATTGTGCATCATTGTCAGCTCCACCTCGACCTACACCAAAAGCCATATATTCAGTTCCCCAAACCCCACTAGAAAATCCGGCTGTGATATCAGCTGTTCTTCTTTGACCTATGTCAGATGGGAAGTTGTAAAATGTCGAGAAGAATGCAATATCTGAAACTCTCGAAGATGAACCACTCCCGGTGACTGCTGAGAGTGACCAAGTACCTGTACCTGCCACACCCTGAAAAGACCCCGAACCAGCAACTTCCAGTTTATTTCCAGGAGTATCCGTTCCGATACCGACGTTGCCATCGTTGCGTATCGTCATACGATTCAAAGCGGTTCCGTCACTGCTGTAACTTCCCGCTGACGTAGGTATTCCCAAAAATTGTAAATCGACACCCGCTCCAACTGTAGCATTGTTTTTGGTATTGATCACGTACTTGTACACGGCTGCTAAATTACCAGATCCGCGATTTCTTGAACCTATTTCCAGTCCAACTTGTGCGGTCGATGCATATGTCATATCATTGGTGATGGAAACGAAAGCGTTTGCGTATGGAGTTCCGACTGCTCCCAAAGAGGCAGCTGGTCCGGAAACTTGAAGGGTCGTCAATGGACTCGTCGTCCCGATGCCGACGTTGCCATCCTTGGTGATGCGCATCCGTTCTGTACCCGGGATAGTCCCCCCTCCAGCGTAAAATTTTATACCCTCTCCAGTTGATGCAGCTGCTGCGCTGAGACCGAGTCCATACCCCGCATTACCGTAAATACACGGCGGGATGGATCCTGTGCCATTTTCATCAATAATGTGCACTCTCGAACTGCCAGATTGACCAAAACTGGCGATGATTGTTCCGACACTCGCAGAACCACCGGCTCTCACGTCCAGTGTGTACCCAGGACTCGTCGTTCCTATGCCGACGTTGCCTGCTCCCGTGATGCGCATCTTTTCACCACCCGTACCGTAGTATGGCGCGAAGATGATGGGCACGTTCGTGTTCGTACCCATGGCAAGGGCACCCGTCGAGAATGCAAAAAGACCGGTTCCATCCTGACCGATGAATGCGCTTCGACTATCGGCCGAGTTTGTAAAGTTTACGTATGCCGAGTTTGACGTCGTAGAAGACACTATCTTGGTAATCGTCGCCGTTCCCGACGAAAGTGTTAAAAGCTGATCAGGACTCGTCGTCCCGATGCCGACGTTGTTGCTCGTCGACACGAACAGGTTCGCGGTGGACGCGGCGACACCCGAACCCGTCAAGTATACAACGTTTCCAGCACTTCCACTCGGCGCCGGACCAGTCGCTCCCGTCGACCCGATCGTGCCCTGTGGACCCGTCGCGCCCGTGGATCCTATCGTCCCTGTGGCACCCGTCGCGCCCGTAGACCCTATCGTTCCTGTTGCTCCGGTCGCGCCCGTCGACCCGATCGTCCCTGTGGCGCCAGTCGCTCCGGTAGACCCTATCGTTCCTGTTGCTCCGGTCGCGCCCGTCGACCCGATCGTCCCTGTGGCACCAGTCGCTCCCGTGGATCCGATCGTTCCGGTGGCACCTGTCGCGCCAACGAAACTGATCAAGTTTGATAAAAGTCCGCCATCACCGTAATACCGAGTTGCGTAGACGTTCGTCGTCGTCACTGCGTTTGACACGTACACGTTGCCTGTGACTTCAAGAGACGCGCCTGGGCTGTTCGTACCTATTCCTACGGACGAATTGAGTATATAGTAGTTCGATTGAGAACTCGATAATGGCGTCGAACTCGTTACTGTTGTCGTGAGAAGTATGTCGTCATTGGGAGTTGTTTCGTATCCCTCGAAAAAAATAGAAGCATAATCGACTAAAGCACTAGTATAAACGTACAAAGCGATATATGTTGCCGTGTTATACACCACTGATACCAATTCCGATGTCTGGAACGTGTTTGACGAAGTGGCTCGAAGGCTGTAATTTGAATTTCCACCCGTAGTGTTTTCAATCACAACCTCTGAAATATTACCAGTACGAGCACCAGAAACAAATCTACGACCAAAAATACGACCTACGACCGAACCCGATGTCGCTGTATTTTTCAAAAGAACGTAGAAACTCGTTGTTGGATTGCCCAGATTTCTGGTGAAATACTGAGTCCACCCAGTGATATTTCCGGTGTACTGAGTCGCAAACACGTTCGTGGTCGTCACTGAGTTCGACACGTACACATTTCCAGTGACGTTCAGATTCGTCCCTGTGTACGAGGCGTTCGTCGCTGCACCTGCGACGCCCGACGATGTGAGATACACGAGGTTTCCAGCCGTCCCGGACGGCGCTGGTCCAGTCGCGCCCGTAGACCCTATCGTTCCTGTGGCACCTGTCGCGCCCGTAGACCCTATCGTTCCTGTGGCACCTGTCGCGCCCGTAGACCCTATCGTTCCTGTGGCACCCGTCGCTCCCGTTGACCCGATGGTTCCGGTGGCGCCCGTCGCGCCCGTCGCTCCGGTAGACCCGATGGTTCCTGTGGCACCCGTCGCACCCGTCGACCCTATCGTTCCAGTGGCACCCGTCGCTCCCGTGGATCCGATAGTCCCTGTGGCGCCCGTCGCGCCCGTAGATCCGATCGTCCCTGTGGCACCTGTTG
>Ga0222712_10005329_pt1 | contig 13089 bp, 17 predicted proteins | sample C33_657DmetaG_FD_165043 | JGI IMG/M metagenome (GOLD analysis project Ga0222712, IMG submission 165043) | Estuarine water microbial communities from San Francisco Bay, California, United States - C33_657D | ecosystem: Environmental > Aquatic > Marine > Unclassified | place: USA: California...
CCGCTTGATAATTTCTTTTGTCGGGACTTCAATGTCCACCTTTTCACGCTCAGAAATTTCTACGAGTCCTTTGCTAAAAAGATTCTCAGCGCGCTGCACTTCCGCTTCCCACTTGTCACCGACGCGACGGTATTTGTTTTCTTTCAAATCGGTAAATCCCTTAATTGCTATGACTACCATAATTCTTTTTTGTACTGTTTTAGTGCTTCGTAAGCCTCTCCTTTAAATGTTGGCACGGCTTGGTTGTCAAACTTCCAAGCAGCTAGCATGGCAATAGCAACTTTTGCATCATCCTCGCACTCCCCGCCAGAAACAAAGGTAAGTTTCAGTCCGTCAGGTGCGGTAACGTCTAGGTAATTGCCTTTTAGTTTGTAATTACTTATCGTCTCGTCCTCGTGATTCTTTAAACTCACAAACTCGCTTATTGGCGCAAATGGAACAGCGTAGTTTCCTTCCCAAAAAACCGCCGACACCACAACGTTGGAAGCGGCAAACACGCGGCCACAAAACCGCTCGGCCTCGACACGGGCGGCAACGCAATAACGGGCAATTGCCGAATCGTGGTCTTCAAAGTCAATTCCTAACAAGGCTTTGACCTCGGCAACCGTCGCAGGTTCTACCGCGTCTTCTGTTAATGTCCGTGTTACTTCTATGCCGTACCGTTCCATGTGTTTTGGGAAATTGGGTCAAATCAAACGACTTGACCCAATGAGGAGAAAAGCTAAACTAAAACTAAATTAACCAACGATAGTAAAATTACCTTTGCGATAGGCATCGGCGTAGTAGTTAGAAAGCAAGATACTTTCCTCTACGCGGATTGTAACAATGTTCTTTTTGAAGTTGTCGCCAGCTTCTTCCGACAAACGAACAGTAAGCGCCTCTTCAACGAACAATTCTGATTTACTGAAATCACCAATGAAAAATTCGCCTAAGCCAACAATGTCAGTTTCGATAATTGGTACACCTAATAGGCTCATGCCGTCAGTAGTGACAAGACCCGGGTAAGTAAACTCGCCCGTGCTGGTCTTCATGATGAGCATATCAGCGGCGTCCACAGGGTCGGCCAAAATCGCGCTAGGTCTAAACTTGGCGCGGCGCAATTGAGCGCGGGCGTTCACCAACTTGCTGTAATGGTCGCTATCCTCAGCAACAGCCCCGTTAGGCACGTATGCCGTAGCGATAGTTTTTAAGCCTTCGATTTCGTTTGTACCTGTTCCAATCATTAAGGCGTTGTCTTCAAAATCCAACAACTTTTGAATGGCATGGCGTTGGATAAAGGCGGAAAGCCAGTCAATACGGCGAAGCATTTGGCGCGATACATCGACAAATCCCGCAATGGTTTGCGGCGTATAGGTCTTGGTATCGGTAGTGTAGTCGATTTGGCTTTTAAGCGTCCCTTCTGTTTGGTAGGCAATTGAACCTTCTTTATCTCGGAAGATTGTTTGCGTCATTGAACCAAATCCAACCTCTAGGGTAGTAGTAGGAATCAAATCGCGCAAACGCAAATCACGGTACAAAGGCTGAACAATTGTGTTAGAATACTGAGTGCGTGGCAAAAGCGCACCTGATGCAACGTTGTTTGCAACAGTCATTGTGCCAACTGATTTGGTTTCAATTTGCATCGACCCTTGCGTTGCCTTTTTGTCGGCAATTCGGTTGATTTGTTCAGCGCCCGCCAACAATCCTTTGTGAAACGCCTCGTCAAAACGCTCGCCGCGTTCTGCCTCAACACGCAACTTTTGATTTTGCGATTTAAGCGCGTTGATTTCGTTTTCAAAGATTTGATTTTTTTCCTCAAACTCGCGGACTTTGTCCAATGCGTTTTTGGTTTGAGTAATGAGTGTTTCGTCAATTTGGCGGCTGTCCAATTCTTGCGCTACGCCTTTTTTGAGAAACTGCTCTAATTCGGCCTTAATTGCCGCTACTTCCTGATTTTGTTCTGCCATTACTTTAATGCGTTTGAGAGTTCGTGTAAGAATTTATTTTTATCAAAGACGGCGGCGGTCGGCTGAGTGACAGGCGGCTCAGTGGTATTGCTCTTGATTATCTCTGAAATAGTGTCGTGTAATTTTTGAAGCTGTACGAATGTTTCGTCGGTGTACGTACCTTTTTTGAGTGCTTTTTGAAGCGTCAAGATATAGTCCTCGGCTTGTTCCAAGGACTTAACGCCCGTTAGCGGGGTATTTTGATTTGCGCCCCACGTTTGCAAAGAACTACCTTCCCACAAACGCACCTCTAAAAGTAGGGTTGATCCATCCTCCTGCACCTTGATTTTGTCATAGATGTAATTGATACCTACCGAATGTTCGGTAATAATCCCATCCATGCACATTTTTAGAAAGTCTTGCCCTGCCGTGTGACTACCAGCTTTTGAAACGTAAGCCAATCCAGTGGCATCGGCGTACAATTCTTGAAGCACGGCGACGGCGTTACGGCGGTCGTGGTCTAACAAGTGCTTGATGCGCGGCTTTTGCGATTTTGGGCCGTTTTCAATAATCGACTTATTGAAGCAATCGGGCGTGAAAATATCGCCGTCGCTGTCAACCGTTCCAAAGTTTGCAAAGTAGCCTTGAACAATCCCCTGCACGGTGTCAATATCCTTGAAATGCAGCGATGTTGACTTATATATCTGCGGTGCGCTCATTCTTTTTGAAAAAAATTTCAATAAAAATGCACATATATTTTTTGTGGGCTGGTTTGTTTGCTGTACTTTCGTGGTAAGTATTGAAAATATCGGAAATAGCGGATATTTCGGAAACTAAAACACTAATCACATGGAGAAGGTAATTACAGCGCAGTATTTGGTAGATGAGTTTGGCTACAAGAAAAGTACGGCGGCGGACGCTATCGCAAAAACCAAAAACGCCTTGGGCAAACCTGCAAAGGGTGGCATTTTGTTAGTCTCTGAATTTTTGGAGTACCATAAAATCAAGCCAAAAGGTATGCCAGAGCAATCGACAACGAGAAAGATAGGTCAAGACGCGGCGCTATCCGTGCTTTTGCAGAAAAGCAACAAAATATCCGTTACTTTGCGGCTTGATGTAGGGGTAAATTACCGCGTATCGTATTTGTTAGGCGGCGGGGTGGCTACTGTATTAGGCACGTTTGCAGGATTCACAAGTGGGCTATCAGGTGCGGCAGGGCTAACGGCTATCTTTGCAGTTCCTGACCCACGAGAAGACGAAAAGCCTATTTACTTGGTGTATGACGAAAAGGGGAACGTTAGAACGAATGACTACAAAGTCGAGTCTAGCGGCATAATTGGCTACGTCAAAATGATTTTGCCTGTAAAAACTATTGGGATTCCCGTTTGTAATATTGTTGATGTGTCTTAATCCTTATTCTACTGGAAATGAGGTTGTTGCAGTTCTTGGTTCGCACTTTCGGGCTTTCTATGCCTACCATAGTTAAAAAATATGTAACCGCTGGCGAGTGGTCGGAAATTGAGAAGGTTGTAAAATCGGTTCGCTAATCCCTCAACAATTCAGCAATAGCTTGACCGATTAGCCCAATCGACGGAGAGGAGCTTTGAGCCACTGGAACGGATTCTTTAGGAATATAAGCACAGGTGCATCGACAATTACAAAGGTTTGATGCACCGCCCTTTGGGTCGCCGGGGTAAAGCATTTTTGCGCCACCTACGGTAAATTCATCGGTAAGCCCTACCTTTTTGCCTTTCATATCCGCGTGCCAATCGCGCTGCCGCCCATCAATGCGAACAAGCCAAAGTTTTTCTAGGTCAATTCCTGCGTTTTTGGCAGTGATATATTGGCCGTGGTTAGCCGCCGAAGTGGTTTCAGTTCTTGCAATTAGTAGCGCCCTATTTCTTGAAAATTGGCCGCCTAACCTTTTTCGGATTAACTTTGCCGCGTCACGAACGGATAGGCGATTTTGAGCGGATTCCGCCAACACTTCTTTGACCTGCCGCCGCGTTGTTTCGGTGATACTGGTAATGTGCGCACCTGCAACGGTTAGCGCATAATCCTGCATCTGCCTGTCAAACGCCTCTGAAAAAAAGCCCGCAACAAGTCCCGACGCGTTTTTTTGCTTGTCGAACTGCGCCTTCTGAAAGTCCCGAAACTGTCTGCCAACCCGAACAAACACCGCCGAAAACGTTTCAGCTATTGGCTTTTCAAGAATCAGGTTTGTTAAATCCAACTCAGTCGCAATAATCCCGCGCAAAAGTACGGCGCTAATTACCTCTTTCAATTGCGAATTAATCACATCCTGAAAAGCACGAAAAACAAAGCGTTCGGCCTTGGAGTACTCCGTGCTGTACGATTGGTAGTACCTATCTTGTTCTTGCTGCGTCATACAATGCTTCCGTCGTTAGGGATGTTGTCACCTAATCCAATCATGCGCGAAGGCGTTAGCCCTGAGGGTATCATATAATCATCCAAAATGTCTCTATATTCTGCCCGTGGGTCTTCGCCCCATTTCATCACCGATCGTTTTTCTCTCCAAGTTGCATACGGCTGCAATTGAAGTGCCTCAGCCATCGCCTTTTGGTCTTGTTGCATTTCGGGAAGCATCGTAATATCGTAGTCAATCACATACTTTTTGCCCTTTGCGGCGGGAACAAAGCTGTTGATAATGTCGCGCAATGCCGCTAGTTCAGGCTCTACCGCGTCCAAAATTGCGGCTCTTTTGGCCTCGTTCTTGTTTGCGTAGGTCTTATTTGTCGGGTCGTTGAATATCTCACTAGGCACGCCGTAGCCGTCACAAAAACTGCGAAGGGTGAACAGTCGCCCGTCAATCATTTTTAAATCTGCGGGAGAAAGCCCCAATTGGTGTACGTCGATAGCGGACGATGTGACAAATGGCTCTTTGCTTGCCTCTCGCCACTTTGATTTCAAAGCCTCTTTTAATCCTACGCCCTCCTCGTACCCCATTTGATTGACCGAACTTGCGGCGGATGAAATTAAATGCGCTGGCCCCGAATTTTGCGCCTGCTTGATGGATTGCAGCGCGTACTCGTTTGATTCCTGAGCTAACCTAAGCATGGCCGCAAGTGGCGACAGTCCGCGCAAATTATTTCCGTCGCTTGCGTGAATCGGATTGAAATACTTGGAGTGCCTTACCTGTTCTTTGGTTAGAGACTGCCGCGTATTGCCGCCAGTCCAAACGTAGCCATCCACCGCCAAATAGCTTTTGCCTAACACTAACTCGATGTCTTGCGGGTGAAGCGGGTAAATTTCCAAAGGAACGCCCCCCACACCGTCGGTTTTGTACAAAAAACTTTCCCCCAAAATAAGGCGAAACCCCACCATGAACTGCACAAGTTCAGAAAACGACATGGTTTCATTTGGCTTGTCAAGCAACTTTTGCAGATAGTTGTTTTTATCATCAATGGGCTTTAGTGCTTTGGCGTGCAAAATTTGAGCCGTCATAAGTGCGGCGGGCGTCATTGCATCCGACGAAACAGCCTTGTATTGCTTGTACGCATTCTCGTCCACAACTTCATACACATACCAAGGCACTACTGACGCCTTGCGAATAATCCAACTAATCACCGCGTAAATTTGGCCGTTGGTTAAATACCCGTCGTTGATGTAGCTATTTGCGTCGTACTTAGAAAGCACTAGTTGCCCATTGACGTACTGGTATTGCAATTGACCCGTAGGCGCCCCGCTGCCAAAAAGTGCTGACCAAAATTTCTGAAAAATGTTCATATCTTAGAAAAAGAAAAAGTCTTTTTTGCTCAAATCAAAATATTCGCGCATCATAAACGCGTCCATCATGTCGGGAGATTCCCCGCTTAATGCTACTTTCATAGCCTCTTTTGGAATTATTCTTAGCTTCCCGTCGTGGTCAACTTTATCGCGCTTGATTGCCTTCCGCTCGTGCATCATCCGTTGTCGTACCGTCATTGACTTGTCGTACATTTTGTTAGCTACATACTCGGAAATAGTGTACTCGCCCCGAGAAACAGCCATGCCCGAACGGTAGAACAGTTGCGTTTTTAAGTTGGCGTAATTCTCCTTTGTTCTCTTGCCATTTGAATCGGTTACATCCAAAGGTGGAGCGCCGCCGTGAAACGGAATTGCCCCCACTAAAAAACCATCCACGAATCCGCCCACGCCATCGGCATCAAAGATAATTTTATTATTTGGAACTTGGTACTTTTTGGCAATACCCGCAATAACGGAAATAACTTTTTTACCGTCGCTTACGGGTATAATCTCAATATCGGCCAAATGTTTCCCTTCCCAATATTTCACGACAAACATATTAGACCCACGAAGGGCAATATCGGCTGTGATAAATTTTTCCTTTGTTTTGGCCTCGTAAACATTGTTGAACATCCCTAAAAAGTCAGAATAGTTGTAAATGTCGTTACTGTTAGGTACGTGTTTCCAATTGCCCTTAAAAAGCTGATTTTGCGTTTGTTCGTCTTGGCTTAATAGGTTCGCTATATAGTTGGGGTCTTTTTCGAGGAGCTTTTTATTATCATAAACCGACCCCGAAATAAACGTAGCGGACTTGATAAAGTTATCGGCTTGAAGTCCTGATTTCTCAATCATTTCCTCTAAAAAAAACCACGCTTTTTCTTTGACCTCATCTAGCGTATCGCCCCAAATATAATCGCTGCCATTCTTGATGAAATACCTAACAACCCCGTCACGCTCAGGGATAGGGAAGCCCGTTTCTTGGTCTATCCACCATTCTATGAACTTGGCAACCCATGAATCCGGGTCAGGGTTACAGGTAGCCCGAACGTAAGGTTTTACCCCGCAAGCCGAACGGTTACGGGTGATAAGGTAAAAAAACATCGACTCCGAAAAGTGGGTCAACTCGTCAAATCCGATAAACGGAATTTGCGACCCTTGCCAGTCGAGTTTATTTTTTTCGTACTCTAAGTGCGAGAATTTTATTTTGTTTCCATGCTGAAATACCCATTCAAGCACTGATTCGCGCGGCTTTGCTCCTGCGTGTGGGTATAGCGTCATTGAGGTATCCCAAAGCCCTCCTTCGTTGCGAATTTGTGGACTAGTACGGCGAAAAATAACCCCTCCAAAGCCTTTAACGGTATTCAGGTGGCGCAAAGGTTCTAACAAAAGCACAAAGGTTTTCCCAAGACCTGCCGCCCCTCCGCCAATGACAATATCAGCCTTGGAAGACAAAGCCTTCATTTGGTAGCCTTCCTGCGGCCTAATGACGTTATGTGTTGCCTGTGTCGCGGCCATTGTCGGGAAGTTGGAAAATGGTTACGGTTTGTAGGGGTTCGCCGTTTTTGCCTGTCAATTCAATTCTTTTTGATAGCCTACCTTTTGCTTCTAATATGGACTTAACGGCGTCTTTAGGGTCGTGAAGCTCAATTTCAGTAGCTACCAACTCAGCAACTATATCAGAGTCATCTTCCTTGTCTGCTATAACGCGCTTAGTTTGCTTTATCTTCTTTATCAATCCAATGTTTTGCCTAGCCTCTGAGCTTGTTAAATCCACCATCCCATCAACCGTCAAAAATGGTTCAAAGCTGCCTCTACCCCATTCGGTTAATTTTATCATTCCCTCGTTCTCTGACATTATCCTAGTTTCGCAAAGGATGTCAATAACTTTGGCTATCTTGGGTTTTCTTAGGTTCTCATGAGCAATTTCATCGTCTGAGCGCTCAGAGTATCCAGCATCACGCGCAGCCTTTGCGCCGTTAAAATGCTTGATATACTCAAAACAAAAAGCCCTCTCTTTTCTAGTAAGGGCATTTAGCATTTCATCAAGATTATCTTTTTGCTCGTTAATCTCGTCCATACAAAAAAAGGCGGGTATATCCCGCCCCGATTAAAACAGTGAAACTTTTGCTCGAAACTTGTTGACCATCGTTCCCGTACCAGCGTAAACGATTCGCCATGAGGTGAAGGCATTATCAACGGCAAGTACCTTAAAAGAAGTCGTTGCGGCGGCTACGTTAGTAACAGTATAAGCAGAACCGACCGTTACCCAGTCCGTCCCATCAATACTACCTTGAAGCGTCGCAGTACCGCCAGCCGTTCCGGAAGTTTTGGTAAAGGTGACCACAAAAATAGCCAACTTCCCCTTACTTGTACTAGGCGTAAAAAGCGTATCCGTACCTGCATCGGTAACGGTAAGTTCAGATGCTCCTGAAATCGCGCCAGAAGTGGCACGCGTGGCTTTTAACTGAATTTGCGCGCTGGCTGAAAAGGCAAGCACGAGGAAAGAAAACAAGAAAACTAGATTTTTCATTTGCAAATGATTTGTTTTAAAATTTTGGCGTGAATATAGGAACTTATTTTTGAAAAACAAAAAATGTGGGCAGGTCAGGACTCGAACTTCACCAATTTGGATACCTCCCCGTTAATCTGTATCAAAGTTAAAAATATTTTCAAAAAAAATCAAAAAAAGTTTGGAAGTTATCCTAAAAGGTACTACCTTTGTAATACCAAGTTAAGGGAATAACAATCTAAACAACTAAAAAGATGACTACTACAAACACTCCTGCAATTTTTTCAAACCTTATGACCTCTTTTGGAGGTCGCAACGCTGCTCTTATTATGAGCGGTAAAATGTCAATGGCGAAAGCCTTTGACTTGGTATTCGGCGAAGATACGGAGAATAACGGATGGACTGGCCGTACGCTCACCCGCCACCCTTCGTGGGAAGAGGCAAAGCAGTTGGATGGCGAATACTTTACCTCCTCATGGGGATGGAAGTTTCCCGACGGGTCATGCTTGTATCTCACCCCTGGACAGGTGAGTAACACCGTTAGTATTTCTTGCTAGAAATGGACAGGGGCGCGACTGTAACGCGCGGAAACTTCTAACCCAGCCGCAGGGGTAAAGACGGCACTTAAACAATGAGAGAATATTTTGCAGGGGCTTGCCTACTCGCAAGCACGGGTTGCGCGGTGGCGTGGATTGTCACCGAGGATTACCGAGCCTTTTTAGGCGGCATGGTTTTTGGTTGGGCGGCAGTAATCGCCGCCATGTGGAGAGTCGTAGAGAAAGGAGGTAAAAATGATTGACGGTTCACAATTGCGGGCACTAAGAGAGGCGGCGGGACTGTCTCAAACTCAACTTTGCGAAGCTATGGAAATCACGGCTGGCAAGGGTTTTATCTCAAAAATCGAGAATAATCGCAAAAAAGTAGGTCTAAATTTGGTCGAAAAGTGGGCAACGGCGTGCGGATTCGACGCAAAAGTCATTTTTTCGCCCAAAAATTAGGGCAAAAAGCACGGTTTTTTGGTGAAAAACAGCTAAAAAAGCCTCAAAAATGAGGGTAAAAAGCACTGGAAAGCGGGTATTTTTGCCCGTTTTTTTGTGTTTTACGAAAAGCGTCAAAAACTCGTTTTTAGTAGTGTAATAGATAAGTTGTTGATAATCAGCGTTTTAACCATTACACTAATTACACTAAATTACACTACTTTTTGATAGAAGTGTAATGCCGTAACTCATTAGAAATCAATGGCTTACTTTCAACTATTACACTATTACACTTCTTTTAAGAAAAAAAGTATATAGAAAAAAAAATTTTTTTTTTAGAGAGACAGAAAAAAAAATATTTTCTCTAAAAAGTTTTTTTGCAAAAAGTAGTGTAATAGTGTAATAATTTCGCGTAACTCACTCAGTAGCATTGAATTAAGCTATTACACTAATGGAAAACGAAGTGTAATGTAGTGTAATAATTTTGATGGCGTTTTTTGTAAGTGACTGATTTTAAGGAGTTTGTGAAATATTTTTAAAAAAAGTAGTGTAATTGTTTGGATGTTATTGTTTTTGGTATTACCTTTGAATATCGAATAACGATAAACAAAATGAGCACTTGCTTCGTAGTACGCGATACTTACCACCCACAAGAAGATTTAGATCGAAATTGGTCTGCATCCATTGGTGGATGGGATATTGGTGATTTTGTAGGAAGCATCTACTAATCAGCAGAAGAAGCTCAAGCCGATTGGGATAAGTGGCACGATGGTGACGCTCCAAAGCGCGAATTTCGCTACCACCCTGCACACGGCTCTTTCGTGCCAGTACACTACGAAGGATTAGGCGCATATTGTTTAGACGCTGAGACGCTAGAAGAGGCTATTAGCGAAGCGGCTGGATTCTCAGACGACTTGGCCTGTACTAGCGAAGCTGGAGACGGTCATTTTTACTCATGGCAAGTAGTTAGCTTCCACAAGGTGCGGGAAGTAAAATATGTTTTCGAGTTGAAGTATTAACCTACCAACGCTGTGCTATCGGCGACACGGGCGAACTGACCTATGACCCCAATAAAAGACCAACTCCGCTCGGCACGAATAGCCGCGAACCTCTCCCAAGGTCAGTTAGCCAAGATACTAGGCGTATCGCGGCCTAACGTCTCCAACTGGGAGAGTGGCAAATACGACAACCCTAGTACAAAGCTCATTGAGCAATGGGTGCAAGCGACTGGGGGTAAAGTGGTGATTGAAAAATGACAATCACAAACGATACAAGTTGGCTAGAAAAGGCCACTTGGAGACAAGAAAACAAACAATGGCTCGAAGTCTCGGCAAAAGTAGCAGTCCGAATACTGAGAGCAAAAGCGAAAAACAAACTGCTTGAACTAGGCTTTACCCCTGACCAGGTGGAAAGGATTGTCAAGGGGCAAATGAGGCTAACGGAGCAGGAGGTAGAGAGGATTTTGGAGGCGATAGAAGCTAAAACCAAACAACAAGATGAAAAACATTGATTTAATACTTGAAAAAATGGCAGGGGAATTGAGTTCTTTAAACTACGATTTCCTAACAGAAAAAGAGCTCAATAGAGCCCACAGATTTTTACAAGACTTATCTACTAGAAGCAAGTCAATGAAGAACAACCAAATGTTCCTTGACCGTCCAGAATGGGCGGAAAAGCATTGCTCAGACATAATAAATGGGCTAAGAAGCTACTTAGACTCCCTAAAATTAAAAATAAAGAAAAGAGAAACCATTCCAAATTGGTATATTCAAAATAAGCTATAAAAGAGTTGTGGCATTGCATAGATAAAATAAATCTAACAAACCTTTGGAATTATGAAACACATTTGCTATGTTTGCAATGCTCAATTACAAACAGGTGGCGAAAGCTGCCTCCGACAACGTGTCGAGGCTTTTTTGTTGCCCTTATTGTCTATACGATAGATTCCGCAAGAGCGGTGTCGTCGCTACCGTGAAGGTTTGAAAACCTTCGCCCCTGTTTTGTGGTTGAGCAACGGTATGTGTCGGCACCGCTCTTTTTATTTTGACTTATCACGAAGGTAGGTATATGTTTTAATGCTCAAAACAAAACACAATGCAAGTAGAAACTATCGCGTCTATCAAAGACGTAATCTCCACAACAACCGCGCTATTAGCTACAAAGCGCACAATCAGCGAAGTGTTCCTCTATTATTTCGCTTCGACGATGTTTACAGGACTTCCCGAAGATGCCCGAATGGATGTAACGTATTCGAACACGCTACTCAACGACCTGTTGGACGATTTGTTTATCGAAGAATTTTTGAAAGGACAAAACCCAAACGAAAACTAGCCATGAACAATCTAACTACCACTTCCGAAAAAATGTCGAGCAAACGCATTGCAGAAAAGACGGGGAAAACTCACTCAAACGTATTGCGAGACATTCGCCAAATGATTGAGGAACTTAGAAAAGTACATGACTCAAATTTGAATGATTCTGAGTATCAACAAGTTATAGATAATAGAGGTTACATAAGTGAAATTCTCCTAAACGAACGTCTCAGCCTTTGCCTAGCTTCTGGCTACTCGGTAACGTTGCGGATGGCAATAATCGACGACTGGGCGGCAATGAAGGCAAAGCAATCCGAACCAAAATCGAGAGAGCAACTACTAGCCGAATCGTTCCTACTAGCACAGCAAGTATTAGCCGAACGCGAACAACAAATTAAGCAACTGGCACCAAAGGCGGAGTTTACGGATATAGTTTTGAAGTCCACCACCTGTCACACGGTTACGGAAATAGCCAAAGAACTAGGCATGACCGCACAGGAGCTAAACAAGAAGCTATGTGATAGGGGTGTACAGTTCAAGCACCGTGACCATTATGTATTATACTCCAATTACGCCAACAAAGGCTACACCGACACGGAAACAGTGCCTTACATCGGCACAAACGGTGAAACGATGACGCGAATACAAACAGTTTGGACGGAGTACGGACGGGTGTTTATCCACAGTCTGTTTAACTCTCAGCTTAGTTTCTCAAAAGTGCAACGAGTAGCGTAATACAATCTAATCCCCTGCTTCGGCGGGGGTTTTTGTTTAGCAATAGTTCGGGAACTCCGAATGGTTGGATAGAATCAAAATAAATAGTAAAATTATTCTGAAAAAAATAACAGATTTATTTGGAAGTTATCCCAAAAAGTACTACCTTTGAATCATCGAATAACGACAAACAACTAAGACGAAATGAATACTTACAAACAAAACGGGGAATACTTAGAAGCGCTGGCAAGATTCCCACACATGGCGCATTTCTTACGACCAGAACAACGCAAGGAGTCAAAGCCAAAGCAAGATTTTGACCCGCGAATGTGTGGGGTCATTGGTCATTATGGCTCAGAAGGGCAATATGAGTTAGTATTTACCTCGGCAGGTAAATACTATATTGAGTTTGCTATGTTTAGCCTATACCTTGGTCAATGGTCTAACCGACAAAAAGTCTTTGAATACCTGAAAAAGTACGACAGATTGCTCCATTTTGGAGACTTGGCTATGATTGAGGATACAATTCTTCGATTTTTCGGCAGAAAAACTAAGCCAAGATTTAAGCTAAACGAAGAGTCTGTTTAGTAACCAAAAATAAATATCAACAAACGCTTGCAAGTTATCCCAAAAAGTACTACCTTTGTAATACCAAGTTAAGGGAAACACAGAGCGCACCCCACGAATGCAGCACCGTTTCTTGATACGGGAATAACAATCTAAAATCTAAACCCCTGGGCAACGGCAGGTAATCCGAAGATAAGACTATGACTAACAACAATACATTTTTAGTAGAAGAAAGCCTTGCAATCGTAAAGGCTGGCAAAATTTTTGGTTCTCCTTATCGGGAAGGAGATAGTTATTACTTTACGGTTTACGGAGACCGTAACAAAAAATACAGCCTA
>Ga0222712_10005330_pt1 | contig 13089 bp, 11 predicted proteins | sample C33_657DmetaG_FD_165043 | JGI IMG/M metagenome (GOLD analysis project Ga0222712, IMG submission 165043) | Estuarine water microbial communities from San Francisco Bay, California, United States - C33_657D | ecosystem: Environmental > Aquatic > Marine > Unclassified | place: USA: California...
ACTTTGCTAGCTCCAGTGATGCCACCGAGAACAAGCTCACTGACTTCATCTCCAGCTCAATGCTCAGCATTGATGCGAATTACCAAATCACGAACAACAACCGCCTCACGCTCACCACGGGCATTGGCATGGACCGCTATCTCAATCATCCCGAGATCGCCAAGAACCTCACCTACGGACCGCGCGGCTTCGTCCTCAATGTGCTTCCTGGCACCACGATGGCCTTCGACATCAAGGCCGGGCCAGTCTACCTCACCCTCTACAACCGCTTCTCGGTTCGCCCCACCGTCCGCAACGACTCGCAACTCTACATGACCAGCATGTTTGGGGTGATCCAAAACGACACCGGCATCGCCGCCAACTGGCGCATCAACTCAGCTTGGTCTCTCAGCGCCAATGTGATGCACTCCTACACCGAGGCCATCTCAAGCACCCCCGACGCTTCGGGCAAGCCGGTCAAACTCGACGAGTACAACCGCAGCATGGATACCGTGCACGCGTCCCTTTCCTTCAGCCCCTACGCCACCTGGTCTGCCGGCGTTGAAGGCGGCTCCTCACTGGCAAACTACAAAAGCCAGTTCAACAACGACGGCCTGCTCAACAACGCGGGCCTGTTCCTCGTGCTGCCACTGGGCAAGACCACCTACGCCCGCCTTGCCGGTGGCGCCCAAATCTTCAACTACGACACCCCCTCCTCCTTCGAAGTCTTCGATGGCAGCAATGAAAGCGCCCCGAACTTCCTGGCCCCGGGCCAAGTCAAGGCTGCAACACCAGCCCAGATCGGCAGCAGCAACGGCGACTTCACCGACCTGAGCGATTTCTACTACAACCTCACCTTCACCAATCGGCTCAACTCCCGCCTCTCACACTCCCTGAGTGTTGGCCACGAGTCCTCCCTGAACCTCATCACCAACTTCGTCACCGCCGACTATGTCAATTACGGCATCTCCACCGTCGCCTGGAAGGGCAGCCGCATCAGCCTGAGCACCTATCTGGAAAACGCCTCAACCTCGGCGGGCAAGTACGCTCAGGACTTTCTGCAGTACGGCACCGACCTCTACCTCAGCCACAAGCTCAATTCCAAGGTCAACCTTGGGGCAGGCTACCACTTTGGCCTCACCGAGGCTGACTATGTCGGAAGCGTGCCTGACACCGATTACAACGCCCCAGACGGTCAAACCTACAATCAGCGAGAGCAGTTCAAGGATCGTTTCACCAGCCACTTCATCCAGCACGCCTTCAACTTTGACATCTCCTACACCCTCTCCAAGAAGGCGATGCTCATCCTCGGCTACCGCCTCTACAACAACCAGATGGATCTGGGCAGCGGCAACGACTACAAACAGAACCGGTTTGTCACCGGCTTCAACTACAATTTCTGACAAAGCGGCTGACAAGCCACAGGCAATCTGGAACTATTTCCGCCCCCGCCATGACTGCCAAATTCCCCGCTCTGCTCGCTCTCTTTCTGGGTGTTGCCACCGCCCTGAACGCCCAGGACCCCGGCGTACGCGAATACCCTTCGCGGCCCGACGCAGCAGCGCAGGCCAATGCAGCCGCGGCAGCAACCAGCCCCCAGGTGGGCAAGTCCGCAGCCGTGCTCACCACCATGGATGTGCTCGACGACACCCAGATCATCGAGACGGGCGATGTCATCTCCCTGCGTGTCGTGGAGGATCAGGGCAGACGCGAGCCCATCCAATTGCGCGTGGGTGCCACCGGCCAAATCAACGCCCCCCACATTGGACTGGTGCTTGCTGTTGGCCGCACCTGCAAGCAGTTGGCCACAGAGATCAAAAAGCGCCTGGAAGCCAACTACTACAACTCCGCCACCGTGATTGTCGCCATTGACCTCAAGGGCGAAGACAATCCTGCTGAGCGGCTGCGCATTTCAGGCTACGACATTGCCCTGTTTACCGTGTTTGGCCAGGTTCTGCGGCAAGGTCAGCATGAACTGCCCTTCAACGAAGACATCACCATCAGCCAGGCCATTCTGCGGGCCGGGGGCTTCGCGCAATTCGCCGATACCCGCCGGGTCAAGATTGTGCGCAACACCCCCCAGGGCCACAAGACCATCCTGGTGAACATGCACGACATCATGCAGCGCGGCCGCATGCAGTACGACCTCTACCTTCGCGAGAACGATGTGATCATCGTTGACGAGAAAAAGGTCAATTTCTAGGCAAGCCGCCGCACCTCTCCAGGCGCGGGCCTTCAATCCACACGGCGAACGATCCTGTCCACAGAAGCGAATGGATACCAGCCTTCACCTTCCCCAACCGCTGGGCCCATCCAGCAACCTGCACCGCATTCACGAGACCTCGGCGAAGTTTCAACGCTACCAACTCCTGCTTCGCCGCCGTTGGTGGGTTCTGCTTCTGACTGCAAGCCTTGGCGTCTGCATCCAGACCCTGCGCATCAGCAGCAAACCCAACTCCTACATCAGCAAGGCCAAACTGGTGGCAGGTGGCCGCATCGTGGCCAATGACGGTGCCGTCAACTGGCAGGAGCACCTGATGGATTTCTACGGCACCATCCTCGAGACCGTCGAGAGCGTTCAGATGCAGGAGCGTGCCCGCGTCAGAGTCAAGACACTCAACCCCGACATTGCTGAGAGCGCAGTCGAGATCCTGGTCAATCAGACCAAGGGCAGCGCCATCTTCAATGTCACTGCCATTGGTGCCGAGCCGCAATACACCCAAACCTTCCTCGACGCCCTGCTCGACGAGTTCATGGCTTCCCGCCAGCAGGCCCGCGAGGAGGGCACGGCCCGAGCCCTGAACACTTTTGCAGAAACCGTGGTCAAGAAGGAGCGCGATCTGCAGGAAAAATCCCAACGCCTCACCGACTTCCTCAAGGCCAATGACGCCGTCCAGATCAACAACAACCACAACGAGGCCGCCAGTTTTTTGCTGGGTCTGAAGGCCAGACGGGAAGCTCTGTTGAGCGAGCAACGCGACCTCAAGGTGGCCCTCGAGGACATCCACGCCAACATGATCGAGCGTGAGTTGAGCCAGGGCAGTCCACAGCCAGCAGGCACCACCAACGCCACCAAGACCTCCGCAGTCGAGGGCGCAGGGGCCTCGGCCACCGCAACGGGATCCGCGGCAACCAAGGCGGTGGACAACGGCGCCATGACCGCAGCCATGACGACCAACGAGCGCGATTTCCTCGACACCAAAAAGGAAATCATGCGCCTGCAGAACAGCCGCACCCGGCTCCTGCGCTACTTCAAGCCCAGCCACCCTGATGTCATCGCCGTTGACGAGGACATCGAGGCCAACCGCCAACTGCTCGAAAACTACGCGGCAGAAATTCTCAAGGAAAAACAGGCTCGCGTCGCCACCCTTGACCGACAGGTCCGCGTCTTTGACGCTCAAATTGCCGAGAAACAACGCGAAGCCCTCGAACTGGCCGCCAAACTCGCCGAGCACCAAAATCTCCTTGAGGAGATGCGTGCCGCCAAACAGGCCTATGATGAAATGTTCAAGCGGGTTCAGAACTTTCAGGAGATTCAGGACATCCAAACCGATCAGGTCACCATTCAGGAACGCGCCTGTGCGGCCTTCCAGGATGTGCCCAAGATCGTCCAGCCTCTGATCATCGGCTTCATCGGCGGCCTGGTGTTTGGCGCGTTGGCCCTCTTGCTCCACGACCGCCTCGATGACCGCATGAATTCCTTTCTGGAATTCCAGAGCCTCTTCCCCCATGAGTCCGTTCTTGGCCAGATTCCCGAGCAGCGCCAGCGCGGCGATGTGACCCTCCTGCGTCAAAATGACGACCGCCACCTCTACGCCGAAGCCTTCCGCAATGTTCGCTCCTCCATCCTGTTTAAAAACTGGCCTGGAGGTCGCCTACCCAAGACCATCTTGGTGACCAGCGCCGTGCCCAATGAGGGCAAGACCACGGTGACCTCCAACCTTGCCATCACCATGGCTCTGGCCGGTTCACGAGTGCTCCTGGCCGACTGCGATCTGCGTCGCGGCGGTGTCAGCGAGCTCTTTAAGCTTCCAGGCACCCCGGGCCTCAGCGAGGTCCTTCGCGGCAAGCTTCACTGGCGCGACGCCGTTCAGGAAACTGGTGTGCGCGGTCTGGACATGCTGGCCCGCGGCGAGATCTTCGACCACATTTCAGAGGTCCTGCTTTCGGAAAACACGCGGGAGATGGTTCGAGAAATGAACGATGAGTACGACTATGTCATCTTTGACAGTGCGCCTGTTCTGGTGGCTGATGACACCGCCAGCTTCGCGCCGAAGATGGATGTGGTGTTCTTCGTGGTTCGCCTCTCCTCGACGATGGCACGCCTATCGGGCAAGGCCCTCTCCCTGCTCTATGATCGCCAGGTCAATGTCGGCGGCGTCATTCTCAACCGCAGCGACATCAATCTTCAGGAGTACAGTTACTACAACTACGCCAGCTACTATTACAGTCAGGCAGCCAACCGCAGCCCGCAACAGGGCGGAAAAAGTTGATTTGACCCTGAAGGCTCTGTTGCCGCAGCCGCCCTCCCGAAAAAAAGCCGAGTTTTCGCACATTCCAGCTTGCAGCAACCCCGAAGCTGGATAGCCATTTGGGCCCATCCGCGCGGGTAGCTCAGCGGTAGAGCAGTTGGCTTTTAACCAATTGGCCGAGGGTTCGATCCCCTCCCCGCGTACCACGCAGATGGCGTCCGTAGTGCCCAGGTAGCTCAGTGGTAGAGCAGTTGGCTCTTAACCAATTGGTCGTGGGTTCGAATCCCTCCCTGGGCACCATGGACGCCGGCGGTCAAATGGCCGCCCGGGTCTGCGTCGTCCCCGCGCGGAGGCTGCCTTCTCAGTGGCTGCCCTTCTCTCCCTCGGGCTCAATGCCTTGGACTTTCAGCAGTCGCTGACGCAGATCCCTGGCCACCCGCAGCGCCACGGCAGCATCCCGGGGCGCGTCCACCCATTGCAGACGGGAGGCGGAAGCAGCGGTAGCCAACGCCGTCTGAATCTCACGGCGCCATTCCGGCTCCAGTGACCCTCCCAGAACCGTCAACTCCACCAATTGCTCGCTGCGTCCCGCCATGGCGCTGGCCAGTTGCTGCAAGGCCAGAGCCCGCTGAGTTGGGTTGGTCATCGGCAACATCGCAAAGCGCAGAGTCTCTGGCAGGATCGCGCCCGAGAGCGAGTGCGCGAGGGCAAAGACCGTGGCCAGTGACAGACTGCTCTCCTTGGACAGACTCTGCATCGGCAGCAGTAGCAACTGCACCCTGCGCGGCCGACTCAAGCCGGTGATCTCAGCGTCCACCACGGAAAGAGCCCCTGAGGCTGCCTGCAGTCTCAAGCGCCTCGGCAAATAGCCCATGCTCTCCGCGCTCATCGAAGACTCCATGTAACTGGCAGCCACTTCCATGGGATCGGCCTCCTTCAAGGCCCAGGCCTCCTGCAGGCGCACTGAAGCGGCTTCCAGGCGAGCCTCATCCCAGTCCTGCCGCATCGCCCTGGCAAAGGCCGCCGTGCGCGCCTGCACAGCCTGTTTCTTCTGCCACCAAATCCCAAAGGAAAGGATGCTGGTGATGATCAAGCCCAAAGGAAACAACACCAGAGCGGCGCGAATCCATCGGCCCGGCGAGGGTGTCTGTTGAGCCATGGTGGGCAATCAGTAGGTGAACAAATCTGCCAGTCGCTGCGCCGGCACCGCCTCACGCGTGGCCTCTCCTGCCGCCGTCAGCGCGCGATTGTAGGCCTCAAGCAAACGCAACTGCAGGCGGCGGGTTACCCTCCGTCCGCGGCGTGCGCGCTGCACCGCCTTGTGGGTCAGCGGGTGCAGGCTGGCCGCCACCAGACTGTGATTGTTCAGGCCCCATTGCAGCATCAGGGCGTCGAGGGGTTGTGCACCCATCTGGCGCTGCTCCTGACTGGTCTCTTCGGTTTCTTCATGCTCGGGCATGGGCCAGCCCATACGGCAGGCAGGCCCCCTCGCCAAGGGCAAATTCAGTGCGCGCAGTCTTAGTTTGGCGCTGGGCCCTTGCGCTTCTTCGTGCCTTGGGTCCGCGGGGAAAGGTACTGATCCAACACCGCTCCCTGCCCCAGCACCCGGGGATCCTGCTGGGCCCGCAGTTCCTGCATCAGGGACTCGCGCATCGCCTTGAGGCGATCGGCCTGTGCCGGGCTCGGGGCCAGGTCCTGCACACAATCGGGATCGGCAACCACATCGAAGAGCTGCTCCTGAGGTCGGCGGCCAAAGGCCTCCTGCCAAAAACGCGAGGACTCTCCAAGGCCCTCCACCAGCGCCTTGGTCGGGCTGTCGTCCGTGTCGCGGAAGCCCGAGCCCGGATCGCCACAGGGCCAGCGCGAGGGCTCAAAATGATGCAGGTAAAGCCACTGGCCTTGACGCAGCGCGCGCACCGGGTAGCCAAGCCCGGCTGCGGAACCCGCACGCGTCAGCACATCATTGCGCTCCCTGCCCATGACCAGTTGCTGACGCGGCGCAGGCCCACCCTGCATCAGCCACGGCAAAAGATTGATGCCACTCATCGGCGCCATTTGCGCTCCGGGCTCAACCCCAAACCAACTCAGCAGGCTTGGCGCCACATCCACAAAACTCATGAACCCCTCCAAGCGACTGGCCTTGGGATGTCGCGTGCCAGGCAGGCGCATGAGCATCGGCACGCGGTGAGCCAGCTCGAAGGTGTGGCCCTTGACCCGCGGGAAGGGCATGCCGTGATCCGAGGTCACCAACACCCAGGTGTTGGCGGCCTCGCCACTGGCCTCAAGGGCAGCCAGCAGTTGCCCCACCTCAGCATCGTAGGCCTCGACCTCCACGGCATAGTCCAAAAGGTCGCGGCGCACGACCTCATCATCTGGCAGATGAGCCGGAACTCGATCAATGTCCGAGGGCTTCTTGCCCGCCTCAAGGCCGCTGTCGCGCCGATAGGGCCGATGCGGATTGGCGCTACCAAACCAATAAAAAAACGGCTGCCCCGGCCTGCGCTCCTTGAGGAAGGCCGCGAAGGCTGCTCCAGGCGGCCCACCCTTGCCCTTGGCCCCGCGCGAGCGCATCCCGAAGTCCCGCTCCTTTCCCTGCGCATCACGGGCCTCGCCAGGCCCCCAGGTCTTGCCTTGAGATCCCACGGCAACGCCCTGGCGCGCAAGCAGCTCGGTGAAGGCCGTAAACTTGGCAGGAAAATACGGCTGATGATTGGCCGCCTCCTCCAGCTGCCATGGGTGGCGGCCAGTCAACAGGGCAGCCCGCGAAGGCGCGCACTTTGAAGTCGGGGTGTAGCAGCGCTCAAGCACCAAGCCCTCCTTGGCCAAACGCTCGAGGTTGGGAGCCTTGACCCAGGGGGTCTGATGCACCGCGCCGAAATGCGCGGAGGCATCATCGGCAATGATCCACAGCACATGACGCGGCGGCTCTGCGGCACCGCAGCACCAGAGCATCAGCAGCATCAAGGCAAGGATCATCGAGGACAGCAGGCGCATCCCTCCCCAACGCCTGCGGCACAGGCCTTGTATCATCGGGCTGAAGTCCGCACCTAATCAACCCGAGCCATGAGCGCATCGGGGTCGGGATCCACAAATCCCAGTTCCACAAGGAACTCGTCCATGGCCAACAGCGTCGCCTCGTACATCTCAAAGGAGAGATTGAAGTTGAAGAAGCCATGGCCCTGTCCCTCGAACTGGATCAGGCGACACACATTCTTTTTGCGCGCGCAGGCCCTGGCGTATTGATAGCTGCCCGCGAAGGGAATCACCCGATCAGCCGTGCCATGCAAAATCAGCGTGGGCGGCAGGTGCTTGCCCACGGCATCGAGCAGGTTCGCCGCCTTTGCGGTGGCCGGCGAGGGAAAGCGCTCCAGCCCAAAGCCCTTTTTGGAGGTGTCGAGCACCGGGTTGAACAACACCAGGGCATTGGGCACGGGGCTGATGCCCGTGCTCTCACCGGCATCATCAAAGCCGCGCAGCACGGCCGTTGAGGCCATCGCATGAGCACCGCCGCTACCGCCCACACCCACAATGCGCCCGGGATTGATCCCCAACTCCACCGCATTGAGGCGCAGCCAGCGAATGGCCGCCCTTGCATCGCTCATCGCCTGCAGCGGCCCGCCGTCGCCGCGGGAACTCACCCGATACTCAAAGGCCACGGTGGTCATGCCCCGCGAGGCGAAGTAAACGCAATGCGGCGCAAACTGCGCCACCTGCCCCTGATCCCAACCACTGCTGAAAAAAAACGCTGCCGCAGAGCGCGGATAGTCTGGCGCCTTGCCTCCCGGAGGCTCCCAAAGGTAGGCCCGCAGATCCTGATCCCCCACCCTTTTGTACACCTCCTCCTGCGCGGTCTTGAGCAATTCCCGATTGCGATCCAGCGGCAGGGACTTGCTGAGGCTATCGCTGGGGGAATCCATGAATCAAAGGGAAGGCCCTCAAAATGACAGGGGCCGGGCGGGGATCAACCCTCTTTTGAAACCATCAAGCAGGATTGACAAGCCCTTCAACCTGCGGGTACAACCCAGGGCGCTGGATGCAGGCGGCCCTCTCTCCCTGCACCCTCACCTCGCACTGCCATGACCCTGCTCGCCCGCATCACGCTCGCTGCAAGCCTCAGCCTTCCCACCTGCGAAGCGCAGAAAAAGCTGCAATCTGATCTCACTCAAGCCAACGAGAAGGTGGCGGCACTGCACGCCGAGAAGCAGCAACTCGATCAGGCGCTGATGGCTGGCCTGCGCAGTCGTCCGCCCGCATCCAAACCCGGGCAGGTCAGCGCCGCCCAATACGCCAAGGATCTGCAGAACCAGCTCTCTGGCCTCAAGACTCAAGCCGAGACGCTGCAACAAAACCTCTCCCAAACCCAGAGCCGCCTGCTTGAGGCGCAGCGCCAATTGGAATGGGCGCGGGCACAGGCCAGCTCGATTCCGACTCCCAACGCCCGATGAAAAACCTGATCGCCCTTCTTCTCTTTCTCGGCGGTGCCTCCGCCTGGAAAATGTGGTACGACCACCAAAACCATCTCGAAGGCCTCAGCGCGGCTCAAGAGCAGGCCGCAGCCTTGGACAAATCGCTGCAGGGCACCCGCGCCGAAGTCAAGGCCTATGCGCAGATCGCCCAACTTCGCGGGCAAATCACCCTCGCCGAAAACGCAGTCAACAGCCTGCGCCAACAACAACTGCAGGCCGAGCAAAACCTGCAGATCACCCAGTCACAAACTCTGCAGAGCCTTGCCCAAGCCCGACAGAAGTTTGCCGGGCAGGTGCTTCAGGGCCTGCAGTTGCAGGACGGGCGCAAGCTGGGCAATGTGCGGCTGATCAAACTCGAGGAGAACAACATCTCCGTGGCCACCGTTGGAGGCGTGGTGAAATTTGCCCCCGCGCAATTGCCTGAGCCACTGCGCCGTCAATTCTTCTACCAGAAATAAGTGGCAGCAAAGGGGCTTCAGTTTCCAGCGGTCGGGCGACAGGCTTGCGCTGGGCACAACTCTTGCTTCCCTCAAGCCTGTCCATGAAGACCCTGCTTCTCACCAACGAGTACCCACCGCACATCTACGGCGGCGCAGGAGTGCATGTCGAGTACCTCAGCCGTGCCCTGGCCAAGTTGATGGCCGTTGAGGTGCGCTGCTTCGGCGCCCAAGACGAGACCCAACCCAACCTGCGCGTGCAGGGCAGCGCCTTGGACAGCAGCCCATGGCAGAGCCCGGCCCACCTGCGCAGTATTTTCGGCGCGCTGGCGCGCAATCTGGAGTTCAACACCCGCGGCATTGACGCTGACCTCGTGCACCTGCACACCTGGTACGCCCACTGGGCAGGCATCCTCGCCAAACTCAACTACGGCCTGCCCCTGGTGCTCACCGTGCACAGCCTGGAACCCCTGCGCCCCTGGAAACGCGAGCAACTCCAAGGCGGCTACGACTTCACCTGCTGGCTGGAGAAGACCGCCATCGAAATGGCCGACGCCGTCATTGCCGTCTCCAAGGAAACCCGCGACGACATCCTGCGCCTCTTCGCCGTGGACCCCGCGCGCGTCCATGTCATCTACAACGGCATTGACCCGCAGGAATACCAACCGCGTCCCGACCCCGCCGTGCTGCAGGCCCATGGCATCAACCCGGCCCAGCCCTTCGTGATGTTTCTTGGTCGCATCACCCGCCAAAAAGGCATCATTCATCTCATCCGCGCCATCGAGCACCTGGACCCCGGCTTTCAAATGGTGTTGTGCGCAGGCGCGGCCGACACGCCGGAAATCGCCGCGGAAATGCAACAGGCCCTGCAGGCCGCACAGGCCAAACGCCCCGGCATCATTTGGATCGAGCAAATGCTGGGCAATGCCGATAAAATCGCGCTCTACTCACAGGCCGCGTTGTTTGTCTGCCCCAGCATCTACGAGCCCTTCGGCATCATCAACCTCGAGGCCATGGCCTGCGAGACCGCCGTCGTGGCCAGCGCCGTGGGCGGCATCAAGGAAGTCGTGCGCCACGCTGAGACCGGCCTGCTGGTGCCCCTGGCCCAGCAAGAGCAAAGCCCCTTCGAACCGCTGGACCCCGCAGCCTTCGCCCGCGATCTGGCTGCCGCCATCAACGAACTCATGGCCGACCCGGCGCGGCGCCAAGCCATGGCCAAGGCCGGACGCCAGCGCTGCATCGAGCATTTCTCCTGGGACAGCATTGCGCGCCAGACCCAACAGCTCTACCAACAACTCTGCTCATGAACTCCACACTCTACTGGGAAGCCCACTTCAGCGATTTGTTTGCCGCCTGCGCCAAACGCTACGACCAAGGCGACAGCCAGTTTGAACTCTGGTTTAGCCAGGCAGACCAGGCCCTGCTTGACCATCTCGGCTACACCGCCCGCGAGTTCTTTGACTTCGTCGAGGACCACTGCCGCAGTGGCCATCAGGACCCCAGCGCCGCCACGGCCCTGCTGGTGGCCGCCGTGCGCCGCGACTACTTCCACCAAGTCCAAGGCGGCAAGCGCAGCACCCACCGCGTTGACCCAGCCACCCTGCCGCCCAAGCCCCAAGCCGTGGAGGGCATCGTCTGGCTGCCCCGCCTGATCGCCAAGGCCCGCGCCAAACTGCGCGGCGAGATGGACCCTGACACCATGTACGGCTGCGGCGGCGACCGCGACTTCTTCCAGCGCCACCAGATCCACCCCGCCGATCTGCTGCGCGCCGTATGGAGCCTCGGCGAGGACGACGCCGCCATCGTGGCCTGGGTCAAGGCCCGCAGCCGGGCCTAAAGGCGGCCCGCCCCCTGGCTTCAACCCTTGCCGCGCCCTATCGCCGGCCCGCAAATCGCCTGCCCCACCCCCCAATCCCACTTGCAGGATGCCCGGGCAGGGCCATTTTAAGGACTGCGGTAGTTTTTGGGGCTATAGCTCAGTTGGTAGAGCGTCTCGTTCGCAATGAGAAGGTCAGGGGTTCGAATCCCCTTAGCTCCACCACCCTCACCGGTGGACCTGCCCAGGGCCCAAGGGCCATTGCCGCAAGGCACCTCATCTTCCCATGAACCCCGCCCACCTCCGACTGTTCCTGGCCCTCATCCCCTCCCTCAGCCTCGCGCTGGATTGGCCCCAATGGCGAGGCCCCACCCGCGATGGCATCAGCCAGGAAAGCGGCTGGAAGCTCAGCGCCGAACCCAAGGAACTCTGGCGCGCGCAAGTCGGCCTTGGCTTTGCCTCCTTCGTCACCAGCGGCGACCGCGTGCTAACCAGCGGCCACGCCGAGGACCATGACAGCGTCTGGTGCCTCGACGCCACCAACGGCAAAGTCCTCTGGCAACATCGCTACCCCGCCGACCTCGGCGACAAGTACTACGAAGGCGGCACCTCCAACACCCCCACCATTGACGGCGACAAAGTCTATCACCTCAGCCGCTGGGGCGATCTGCTCTGCCTCGAACTGCAAACCGGCAAGGTCCTCTGGAGCAAAAACATCCAACAGGAAACCCAGGCCGCCATTCCCGATTGGGGCTTTGCCGGAGCCCCCGTCATCCAAGGCAACCAACTCCTGCTCAATGTGGGCAAGGCCGGTGTGGCCCTCGAAAAAACCAACGGCAAAATCCTCTGGAAAAGCGCCCCTGAGAGCGCCGGTTACTCCACCCCCTACCTGATGCAGATCGACGGCCAAAACGCCGCCATCTTCAGCAGCACCACCGCCTACATCGCCGTCAACCTGCGCGACGGCAGCGAACTCTGGAGCCATCGCTGGAACACCCGCTACGGCGTCAACGCCGCCGACCCCATCCTCAAGGGCGACCTGCTCTTCATCTCCAGCGGCTACAACAAAGGCTGCACCGCCCTCAAGCTCAGCAACGGCGCCGCTCCACAAAAACTCTGGGAGCACAAACTGCTGAAAAACCAATTCAACTCCTCCGTGCTCATCGGCGGCCATCTCTACGGCATTGACGGCGACTCCAACAGCCGCTGCTCGCTCAAGTGCCTGGAACTGCAAAGCGGCAAGGAACTCTGGGCCGAGCCAAGCATCGGCTTCGGCTCCCTCATGGCCGCTGAAGGCAAACTCATCGTCCTGACCGAAAAAGGCGAACTGGCCATCGTACGCGCCACCCCTGAAAAATACGACGAACTCAGCCGCGCCCAGGTCCTCTCCGGCCGCTGCTGGAGCAGCCCCGTGCTCAGCCATGGTCGCCTTCTGCTGCGCAACGCCCCTGGCCAAGTGATCTGTCTGCAGGCCAAGTAACCAAGCGCGCCCCGAGCCCATGTCCCTGCCCACGGTTCGCTTCAAGCACGCCAGATTCAGCGCCCGCTTCCCCGAGGCCTACCGCTACAGCCTCTCGCACTACTGGATGGCACCCGTCGAGGGTGAGAGCGGCCTGTGGCGCGTGGGCTTCACCAAATTTGCCACCCGCATGCTTGGCGAATTGGTGGACTGCCAATGGAAGACCGCCTTGCAGGGCGCAGTCGAGCCGGGGCAAATCATCGGCTGGGTCGAGGGCTTCAAGGCCGCCTCCGATGTCTACAGCGTCATGCAGGGCCAATTTGCCGGCGGCAACGAACTGCTCAGTGCCGATGCCTGCATCGTGCGCAGCGACCCCTATGAAACCGGCTGGCTCTACGCCGTACGCGGCGAGCCCGAAGAAGGCCACCTCGATGTGCACGGATACATCGCCCACCTCAGC
>Ga0222712_10005331_pt1 | contig 13083 bp, 7 predicted proteins | sample C33_657DmetaG_FD_165043 | JGI IMG/M metagenome (GOLD analysis project Ga0222712, IMG submission 165043) | Estuarine water microbial communities from San Francisco Bay, California, United States - C33_657D | ecosystem: Environmental > Aquatic > Marine > Unclassified | place: USA: California...
GTGATACATTTTTTCCGGTCGACCGGCGAGTGTCGACCGGCATCAAAAGTCTCGACCGGCATCAAAAGTCTCGACCACCAAAGGTAAATTCTGCCCGACCCCCCTCTCACGTCATCACTCGTCACCAGCGTCCGCCTTCGGATTCGGTCGCTCGAAATTCGACGACCCAGAGGTGTGTCCGTGGCTCGTGCCGATGTCGTCGGATCTTCGTCCGACGACGTAGGCACGACACAAGCCGAGGTTCGACGTTTGGGTCTTTGGATTTTGAGCGATCGAATCGTCACTCGACGTTCGATCGCGGACTCCACCGCCGTCGTCTTGGCGCGCGCGTGGGACGAAACGAACGCGTGGACGTCGTGGTCGTGGTCGACCGACCGTCGTGGTCGACCGACCGACCGAATGAATGAATGAATGACCGACCGAATGAATGAATGACCGACCGACCGAATGACCGACCGACCGAATCACTGACCGACCGACCGAATGACCGACCGACCACCGAACCGCATAGTCCACCGACCGTGGTCTTCGGGGTGGTGTCAACATGGTGAGTCATGACTCGTCATACGAGTCCGTGGTTCACGCACGGACGCGAAACCATCGAACGAGCGATGGATCGATTCCACGCCTCGCGTCGCGGAACGCGTCGCGATCGATGCGTCGTGGACGTCGACGATGGGCGCAAAGCGCGTGTGTTGTGTTTTTAGTCGTGCTTTTCGCGACGCACGGGGCGAATGGGATGTCGGCGCGCGCGCGTCGGGCGAAAGCGAGCGCGCCGCGCGCGCGGGACGTCTTCGACGCGGACGTCTTCGACGAACGCGACGTCGTCAAGGTGGCGACAGAAAGGAACGAGGACGAGGGAAACGAACGCGGGGGAGAGGACGAACGAGTGAGAAGAGTTCACGGGAATGCCAACGCGCGCGGTGATGGGTGGTATGGGATTCGGAATGATGAAAAGATGAACGACGCGAACGACGACGCGAACGACGACGCGCGCTCGGGACGCGCGTCAATGGATGATAAAACGCAAGCGTCGTCTCACGTCTCACAGCGGTCGTTCATGGATGATGACTTCGAACGAGCGCGCGCGAAAGCGATCGCGGATGCGATCGCGGAGGAGAGCGTGGATGAACGGCGGCGAGCGTCTCGACAGGGGGGCGCGAGAGGGGTTGGGAAAAAAGCTCGAGAGCACGCGATGAAGTGGTTGACATCGCACGTCGAGGGCGATGAGAGAGGGAAGAACGACGCCGAAGCTTTACGCGCGCTGGGCGTGGCGCACAGATATGGGTTAGTGGATGGGGAGATGCGAGAAAAGCTCGCGATGGAGTGCTTTGAGCGCGCGGCGGCGTTGGGCGACGTCGCGGCGCACGAGGAATTAGGATTCGCCTACGCCAGCGGGTGGGATGGCACCCCTCGAGACGTCGCGAGGAGCGTGATGCACTATTATTTCGCCGCGAACGGTGGAAGCGTCATGGCGTCGATGGCGCTGGGGTACAGGCACAGGCACGGCGTCGACGTCCCGGAGTCGTGCGAGACGGCGGTGATGTACTATCACGATGCGGCGAAATTAGTCGTAGATGAGGCGGCGAAACGCACGCCGGGGTTGCTGCCATTTCAGATCGAGAAGCATCGCTTGAGCGCGGAGATGGCGGGGTCGAACGTAGCGGCGCGACGCGAGCGCGATTTGGTGCAGTACTATCGCTACAGCGCGGATATGGGCAACGTCGAGGCGCAGGTTACGATGGGGCGATTGTATTCACTCGGCGCTCGCGGCTTGCGAAAGGACATTGATGCCGCGCGCAAGTACCTCGAAGACGCCGCGAATGCGGGAGATGCGAACGCCATGGCGCACTTGGGGCACATGTACGCCAATGGGTTCGGGGTGGAAATTAATAACGCCACGGCGTTGCATTGGTTCACCGAGGCGGCGAATAAAGGCAACGCCTTGGGGCGCTATGGCTTGGGGTACATGACCCTCGCTGGGCAAGGAGTGGTTCAAAACCACGAGCTCGCGGTGTCGTACTTGAATCAAGCAGCCGAACAAGGGTTGGCGGATGCGCGCTTCTTTTTGGGCGTCTTGAGCTTGCGAGGCATCTCGACCACCCAAGACGTCACCAAGGCGTATCATCACTTCAACATCGCCTCTATCGCCGGCCACGAGGTGGCGACGTACAACTTGGCGATGATGCAGCTCAACGGTATGGGATTTCCGTCGTCGTGTCCGTCGGCGAGTTCGTCGCTGAAGCAGCTCGCCGAACGCGGACCGTGGGTGACGCCGATGGAGCACGCGTACGCGGCGTACATGCGACGCGACTATCGCGGCGCGCTGTTGCGCTACATGAAGATGGCAGAGATGGGTCTCGAAGTCGCCCAGGCCAATGCTGCGTTTTTGCTCGAGCACAGGCTCGGCGATGGCGGGCGTTTCAGAGAGGACACTCAGGCGAACCCAGACGCGTCGAGTCCAGCGACGCGCGCCTTGCACTACCATCGTCTCGCCGCGACGCAAGGCAACGTCAAATCCTTGCTGTGCATCGGTGACGCGTACTACTACGGTCGAGGTACGGCAATTTCCCTTCCCAAGTCCATAGCCGCGTATCGTCAAGCGAGCGAGCAGCGCAACGCGCACGCCATGTTCAATTTAGCGCACATGCACGAGCACGGCGTCGGCATGCAAAAAGATTTGCACTTGGCCAAGCGCTATTACGACATGATTTTGACATCCACTCCGGAGGCAACGGTGATCGTCCAAATTGCCTTGCAAAAGCTCGCGATCCATCGATGGATCATCGACCATCGCGCGGAATTGTTGGCGTTTGCTCGCCAACTCAAGGAGAATCCCACCGCGCAAATGGTTGACTTTGTCATTCTCATCGGCGCCACCGCGTTGCTGTTTTTCGTCGTCGGCGTGCGGCTCACACTGTCATAGCCCATGCCGATTTGTTCGTTTGTGTTCACCATCGCTCGTGCGATTTGTTCTGTCTATACGTTGTCATACATTTGTTTGTAAACCATTTCGTTTCATCCGCCGTTTGACGCTCGCTCGTCATCCGCGTCCGCGTGTCTACCTCATTTCCGCGCGCGCCACTTCCTCGACCACATGTCCGCGCTCTTTGATTTTAAATCCTTCATCACAACAGTCCTGCTGTTCATCTGCACGTGCACGTACGTCAAGCTTCGCGCGCCGACGCTCCTCGACGCCCATCGCGTCGGGTTCCGCGGTGTCTTTTGGAAAGCCTCGCGCATTGGCGAACGGCTCAGCCCTTGGATCGCATTGGCGTGCGCGTACATGTCAGTACAAACGCTTTTTGGGTTTTAACTTTCAAAGCACGGGCATGAGCGCTCGTTCGCGCGTCATGCCGTTGCTCAAGGAGGCGAACGACGCCCTCCGAGCCGGCGACGTCGCCAAGGCGAGCGCGTCGAGCGCGCGCGCGTGCGAAGAAGCGCCAGAGATGTACGAATGCTGGGTCATGCGGGGAAAAGTGCATTGCGCTATGGAGGAATTCCCCGAAGCGATCGCGGCGTATGAACGCGGGCAAAAGATGAATGAAGATCATCCGGCGGCGGCGCGAGGGTTGAGAGAGACGTTCGCGGCGTCGGGCGACGTCGACGGACGCCTGCGCGCGCTCGATCGCTTAGTTGAGATCTACGCGAAAACGGGCGAGACAGATAAAGTGGTGGAGTTTTTAAGCGAAGCGAGCGAGGTGGCGCGCGAGGCGGGAGATTGGCGGCGAGCGCATCGAACGAGTGCGGCGTTGGCTGGTGAACCGACGGCGAGCGAGGAAACGCGAGCGCGAGCAGTACGCGAGAGGTGCGATGCGGCGTTGGAAATTAGAGATGAGCGCGCGAGAGTCGCTGGGCGAGCGGCGGTGGATGCGCTTCGATCGACGACTATTGCATCGCGTCTGGATGAAGAGGCGGCGTTCACGGCGGCGGAGCGACGGGCGTTGGGCGTTGATGACGACTTTACAGAGGAGTTATTACGCTCGCTCCATGCGTGGTTAGACTCGGGCGAGGCGAAAGAGAAGTTCGACGCTCGCGCGCACACGGCGATTTTGGCGCGATTAGATGCGCGATTGCAAGCGTCGTTGTCGTCGTCGTTGTCGAGCGAGCTTGACGTTAAATTGCGCGCTCGGGAGTTGTTGGCAGAGGCCACATCTTTGGTCAATCGATTCGGCAACGAAGCCATGGCGTTCGCGGCCAAAATGGCGATGGAGATCGTCGCCGCGCTCGAAATCGGGCTCGATGTCGAAGAGGACGGTTGGGACGCCGACGCGCAGGAACAAGACCCGGATGACGAAACGGCGACGGATTTCGCGAGGCGATGCTCTGCGTTCAAGACGAATGCCATCGCAGACGCGTGGCTGATGTTACGCGAGACTCGAAGAAGCGGGGCCTTTGCGCACTCATGCCGACCGCCAAATCTACCTCGAGATGCAAAAGGGTTGTTATCAGAGAGCGCGCGCGACGCGTTGCTTCAAGCGTTAACTGCCAACGACCCGGGCAATGGCAGTAGCGCTTCGCTCGCGCTCGGTTGGCTCGCGCTCGCAGAGTCCATGCTCGTCGGCGGTGAACGCTCTGACATGCACGCGTTGCAAGCGTCCACGGCGGCGATTAAGATTGTGGCTGGCGACCTGAACTCGAGCGCTCTGCCGAAGACGTCGAGACGATGCGCCGTCGTCAACGCCGAAGCGATGATGCGCTCAGGAGCGTTCAAGAACGCCGCCGCGGCGTTCGACGCGCTCGAAGGTCCACGCGCGATGCGCGGCGCCGCGGTGTGTGCTGAATACGCGCATCCACCGGAGTGCGAGCGCGCGATTGACATTCTCTCTAGCGCCGCCGAGGCGTACCCAAATTGTCCTCGCGTTCGCGTCGAACTCGGATGGCTCTTGTCCACTGCTGGCCCGATCGATCGACGAGTCGAGGCGCTCGAGATTCTCGAGCGCGCGTGCGGATCGGTGGCAAACACGCCGTTGTCGACAGCAACGCCCGCAGATGCGAGCGCTCGACTTGGCATCGCACGATGGCGAGTGACGAGCGCGCCTTCGGCCAAAGGACCAGGGAGCGCGCACGAGGCGCTTTTGCTCGGTGCCGCGGGTGAATCCGCACACCGGTCCGCAGCGTTTGCACATTTAGGTTTAGTGTGCGCGGCGAATGGAGACGACACGCGCGCGCAAAAGTGTCGCGCGCGAGCGCTGCAGCTAGATCCCGCCGATCCCACTGCGGGACCGGCGACGTTTGCCGATGCTTTACGCGACGGCGACGACGCACACGCGACGGCTGTGTGTCGCCGAGCGCTTGAAACCGATTCGCGTTGCTTCTGGGCCGCGAGCAGATTGGCTCCGATGTGCGCGCGAGCAGGGGATCACGATGGCGCTGTCGTCGCATTACAAGCTGTCCTCCGTGTAACTCCAAATGACGCGAGCACATGGGAAGCTTTGGGAGCTTCTTACAACGCTCTCGGTCGGCACTCTGCCGCACTCAAGGCGTTTGAGCACGCGTTGAAGCTCAGCGATGCCGCTGGCGATGGCGTGCGCGAGTACGCGGCGGCACAAACTGGGTTCATTCACCTTGCTCTCGGGTCAGCGTCGGATGCCATAAATTCATATGAGAAAGCGCTGAGCGATGGCGTCGATCGAGTCGCCGCGTTATGCGGTCTCGCGAGTGCGCAATCATCCTATGCAAAAGATGCGCTCCGATGGGGGGCGATCGGACGCGCCGCGGTGTCGATTCGATCTGCAGAAGCTGCAGCATCCCGGGCGCTGTCGGCGATGGGTGAATCCGCCACGGAGACAGCGTGGAAGCTTCTCGGCGACGTGCGTTGCCTCGCGTCGCGCATCAACGATCCCGCGCTCGCGCATGATGCGAAAGCTATGCTTGCATTTCGACGTTCCGCGGCCAAAGGTGCGGTGGAGGCGTACGAAAAGGCGTTGTCGCTGAAACGCGACGTAGGCGCTCGATGGCGCGACGCCGCTGCGGCACTCAGGTTCGAAGCCGATGTCTTGCGTTTGTCTGGCGAAGACGACGGCGCTCGGGCGTGCGACGCAAAGTCGCTCGAGTACGTGCGTGAGTATGCCAGATGCGATCCAGGCGATCCTCACGTGTGGCTTGCGCTGGCATTTGCGCTGGATGATTCACATGCGTCAAGCGGCATCGAGCGCAGAATCACTGCCCTTTCACGCGCTGTCGCGCTCGATCCCACATATGCGGACGCGTGGACCGCGCTTGGGCGTTTGCATCTCTCCACTGGTGACATTGCAGGCGCCACGCGCGCGCTCGACAGTGCGCGCATCGCCGATCCTAGCAGCGGCGAGGCGTGGACCGCCACGGCGGCTTTGCACATCGCTGAAGGTCGTTTGGATGAAGGTCGCGGTGCGTTTCGCATGGCTGCCGCACTCGGCGCGGGGGCCGAAGCCGATTTAGGATGCGCGCTCACCGCATGCGCGTCAGATAACGCCAAAGACGCTCGCAATGCATACGCGGCGGCTCGTCGTGCAATTGAACGTTTGCCCCGAGACCCGACGGCGGCTGTCGCCTTGGCGCTTTGCGCCGAATCTCGAGGGCTACTCCTCGAGGCAAAACGCTCGGCAAGCGAGGCCGTGACGCTCGCCGATGCGGCTTCATTGTCTCCTGGTGACCCATCGGTGACGTGCGCGCTCGGCGTCGGCATGAATTTCTCACTTGTTCGTGAAGTCGCGAATGCGTGCTTGGAACGAATAGCGAGCCGTCGTGACGTCGCCGCCGACGCCTCGAACTTTGTCAGTGGTTTGGAAGAACCCGGAGAAGACATCGAACAGGCAATCGATCGATGGACGGTATTAGCAGGCGAGCACTCAGACATCGAGGCGTATCGCGACGTTCTCACGCGCGTATCCTCACTCTCAAGCAACCATGCTCGGGTCCTCGCTGGAGCGGAGAATTGTCTGATCGCATCGCCCAACGGCGATCACCGCGTGCAAGCCGCGCGCGCGCTCGGTGCGGCGGCGTGTTTGCTTAATGCCACGCCAGTCACTTGTGGGACAAGCGCAGACGATACGAACGCGCTCGGCACGCGCGCGATGCGTCTCGTCGCAAGTGCCGCGATGCTCGATCCTTCGTCGGTATCATGCGTCGACGCGGTAACAATAGCAGTCAATCGGCGGCACGGCATCGTCGACGTCGGTGACGACACCGTCACAAACGCTCGTTTCAGTGCGTTGAAAAGCGCACTCTCCAAACGCGAGTCAGGTGACTTTGCTGGCGCTGAATCTCTCGCGCGGGACATCGCCAAGGATGATTCGGCCCCAATCGCCGCCGCAAGCGCTGCGAGAATTATTCTCGCTTCATCGCTCATCTCTCGCGCTGCTCGTGACGCCGATAAAGGACCAGCGAAAGAAGCCGGCAAGGTGCTCGGGAAAATTCCTCTCGAAGGCGCATCGCCGTCCGTCATATCGCTTTCGCGAGAATTATTGGACGCCGTCGCTGGAGCCTAGTCAGCAACCATCCGCGACTCGCTCTTCAATTGTTGCCGCGCGCGATGGGTCACACCTCGGCCTACGCCGCGATTGCGGTATCGTATAGATCGCGCCGCGCTGTGCGCGTGATGCCGCGCTCGCCGCGGCGCGCATCTGTGCGCTCGTTTCGGCGTGCTCGCTCTCTCGTCGGCGACGTGCAAAGGTCCTGGGACGAAGACGTTGACGTGGACATGGAGTTTGATCTCGACCTCGACGCGTTAGCGATTGCATTTGACAGCGATTGCACGTCTGGAATCCCAACGAGCGACATCGTCAATCGCAATCGCGAAAAGTTTGGCTCGAATGCGCCACCGCCGGCGAAGATGAAGACGGCTTGGGATTTTGCCGAGGCGGCGCTGGACGATTTGACGATTCGTGTGCTCATCGCCAGCGGTGCGATCTCGCTCGCGCTTGAGACGAACTTGGACACGGGTGAAAATGCCGGCGTTTCATGGTTGAATGGCGCGGCGATTTTACTCGCCGTGGTAATCATAGTTGCAGTGGAAACTGGAAACAATTTGAGCAAGCAGAGTTCGTTCGCCAAGCTTAACGCAAGGAACGAAGAAGAAACCTTGGTGTCGGTGACGCGAAGCGGATCGAAAAGATTGATATCAAAGAACGATGTTGTCGTGGGCGACGTAATAAACCTTGACGCTGGCGATGTTAATCCAGTGGATGCTCGAGTGATTGACTCGTCAGCGTTTCTCATCGATAAAAGCCACATCACAGGCGAGAGCGAAGAGTTACCGGCGAGTAGAGACGAGTTCATCTACGCCGGGTCGAAAATTACGTCTGGTCAAGGTTCGGTGCTTGCCATCGCGGTCGGCAAGCGATCGTCCTCGGGGAGAATCATGGAGCTGATGAATATGGATGACGGAAGCGCACTGACACCGTTACAAACGAGGTTGCAGAAGTTAGCCGTGGAAATCGGACGATTCGGTATCGGCGCCGCGGCGCTCGTGGGGGTGATTTTGGCAGGTTCTTTGACCTGGAACTATTATACAGCCACCGGCGGGCCGCCGCCGATTGAATCCTTGGTGGAGTATCTGGACATCGTTATTACAGCAATCACGATCGTCGTCGTTTCTGTTCCCGAGGTGCGTCATCGCGCTTCTTCTCCCCGATCTTTTCCCTCGAAGCATGGCGTGATGACAATGATTAAACGTTCCTTCTCTGATTGTTTCTCTGAGGATTCTGAATTGTCTTTGCCGACTTCCCAATGATGTCATCACGCACTGAGTCGCGATTTGATTTTTCTTCGCCTTCCTGTTTCAATGACGAAACATTCCTAATCTGAATTTCCATGACGATTTTGAATGGTCTTTGCCGACTTCCTTCTGAGAAACGATTGGTTCGCCTCGCACGACGCGTTGCTTCTGCATGAATCGACTGACGACTTTTCTTTAATTTTTGCAGGGCCTTCCTCTCGCAGTCACTCTTGCGTTGGCATTTAGCGTCCGCCAAATGTTACAACTTGATATGCTTGTGCGCGTGCTGAGTTCAGCAGAAACCGCCGGTGAGGTCACAACTGTGTTAACAGACAAGACTGGGACGCTGACCGAAAATAAGCAACGGGTTAACCGAGCGTGGATCGCGGGCATCGATGTTGGCCCGCTCGCCGATGGTGCTGATGGCAATTGGTCATCGGAGGTTTCTCCAAAGTTGGATTCGCGAGTGTTAAAACTACTCTCTGTGGCTCTGACGATGAATTCCACGGTGCAGTTTGACATCAATGGCGACATTATTCGCGGAAGTAAGAGCGAAATTGCTTTGTTGAACTTTGTCAACAATTTAAATGGGGATGAGCGATTTACGTTTCTCATCCGAAAGCACTTTCCGCTCTTGCGTTTGTTTCCATTCTCAGCCGAGCGCAAGCGCATGTGTAGTGTGTTCACGTTGAGTGATGCAATCGAAGACGCTGAAATGTCCGACGTTATCGTTCGCGCTTGCGTCAAAGGCGCGTCTCAGGATGTCCTTGCGTTGTGCGCAGACGTCCTGCGGCCAGATGGTTCACGCGTTCCACTCAATGATACCTCGCGCTCCGAGCTGTCTCAAAAGTTTGAAAGTTGGCAAAAAGATGCGCAACGCGTTCTGCTCGTGGCTTACCGCGACGTTGAGAGAGATATATTGACGAGTCGAGACGCTCAGGACATATGTCGACGTTTATCCATTCTGGACGCCGAGTCGCGACTGTGTCTCGTCGCCGCGGTTGGAATGTCCGATCCACCAAGGCCTGAAGCGAGGCAATGCGTATCCAAGGCGCGTTCGGCGGGTGTGGACGTGAAAATGGTCACTGGAGACAGCGTCATCACCGCAATCGCCGTGGCTAAGCAGTGCGGAATCTTAGACGAAGATTCTTCCGACGAAGAGTTACGTGCCTTCGCGATGACTGGCGAGGAATTTCGCGAGCGCGTGCTATCTGACGATGGCGCTTTGGTGCAGACCGAGATCGACGCCTTGTGGCCAAAGTTACGCGTTCTCGCGCGCGCGTCACCGCAGGACAAGTACATCTTAACGGATGGGATTCGCAACTCCAGGTTGTCGCGGCAAGTTGTCGCCGTCGTAGGTGATGGTTCGAACGATTCGCCGGCGCTCAGGCGAAGTAACGTAGGATTTGCTTTGGGATCGGGAACGCAGATGGCTAAAGATGCGAGCGATGTCGTGCTGTTGCGCGACGATTTTACGAGCGTTATCGACGCGATTCGCTTTGGGCGAAACGTTTTTGAATCGATCCAGAAATTTTTGACTTTTCAGATCACAGCGAACGTCTCCGTGCTCGCCGTCTCAACGGGTGGAGCTCTGGCGTATGCCGAGTCGCCGTTTTCAGCGATTCAGCTCTTGTTTGTGAATTTGGTGATCGACAGTCTCGCCAGTTTAGCGCTCGCGACTGATGAGCCCACAGACGATTTGTTGAACAACGCCCCTGCGGACTCTGAGGCGCTCATCACATCCAACATGAAGCTCAATATTGCCACGCAAGTCGGTTATCAGCTCCTTGTCATGACGACGCTGATGAATTGGTTTGGCCCTTCGCACACTGTGGTATATAACACGTTCGTTTTGCTGCAGCTCGCCAATCAACTGAATTGTCGCAAAGTCACAACCGAGGCCAACGTCTTGAAGGGCGTGATGCAGAATAAGCTGTTCATCGCGCTCATTTCCGCTGAACTACTGCTCCACATCCTGATTGTTCAACGCGGCGGCGAAGTTTTTCAAACCTCGCCGCTTGATTTCCATGAATGGGTGCTGTGTTTCGTCTTAGCGTTTGGCGCCATTCCGCTTCGCGTTTTCGTCGTGACGTTTGTCACGAGTTTCATGGCGTCGATGCACCGTGAAGAACTCAAGCTCTTCTGACGGTCTGATAGTTTAGAATTACAATCATACTGTTAACAGAAATGTAAAGTACAACAACGCTCGCGCTTTCTACATCGACTACAAAAACGCCGGCAACGCAGTAGCCACCCAATTTTCCTTCCACGTTTTCGCCCCGGACGCCTCGGCGCCGCGCCTGAGCGTGCTCAAGCGCGTCTCTTTGCCGTCGAAACATTTTTCGAGAAGCGTCGCGAGCTCGATGGCATCACGAAACAGTTCACCGTTGACGCCTTCTCGCACGAGCTCGTGGATGACGTCGTACCTCACCGCGAGCACAGGTAACGATGCGCCAAACATATCTACGATCTTCATTGGCAAATCCAAACCGCTGCTCGACGTGTGGAGACACACACCGACATCGGCGTGCGCGAGCACGTTCGGGTACTCGTCCATCTTAAACCAGCACGTGCGAAATGCGACGTGCTTCAACGCCCCGCTGCGCGCCATGGCGCTTACTTTATCCTCGAATTCCCGCTTCTGCGGTCCTTTTCCAGTGACGAAGATGATTAAATCCGGCATGGTTTTCGGGCGCGACGACGGCATCGATCGACGCTTGCGTTTGTCGTACTCAATCGCCGCCTCGAGCAAAATCCCAAAATCTTCATCCTGCGTAAACGACGTGGATGAAACTACCACCCTCACGTCGTTCGCATGACGCGGTCCATCCTCAAAATACGCATCCGCGACGTCCCGCGGTCGTCCGTCGCCGCCGAGCGCGCTCTCTCGCGTCGTCTGCACGATGTCTTTTCGACGCCAATATTCATCCCTTCCTCGTCGCTCGCGCGCTGCGAAGCGGAAATACTCGGGTGCTCGATCATACACCACTCGCGCTCCTTTGACGTTCCATTTCTTCTCTAAAAACTCCCCCAACGCGCGAGTGACGCATAAATGTTCGCGCGCCCAATACGACCCCGCGCGCCGTTCGTACCGCTCGCACGCCCTCGTCAACGCGCCGTCGACGCCGTATTTCATCCCAAACAACGTATACGCTAAATTATGCCAATCAATCACAAATTTCATCCCACGGAGCGCGCAGACGATGCCGATGATGGTGAACGTCGGCGCGCACGGCGGGTTCTGCGCGAGCACCGCGTCGCACTTCTCGCCAAAGAGCAATAACCAAAATAAATGCATCGCCTGCGCGAACACGCGCACGGCGAGCCTTAAGACGTTAGGGGCGAACTTCCCAACGTCACCGAGATCGCCCGAGGTGAGATAGGAAATGGAGATTCTCGGGTGATTCTCGACGTCGCGCCACGGCGGCGAGCCGCGATAGCACAGGACGCGAACGCGAGCGCTTTCATGGACGTCGACGAGGGATAGGGCGTGGTATTGCATCCGTGGTGATCGACCGAAATCACCGAGGACGACGACGACGAACGAACGCGCGCGTGGTGGCATGGTGAGCGACGAAGTGTGAAAACGGCGCGCTCGCGTTACAGCGGTCGAGCGCGAGCTCGAAAGCGTCGGCGCTCGGGAATATTTTAATCTCATTCACCTCGTTCATCGTCCGCGACCGCGACCGGGGGATGCGCGACCGCGGCTCGGGGAAAAACTTCGACCGCCGCGGCCTGGGGAGGCGCCGCGACCGCGACCGCCGGGAGAGGCGCCGCGACCGCGACCGCCGGGCGAGGCGCCGCGACCGCGACCGCGACCGAAATCGCGGCCGCCGCTCCGCGCGCCGCCGCGACCGAAACCGCCGCGGTCGCCGCCGCGACCGGCGTTTCGCTTGGCGTCACGTTCGTCATCAAATCGAGCATCGACGGACGGTTTACGCTTATTTCCAGGTAACGCCGCGCCTTCACCGTCGTCGGAATCGTCTTCGGAATCGTCTTCGGAATCGTCTTCGTCGGAATCGTCGTCGTCGTCGTCGTCGTCGTCTTCGGAATCTGACGCTCGCTTTGACGGTTTCACCTCACCTTTACCTTTAGGCGGTTCATCGGAATCCGATTCTTCGTCGCTTTCCGATTCCTCCTCCTCTTCGCTTTCCGATTCCTCCTCCTCTTCGCTTTCCGATTCCTCCTCCTCTTCGCTTTCCGATTCCTCCTCCTCTTCGCTTTCGTCCTCCTCGTCGCTCGCGTCTTTATACGCCTTCGCCGCCGCCGCGGCTAACTTTTTCGTCCTCTCCTTTCCATCATCATCATCATCATCATCATCATCATCATCATCATCATCCTCGTCGTCGTCGTCGTCGTCACTATCGCGATCGTCGCGCGCGCGT